>Ga0181412_1000100_pt1 | contig 33311 bp, 15 predicted proteins | sample 35SPOviralmetaG_FD_130113 | JGI IMG/M metagenome (GOLD analysis project Ga0181412, IMG submission 130113) | Marine viral communities from the oligotrophic San Pedro Time Series (SPOT) site, San Pedro Channel, CA, USA - 35 SPOT_SRF_2012-08-15 | ecosystem: Environmental > Aquatic > Marine > Strait... | reverse complement strand
CTTGATAGAACGAACTGGGTTTACTGCAGAACGACCATCATTTAGATCACTACCAATTGTTTGAGAAACATAGATACGACCACCAACGTCATTCGTTGCTAGGTTGAGGACGTATTCTGTAGTTGCAACTTTGTCTGATCTGTCACCAAGCAAAGGTGTAATAGAACGAGGAAATACACCAGCATCTCCAGTATCGTTATATCTAAATTCTGATGGATCGTTTACACGGAAACCAATGTGCTTGAAGTTTACCTCTCCAGATAGCACAATACCATCTTGATGTTCTGGTGCTTCATCAAATCCACCAGTTTGACCAGTATTTGTTGCCTGATACATATTGGCACCAAAGTACCTATATGAATCTTTTTGTACAATAACACCAGGAGACCATAGGATTCCTGTGTTGTTTGCGTAAGTTTTTAAATTTGGTGCTCTAAAGTTAGCATCTGGAGTAACAAAGTTGTCAATATCCAGGTTTAGAATTCTTGCCGTATCAGAAATGATAGACGTAGATGTTCTAATAGCACCATTAATGTCAAGTTCAAAGTCAACGGAGTCAAGAAATGCTGTTGCTGTAGCACCTGCGCCACCGCCACCAGAAATAGTAACAATTGGAGCACTTGAATATCCACTACCAGGATTGTTAACAGCAATAGATGTTACTTTTCCATTAAAAGTAAAGGCAGACGCTAGAGCTTGAATACCATTAGGATCATTAGGTGGTCCAATAGTAACGTCAGGGTTTACTGTAAATCCAGAACCTGATGTGTCAAGTGCAATATTATTAACTCTTTGACCCGTTCTGTTAATACCAACTCTGGGTAATTGAGTTGCGCTATCTAGTTCAGTACGGAGAACTTCACGTTCATCCGCTCCTGTACCAATTCTGATAGATGCTTCATTATCACCGATGATCTTAGGGTTTACGCCTCTAAGCTTCTCTTTATCGGAATTAATATGAAAACTCATGGTATTCGCGTGCCCTTGACTTTTTTCCTATTACATATTTAGCATCAAGTCCAGTCAATGCTTATAACTTCGGTAAATGCTACCCACTTAATTGTTGACGTTGTACCTGCTCTAGTTGTATCGTAACTAAAACGATTTAAAGCACCAAGTGGTTGAATATTCCAAGTTTCACCTGATGGAATGTCATCCTTAATTACAGTCTGGAAACTTGATAATACATTTGTATTACCAGATCCATCACAGTACAATGCAGTCTCAAACTTTACTGCATAAACAGTTCCAACCGAATTGACTCCAATAATATTTGCAGTGATAAAACTCATAGTGCTGCTAGCAATAGGAATTTGACCACCTGTACCATCTAGATCTAGTGTTGATGTGTTTAAACCTCTGAGAATATAAGAAGATGCTGAACTATCAGTAAAATTACTGTTTCTAATTTCTAAAGTATTGATATCTTTTGCATTACGCAATTCATCAATAACTGTTGTTTTTTCTACAGAAAAACCACCTGCAGAATCAAATTTTTCTAAAATTGTTGCCATGTTTTTATCCCTTAGTGATGTTAGATACGATAGTTATGACCACATCATTACCATTTGAAACTGTGCTTCCGATTGTAAAATTTAATCTGGCAAAATTAGTTCCAGTAAGTTCAAAAGAAACATCAATAAGTTGATCACCTGTTCTGATATTTCCATACTCAGTATGGAAGATATCTGTATTATTATCTATGATTCCAAACTCAAAGAATTCTCTAGCTCCAGTAACAGTTTCTTCTGCGACGACAACTGTCTTCGCTCCATTATTTGTTCCAACGTTGTAAATATTAGAACCTCCATTATTTACAGTTCCTTTTGTTAGAGTAACTTTTTCTGTTAAGATTCTAACATCAGCTAGTTCAAATTCTTTTAGATCACCATCAAAGACTTTAACTCCAGTAAATGTACCTGTTCCAAAACCAGTATTGAAATATACATCGCCTTGATCATCAAGTCTTAATACAGGGTCAACAGTAACACCTGCAGAGAGACCAAGATCAAAGTATTGCTTACTTGTGTGTAAGAATGTTTTGGATGTATCAGTATTATCAAGTGTTGTTTCTGCATTATTAAATGTCATTAAGTTTGCAGTAATTTCAAACTCATTACTTGATTGAGATCTGATAGTATCTACAGTGAAGAAATCCATAGCAGTTGCAGTCAACTGTACGGAATTGGATCCATCATTATAGAAGTATAGAATATTTTCATTAGCACCAGGAACAGATTCTGGAATGATGTAAGTGTTTTGATCAACGTCTTTAACACCACCAAGAGATCCCCAGTTGTTGTTATTATCATAACCCTCAAACTGACTAGAGGTTGTATTAAATCTAATAGAACCAGCTTGTGGTGCTCCTCTTGTCAAATCTGTACCAACTGGGATAACTAAAGTGGAGTCAGAACTACAAATAATTTTTTGTCCAGAATTTGGTTGTAGAATTAAATCTGAAACATCTGTGGAAATTGTATTATTTGCAAGTCTTAGATCTTGGTTGATACTAACAGGAGTTGGTTGCGTAGGTCCAATTCTAATTTCTTCAATGTCTTCAAAAGTTAGAGGTGCAACACCAAGACCCCAGAATTCTAGAACTGCAGTACCATTAGGTAGTGACCCACTGGTATGTGCTGGTTCGCTACCAGATGTACCTGTAGTACCTGCAGTTGTTACCTCATAAAGATTATTCTTATATTTTAGATAATCACCAACAGAAACTGGAGCATTAGCAGTCCAGTCAAGATATGCTGGTGCGTTAGTATTACTAGAAGAAATACTTTTGTTAGATCTAAATTCTAATTTAGTTGGAGTAAACTTAACAGTATTGATATTGTCATTGATAAACCAAAGAGTGTTATCATTAGCACCAATAGTTTGCTCTGCTAAGATATATGTGTTTCCGTCTAGATCTCGGACACCACCAAGAGAAGACCATGCACTTGCAACAGCACTATATCCTTCATATTGATTAGAATCTGTATTGAATCTAAGTTGACCACTAACAGCTGTAAGTGGTCTTTGTGCAGTATCACCAGCAGGAACAGTAAGTGCTGTTGTTGAATTAATAGTTACAACTTGGTTTACCGCTGGTTGCAATACAATTGAAGTATTTGCTTGTGATGTAACAGTATTGTTATTAATGAATAGAGTATCATTAATATTCAGTTGACCAAACGTCTTAATTTCACCTGATGTTTCCAAAGCACCAGTTGAATTTGTAATGCTAAGAGCACCACATGTGGTATTACTATTCAAGTTAATAGTAGTACCTTGTAGTGTCAATCCAGACTGCGAAGTGACTTGTGGTACTTCAATACTGCTTGAAGCAATAATTGAGCTTAAGTTCAGTGAAGTAGCAGTGATAGCAGTGATACTTGCTGCAGTTGCATTAAAACTTTGAGCAATAACTTCACCATCTGCAACGTTGAATGTTGCTTGGTCTGTTGATGTAATATCAGAAACTCTAATCTCAAATCCAGATCCAAAAGTTTTTGGATTATTTGGATCCATAGTAATTACAGCTTCAGCACCATCTGGTCCACCTTCATTACCGTGTCCAATTCCACCAATACCACAATAGTAGTAAAGACTTGGTGTATTTGATGTAACTAAGATATCTAAAAATCCTTGATCTCTAGTAACACCGTCAGTATATTCTAAACCAGCAAACTGCAATGTAACAGCACCAGAAACATCTGGTAGTTCTGTTAGTGTAATCTGTGTTAAACTATCAACAGACTCAACTAAAGTATTTGATGCAACTTGACCAGTACCTGCTGTAGAAGTTACAATCATGCCAACAGCAATTCCTGTTGTATCTGCAACTGTAATAACTTTAGAGTTTACATCAAGAGTAGAAGAAATATTTTCAACGAAACTTGGTGGATTGATACCATCTGGGAATGTACTAAGCGAAAACTGGTGAGCACTATTAGATGCATCGGATAAATCAAATCTATATGTTGATCCGACATACATCGTAATATTTGGAGTCTTCTGAGATCCGTTGCTATCTCCAAGATCAATATAAAATCTTGAGTCAGATGATCCAGCAATATCTACTGTGTAAACTGGAGTTGTCGTTCCAACTTTGACTATGCTATCGCCATCTGCAACAGATGCACCACCAGTCAGTACGGTAACACTAGAAATATTACCACCTGCAGTAATTCTTTCAATAATTTCTAAATCATCTGAAGAACTTACAGAGTCTGCAGTTAATGATAAGTCGTGTGTTGGAGAAGTACCACCAATTAAGCTACCATCAACAGCGATAGGATCACTTTGAGTATATTCTCCACCAGAATTATTTACTTGAATACTAAGAATATCACCTTGACTACTTCTTTCAATATCTAACGTTAGTCCAGTACCAGTTCCACCAGTAGTTGCTACTCCCGTATAAGTTCCTGCTTCATCACTGGTGAAGTTTAAATCAATAGTGCTACTTGCTAAAGCAGGTAGATCCATTACAACAGTTGTGCTATTTGTAATGGATGCAATTTTTGCTATAGGATCAACATTTCCGCTAGTAGATACTTCTTGAACAAAATCACCAACACCAATTCCTGTTGTGCTAGAGAGACCACTAATAGTGGTATTACCTACAATAAGAGTACCAGAAAGAGGTCCAGTAATTGTAGGTGTGACAGTTGGAGCAGTTACTGTACTAACGTTACTTACAGCACCATCTCTAACTTTAATTGAATCTCCAATTGCTAAAACCGAATCTGCAATAGTCTGTGTAAATGTAATTTCTTGTGCAGGTCTGGAAAGAACTGTAAAGATATTTGGTTGTGTTAAAAGTTCTGCATTAATAGAAAGAATATCATCTATGGCATAACCATTTCCTCCATCAGAAAGAGTTACACTTTCAACAACTCCTAGCGTATCAACACGATATTGGAAATCTGTAGTTGGATCACCATAAGGTGGGACAAAGCTTACTACAATAGGACCAGGAGATACTGCTGGTGTAGATAATTGAATTGTGGTAGAGTTGATAACGTCACCAACAACTGTATTATCTGTAAGTACACCAGTACCAGAAACCTTTTCAATAGTATCTCCAATCGCAATTCCTGTTGTACTTGCAACAATGATATTGTTGAGATCTAGAGATACAAAGTATACATTGATGGCACCAGAGCCTGTTGCTCCAGCGTTCATCGTAATTTGTGTTGAACTATCAATACTTAGAATTGTTGCAGTATTGTCCAGAGTACCTACATCACCTCCGCTGGTAAAGCAATACATTCCAACTTCTAAATTAGAAGTATCTGAAATAATTAAAACAGCATTTCCAGCAGTTGCAGTAGATGCTTGTGTTGCTGTTTGACCAGGAGCATAAGTTGAAATATTAGCGATTGCTTTTGGTAGCTCTAGTAAGTCTGTAGCAACATATCCTGTACCATAGGCATCAAATGCAAAATCGGATACACGACCAGGATCTGTGTTTACAGTGTATTGGAATCCGCTACCTCCACCGCCACCAACATCACTATCATTAATAGTAAGTACGTCATTTAAATTATAGTCAATGCCTTGTACTGTGACATCAACACTGTTTACTGTGCCAGTAAATAGTACACTATTAACTGTGTATAAAAATCCCGTGTTGCTACCAACATCAGATTCTTTAACGTAAAGTGTATCTCCTGCTCTATATCCTGTCCCCTCATCAACAAAACTTAGTGAAGTGATAGCACCACCAGAAATTGTTAGGTCTGCATATGCACTAGTGCCAAAGTTTCCAGAAGCACCAGCATTAACATTAATATTTCCACCAGCAGGACCCATATTGGGGTGATTAGCACAATCATATCTAATTTGAACACCAACAGGTGCTTCTGGTTTAATAATAAGATCAGAGAAAGAACCTGCTTGACCAGCATTTCCTCTTGTATTAAACACATATAGATCAGAACTTAATGCACCACTATCAGCTGCTTGAAATAAAATTCTATGCTCACTTGTAGGATTTCCTGGGTTAGTTCCCTGAAGAGAGGAATCTGACATATCAAACAGATATGTGTTTCCTGGAACAATGTTTAGTGTTGGTTGTGAGACACCATCAATTGCATAAATGAAATTTGGTTCTCCTGCTTGTCCAGCATTTGGGTTTGCAACAGCTGTGACAACAAATGTCTGTGCAGGTGAGTTGTGTAATTGTACAAATGGATATGAATTATCTGTTCCACCACTGCCACCATTTGTAATATTACCAGAAATTGTTGAAGTACCAGTAATATTGAATGTTGCTTTTGCTCCAGAACCACTACCTCCTTGTAGTGGTACATCAATATAACTACCAGGAACATATGCACTACCAGCAGTTGTAATATCTCCATCTAGAGCATCAATGGTAAACGTAGACTGAGCTCCAGTACCAGTACCACCAATTAGAAGAATACTTGCATAGTTTCCAGGAACATACCTGGTTCCTGTATTAACAACAGTCCCCTGGAATCCTGCAACATCAATAGTTACAGTTGCATTATCACCGCTACCACCAGTTAAAGAAACATCACTGTATTGACCACCGTCATATCCAGTACCATTGTTGGTGATACTTAAACCGCCTTGATTCAAAGACTGTTTTCTTACAATAAAGTCTTTAAATGATACAATATTTGATAATGATGCATCAAAGATTTTTTTGCTAGAAGCAACAAATCCAAATGTTCCGAGAGCAGATTTAAAAAGACCAAGAGTTGCATCAGATGAAAATGCTAGTGATGGAGCATTTTTTGATCCATCGCCCAATCTAAGATTACCAGTAGATAAATCTGTTCCACCAGAACTAATCTGGAAAAGATTGGCACCAAGTTCATTAATTTTCAACCTCTGTTGTTCAAAGGTATCGCTTCTTGCTACATTAATTGCTGGCATTTTTTATTAACTCTCTTAGTAAGGATTTGAGTTCCGAGACTTCATTCTTCAACATATTTATGTCATCCAACGCGGAACTAAGATGCTTAGATTTACGTCTAGCTTCTATAGCAGAATCGTTCAAATTAATTATGGCACCAGTGTTTTGGTCTCTTACGAGACCATCATGCCCTTCAACTTTGATATAATCCATACGCGGAGATTAGAAAGACGCGACTGCTCTAATGTCTTGAATCTTAGGAACGTATGATGGGTCAACACCTTTCATAACAATCTTAACTGCAAAAGAAGAAAATTCTTCTAAATTAGATACACTGTACTTGAGATCTTGATAAGAAGATTGCTTCTCAACAACACTAGAAATGCTGTTCTCACTTGTTGCTAATTCAAGTGTGTCTGGTTGTCCAGTACCATTGAAGAATACCCAGTCAATATCATCAAAGTTCTCTTGACTAGAAGCTTTCTTGAACTTATAGAGGACTTTGATATTAGAAATATCCTTGGTATTTGCAGTTAGATGAATATCAATAGAAGTTGCTGGATTATTGATTACAACTTCTTTAGTTACATATTTAGAAACAGAAGAACTGTTCTTGGAAGTATTCTCTTCAACATAGTCAATACCATTGGTATATGTGATTTTTCCTACCTCTAAGTAATTTGCTTCTTCATCTGGTTGGTTAGGATACTTGATGAAATCACCTATGCGGAAAATATCAGCAATTTGATCGGCAACAACTGCATTTCTATTATAAACTGCATTATCAATAATTCTATCAGTGTAATTGTCGTTGATTGGTTTGATATCAACTCTTCCTGTTAGTTCTTGAGTTTGACTATTCCAGATAACAGTTTTTCCAGTAATTACATTATCATAAGTTTCAAGAATTACGGATGGATTTCTTGCTACAATAGTAGAACCATCATCAATGGATGCAAAAACTTGTATTGGGTTAGAATCTACACTGACATTTGTTAGAGCAGATTGATTGCCGAGGTCTACAGTTTCTCCTTTTTGGAAGAACTGAGAAGTCTTGACTCTTACATATACAACCTGACCATTGACTCGTGCAATAGTTCCAGATGTTTTGGATGTCTGTCCTTGAATTGTCTGGTTTGCTTGAAGTTCTGTTCCAGCATTTCCAGCTAGTTCAAACTGATATACTGGATAGAATTCAATGATTTGATCTCTTCTACCAAATCTGTTTTCTTGTCCTGCAGCATTTTCAATTCTGTTGCTTACTGTCTTGACAGTAGCATTAGAAAGATCAATAATTGGAGACAAGTTAGAAGATGTAGAAGAAAGATCCATCTTATATGTCAACGATCTACTGAGATTGTTAAGAGTCTCATTAATATCAGATGCGACTAATTTTTGATTTGTAAAGTAATGTGGTTCATTGAGGAATGTTTTCTCAAACTTAGTTTGGGAATAAGAAGTATAATTGGTTGTGGACGAATCAACTGGAACAACATTTGTTGTCTTAACAGATACATCCAGAGTAGTTCCTGTGAACGTTAGGTAGTGAATCTGAGGATATAAAGTTTCAAATTTTCTGTTGTTACTTGCATATACAGATGTTCCACCACCTAGAGAATTACCAGCAGCTTGAGATGGGGAGATAATATTATAAGAATCAACACCAGAGTTAATAACTTGGAACAAGTTGCTGTTAATTGTTGATGCTGTAATACCACCAGTTTCTACTGCAGTTCTATAGAATACATAAGAATCTCCAGTATCTTCAAATCCGTGATCTCTGTGGTTAACTTTGATAACAGCATTGTTATTCTTAAACAGAGAAGATGTGGAAGCAGAGTTAGAACTTGCATTTGTTTCAATTGGATTGGCATCCAACAACTCATATCCAAGACTTGCATTCTTGAGCAGAAGTTCTGCAGGTCTTGTAATATCAAATTCTGCTCTGTATAGAGTAAACTTGAGATCCTCAAAAATGTCCTCAGTCCAACTCTCAGTGTTTTGTGAACGATATACAGAACCTAGAGATGGTTGTGTAGTGATAACAGTACTGGTTGCAATGTCAGTTTCGCCAAGTCTAGAAACCCACATTTCATAATCTGTAGAATCAGTTTCAACTATCAGAGCATACTCAGTATTGTTTTGTAAATATACAGGATAATCATATGCGAAATGTGTAGGTGTTGTAGAGTTTGTTACTTCACCAGCATCAACTGCTACACCCATCCTAACGGCAGGAGAATCAATCTCAATAAAGGTTTGGATCTCACACCCACCAGCACCGTTTCCTACGCCTTTGACGACCACAGAAGGTGCTTCTGTGTAACCGAAACCAGTTAAAGATACCTCAGCGTTATAAATCTTACCACCTGACACTTCAATACTTGCAGTAGCAGTAGCTCCACCAGGAAGTTGTGGACTTTCAATAGTCAGAATCGCACTATCATAATTTAAACCAGGGTTAGTAATTCTAATGCCAGATAGTTTACCACTATCTTTTGCTACAGAAAGAACTAGATCTGTAGCATTTTTTGCATTTGCTTCAGTAACAGAAGGGATAATTAGATCTTCATTTTGAACAAAAGACTTGCCATTATGGTTGCTTAGAACAACAGTATAGACTTGCTCATTAGTAAGACTGTACTTACCAGATGCAGTTGCAACTAGTTCTACATTGTTCTTGTCAAAAATTTGCAGAATTGGACCAGAAGAAGCAGAAGATGCACCTGTTACACTTTCTCCTTTATATACGGCAATGTTGCCACTTGCAAAACACTTAAGGAAAGTATTTGGAGCAAGAGTTTTCTCGGATCCAGGAACGATGTTTTTAGCAGGTTTCTCTGCATCTACGTTTGTAATATAAGCTTTGACTGGAATATTTGTGCTCTTCTTGGAGAAGAAAAAGTCAACACCAGTTACGAAACATCCACCATCAAGATTTTCAACTTTGAAAGTTTGTGCAAGGGGATTAGGTCTGATAGGATTATCGGTATTGCTCTCAATTAACTGAACACCCTCATTAGATTTAAAGTAAGATGGTTTTGTAGAAATAATACTTGCGGGATTTTCTGGGAGAAGACCTGTAGCATAATACTTGACTTCAGTATAAGTATCTACTTCTTCTTTATAAGCATTAGTTTCACTGGAAGTAAATCTGAAAGTTAGTACACCAGATGTTACAGATACTTCTTCTGCAGAAGTGTCATATGCAACAGTATCAACATCACCAGTCCAAGTAGTATTCTCTAATGGTGGCAATCCAGCAGGAACAACAATCAAACCACTGGCATTACCATATTCATCAGTTGTGACTTCTCCATTGAATGCGGATAGGGAGTTGCCAGCAATACCAGTAAATCTAAGGTCAGGATTTACCCAGCGACCAATATTTCTACCTTCTAAAAAGACATATAGTTTGGTGTTAGGTTTCATTCGTTTTACAACAAATCTAACTGGAATACTTCTAGCAAAAAATGCTAAAGAAGTTGACACCAGACTTTCTCCAATTGCTTTTGTGGGAACACCTTTTCCAACTTCATTGTTTTGTGGGCTAATATTAGAAGAACTGCCAACAGAAGCATTAGTAACTGAAGTTGTAGATTTTTGTGTGTTAACCTCACCAAGAGAATTAATAGCAGTAAATGATGTAGACGTACCAACCCAGTTAACAACAAAAGAGTTGAATAGACTTGAGAAACTTTCTTTTACATTTTCTTTTGCTAAGAAAATATTGAATAAACTTGTATTGGTATCAACTACTAGTGGTTCTTCTGACTGATCATACCAGTGATCAACCGATGGAGATACCTCACTATCGCCAACATATTGAATAACAACGAATGGATTTGGATTTAGTTTTTTGGATGCAAAGTCATTTCCAAGTAGAGATAATGGAGTATATGGTAACGTTACCATATCACCAGATTTCTTATATCCAGAAACTGATCTCTGGTCTTCTCTTATATTGACTTCTTCTAAAGAAACAGAATCTTCTTTTGCTTGAGGACGCAATACAGATTGCTGACTATCAATAGAACACTTATAGTCTAAAGAAGATAAATTACCGATGCTGTGTGCTTCAAAGTTGTCAACAAAGAATCCAGACTTAAATCTATCAAGTCCAATTTCGTCTTTAACTTGCATGTTTAGAGCTTGCTGCTCTAGAATGCTTAGTGTGGTATAATACTCAAGACGCTCAATACGCTTCTCTAATTTGCCGATGTCACGCATCGTATAACGACGGTTATCAACTGGAGTAATTCTTACATCTTTAGTTGTCTTTGTGAATGCAGGAATATATGCATAGAAGAGCGGTACAGCATCATCAATGGGATCTGGTTTGGATGGGTTAAGTGAAGAGTTTCCTTCTTTAACAAGGAAGCTTCCTTTCTTATCTAAGAAGATACCGTCAATACGATCTAGATATTGAATTTGACTGAATGAGAAAGTATACTCAAGTCCTAGATCAGGAGCTGGAGTGCTAGAAAGAACAGCACCAGATCCAGCAAAAGAACCAGCAGTAACTTCTAGGGATGCTTTGTTGAGGAAACCAGGAATAATAGCAGTGCTATCTACTTTTGGTCTAAAGTCAATAACGTTTTTGAGTTCTAGATTTCCATGGACAGAAGAATTGAACGAAGGAATTTCATCTTCAGGAACACCTGCTTCATGTAAGTAACTATCAATAGTACAAAAATCACCTTGAGATTGCTCAAAATAATCAAATGCAATAAGTAGTTGACCATTAGCTGATTCAAATCCTGGTCTTAAAACAATACGAGAAACGTCGTAAATTGTATCTCTTTGACCATTGTCAAATGTATATCTTGCACTTACATCAGTACCAGAAATTAGATTTCCTGCACTATCAACATTAGGTGCTTGAGAAGATGTTCCTTCGTAGACATACCTTAATTTAAATGCGTCTGAGTAAGATAAAGTTTCTACGATTTCTGTATCATAATCTGTTCCTCTGAATGGTATAATACGATCACCCGCAGATGTAATAACAATTCTCTTATTTCTTACTGCAGTCTTAAGTCTTGGTTTTGCGTTAGAAACCTCAAGAGTTGCTGTCAACTTAAGTTTAGGGAACGTTCCATTAGATGGAATAGTTCCAAAATAACTTGATGGCAGATTTAGAGTAATACTTCCAGAAGTTAAACCACTAGCTGTGTCGGTAGCAGAAGTAATCTCTACAGAATCATCAGCAACATATACGATATCACCTTTTTCAATATTAGGTGCATCACCAGGATCTAAAACAGTGATAATAAAATTACTCTCACTAAAAGCTGCGAATCTCTGTGTTCCAAATGGTAATTGTGCAGCAAATGTAACGGTGCCACCACCAGAAGATGCTGTAGTTACAAAGTCTCTACGGAAATAATATTTAATTTTTGTATCTTCTCCACCAGCAGAAATTTGAGAAACCTGCTTACTGCCAGTTGGGAATAAAAGTGTTCCAGAATTTGTATTTTGTACTTTTGGACGTAAACGTACAATACTGGTATTTGTTACATCTCCAGGTAGAGCAACATCCAAGTAAATTCTGCTCTTAGATGCACCTTCTTGTTTTGTTGCATATTGTACAATAGCACGGACAAGATTGTTACTGTCATCAGAGAATTGGATTAAATCTCCTTGCTGAAGAAGAATAGAGGCATCTGCACTGAAGCTAGTTGACTCAATAAAACTAGATCCTTGAGAACCAAAGAATGTAAAGTTAGTTACAGATTTGATTTCAGAATATGTTTGACTATCAACTACAACGTCTGCAGAAAATGTATTTGCATTTCCAGAACCATAGGTACAACCAATAGATTTGACGTTCTGTGGAGTATAAGTTGTAACAGTATTTCTGAATAGAACTGGTACGACTGCAGCTGCAGCATTTGGATTGCTAGCGGATTCTGGATTCTGTACAGTAATTGCTGGTGGTTGTGCATATTCAAGATTTACTGCTCTTCTATTGACAATAGATGCATTGTAAATTTTTCCATCTGTTGTTTTGCCAAGAGCAATCTTTGAAGCATCAAACTCTTGACCATTGATCAATAGCTTTACGCCATCTGCATATCCCAAACCTCTATTTTGTACAACAAAATGAGAGATTGTATTTTCTTTAGCAACTTTTACAGTATTTCCATCTTCATCTCTGATTGTCTCTCCAGATTGGAATCTGCCAGAAAGAGTCTTGACAAAAAGTAATGTGCCAGTAGAATATACACCAGCAGAAGAACCTTCTACTACACCATAAGCATTACTGTTTATACCAAATACATATTTACCTTCATCAAATGCATTTGCTCCACTTGGAATACTTTCTAGAACAATCTTAGTGAAGAACTGAGGATCAAAATAAGAGTATCCAAATGTGCTGTTGTAAGCAAACGTTCCAGCTTCTAAACGACCCTTGGAAAGAATAATGTCAGAGTCAGAATTAAAACCTGATCCTCTTTTTTGTAAGAAGAAGTTGCTTGGTTTTGTCTTACCAATTACAGGAGTAATACTATTAGTGTAATCTACAACAAATCCAAATTCATTAGAATTCGTATTTGCATCTGCTTCTGTAAGGAAAATTCTTCTTTTAAATTCATTATCAGATAGATCATACTCAAGCATCAATAGTTCCAATTCATTCTTATCACCAAAGATAGTCAGTTCTAAGAATTGAACAGATACTGATTGATTAATTAGTGGTTTATTAATCGTAGCAAACGATAATGTTTTAAAAGAACTGATAGCACTTGGAGATCCTTGATCAGTTCTAGTTTTGATAAAAAACAATTCTCCAAATTGAGTCTGGAAAGTAGAATCTGTAATTGCTCCAATTAAAGTAACTGGGTTAGTAATCTGTAGTGTAATAGTTTTTACACCATCATTAATATTAAATACTTTACCTCTTCTGTCAATAGTCTGTCTATGATCAGATGGAATTTCGGTATTGTTTAGACCGATAGATCCATCATTAAATGTAGAATATAAGAAAACATCTGGATACGCTGTTAGATCAGATCCCTCTTTGTTTAAAGGAACACTACCAAAGACATTAGTAACACTGTATGTTGGTAAACCTTTTCCTTTAAGGTTTACATTGTCACTAGAAAGACTTTCTCTTGCTTTATTAATTTCAAGATACTTAGTCTCTTTATTGACAATCTCATATCCTTTGATGTATGCTTTACCAGGACCAATGCTGGCAACCATTTTTCTTGCTGCTTCTGCAGCATTCTTGCCGTTATAAAGATCAAACTCATCAGCACCGTAGATTCCTCTATTTCCATCTTTTTGTGCCCATTCTCTAATGTCAACAGAGAAATTATCTACAACATAGTCACCACTCTCATCAAAAGTTCTGCGAGCTAAAGTTTGCTCAAGAACACTAAAGTCTGTAGATTCAATTTTTCTTTGAATAACTCCTCTAGAAACGGTGAGAAGTTGAATAAAGTTTTTATCTGTAATTGCATTGAGAGCAAACTCTTTTAACACAAGACTAATTTTTAGTCTATGTGCTCCAGGAGCTGTATAGTTTGCAGAACCAATAGCATTATCATAAAGACTTGCTTCTGCTTCAGGTGTTGTAATTTCTTCTTTGATTGTAAAACCAACTTTTGCAGATGGTTTGTTATAGTAATTTTCAATGACTAATAGAGATTCGTCATTACGAACAAAATAACCATTGACAAAATAGATACCTTCTTCTACCTTAACAGCAGAACCAAATCCCATTGCGGGACTTTCTAGTGAGGTAACTTCTCCAGTATCAGGATTTGTGATTTCAATACTAGTAGGTAGAACACTACCATCTGTACCAACAACTAGAAGTGGTGTGTTAACACCATCTACGACTTCTAGTGTTTCGCCTTGACGAAAAGTTGGTTCTGTGTTGGAATTTCCACTGTTAATATAACTAACAAATAAAGTATCTGCTGTACTTTCTGTTGCTAGTTTAGTTGTTGAAATAGTAGCAGTGACACCAGAAGTGAGACCAATAACTTGCTGGCCTACTAACTGACTGATATCATACTTTTTGTATACAATGTCATCGCCTTCTGAAACAGCTACCTCAGAAACAGACGATAATTTAACGTAATCTAATTTAGTATTGAGACCAACTTCACCAGGAATTACAAGTTCTCCCTGCTTGAAAGCATATTTACCAAAACTTTCAATTTGATTTTGAAGAATTGATTGTACCTGAGTTAATTCCCTACTTTGAATAGAGTATCCAGGACGGAATAGAATCTTATAAAAATTCTTACTCGCGTCAAAGTCCTCATAGTAAGGAGTTACATTTAAGTTAGTCTTTTGTGGCATCGTTTTCCGCCAAATACTAGCATTCTTTGTCCTTAGTATTTATAGAGATAAAAAAAATCCCCCGATCTCTCGGGGGACTTAAGTAATTAAATTTGATTAGAATTCAATAACTAGTTTGATATCTTCAATTTGGTCAGGAGCACGAGTGATGAGACGACGATTCTCAACATAGATAACGTCACCAGAATTATTTTCAATTTCAGGTGCTGCTAGTCCACTTGCAAAAGTGACACCTAGTAAAGCAGAACCATATCCAGTGTCTACATTACCAGAAGCGGCAGAAGACTCACCACTAATTGCATTAGCAGCATTGCTCTCAAATGCTCTTACCACACCCTGATCAGTGTGTGCGTCGTTAGTTTGGATATACTTGAGAACTCCAGCAGTTGTAGAACCACTATCAAGTGTCCAAGAAACAACTGTACCATATGCAGTACCACCAGTTACAGTCTGAGTAATTTTCTCATCAACAGAGTAGTCTGCAGTAGCACCAGTGACTTTTACAGCTTTTAGACCAGAAACAGTATCTCTTGTTTCAAATGTCGTAGTTCCATATCTAAGTGGATCAGCAACAATACCAATACGACGGAAGTCGTTATCAACAGGGAAGTCACCAGAACCTTCAGAATAGGTCAAGCGAATGTTAGTCATAACACGCTTACCATTTAGTTCAGTTTCGTGATCTGAACCATGACCACCTTCTGGGGGCAAAACAATTTCAACAGCAGCTGCTGCACTAGCACCAGTCGTAACTGCGCTGCTTAGACCAGCATCTGAGAATAGATTGCCATTGCTAAAGATAACATTAGCATAGGTGTAACCCGATCCACGAGATTCAATATTTGCAGATGTAATTGCACCTGAACCATTTGTTACTAATTCTACAACACCACCTGTTCCGTCACCTTTGATGCTAGTGAAGAAAGTCTGGGAAGCAGGAAGACCCGATCCAGCGTCTTCAATTAGAGCTACATCACATGCACCTGCTGTAGCAGTAGATACGACAGCAACTCTACTTGTTTCTGTAGGTAGTACAATTGGCATGAAGTCAGAAGACAGAAACTTCAGTACATCGTCAGTTGGTAGGGTGTACATGTACTTCCAGACATAACCAGCACCAGTTGTCTCTGTATATAAACCAGTTGCAGCATCGTAGTTACCACCTGCTACTGTCGGTTCTTCAGTTGCATTTTGACCAGTGCTGTTAGAAGGATCTTCGCCATTATAAAGACACTTGAATACTTCATATGCGGAGTTCATTACATAGAACTTAGCATCGGCAATGCTAGAAGCTCCAGTTGCTGTTTGCTTACCAATTTGACCACCGCCACCTGGGGTAGCAGAGTAGTCAGGCTTCCACATGTCAAACTTAGGGTTAGCAACCATGTCCCAGTTGTAACGACGAATAACAGTTCTCGCAAAAGCATCAGTAATACGCTTTGCCGCGATTAGTTCGTCATAAAGACTGATTTTTTCTCTCTGATTGTCAAGAGGAAGAGGGGGGACATCCTCAGTTGCATAGCGATAAATGCCAGACTTGGCAGTAGCACCTGTATCGGAACCACCTGAACCTCCAGTTCTACCCTTTAGGTCAGAACCAATAGAAGGAGCAGAGTTAATACCAGCACTGCCAAAAACGTCGGTTAATAAAAGGGCACTATCATAAACTGCAGCAACTGTGGCACGGAAAGCAGTGGAACCATATGTTCCAACGTAAACTTCGTTTCCTACGGCAAACGCGGTTGCGTTTTTAGAATAAACCTCCAGATACGCTCTCCAAGGTTGTGGACGACCCACAAAGAAGTACATCCTAGAACGCTCTGAGCTGGTGTCCGTTGCACCTTCTGTTAGAGACTCTAAGAATTGTTTCGCGTTAAAGATGCGGAACTTATCAGAAATAATAGCAGCCATGGGTTTCTTTATCCGACGTTATGTTTGTGCCTGTGTTATTTATATTTATAGCAATATTTAGGATATTGTAAATGGAATGATTTCCTGAGTGGTATTAATTGAGTTTGGACCTCTCGTCAAAGTAACACCCGTAAAAGATGTTACCGTTTTTCCTGTATATTGGAATACAGATCCATTGCTGGTAAAGGCATAACCAGCGGATGGGAATCCTGTAGTATTTTGAACATTGATAGTTCCAGTTAGACTACTAGTACTAGTACTAATTGTCACTGGGTTTTGGATTGATGGTGGCATTAAGTTGAAGCGAGTACCAGACTTAGAAAAGCTGGATTTTGATCTCTCAGAAAAATCACCAACAGTTAGATCTGCAAAGTAGAAACTAAACTCTTGTAATGTAACTCCAGATACATTATTTACACCATCATCAAATATGTTGTTATAGTGACTGAGTGTGTGACCTACATTAGTAATTGCATAGTTACCAACATCTTGTTGTTCGTCCGCAGAAGAATTTCTGATAGGAACATCAGGTGCCCCGCTTCTCAATGCAACAAAGAATTCATTATCAATATCAATTAGATCAACTTCATTACCATTTCTTTGTAGTAATGGGTCATTAATAAATGCACTTTCTTCATATCTATCAACCACACCACCAGGTGGCGGAGTTACTACAATTTCATATGCTTCTCTAGTGATAGAGAAGTCTGCAGGAGATGCAAATTCTCTCTGGGTATTTCTTTCAAATGCTACAGATCTAGCACCACCAGACGCCATAGAGACATCACTCTCAGACTCAATTGTAACAACACCAACAGATGCAACAGATACAAGCTCAGGAATCTGTCTCAGATATGTTCCAGCAACCCAATTTTGTTCTGTTGTTCCTTTACGATTTCTAAGAATGTTGAGGAATCTATCAGAAAGTTTGCGGTTGTAGTATATAATCTCATTACCAATAAGAAGTAGACCTTGCTTGTCAAACTTGGTGGTGTCTGCGATGTATGCAATACTGTCACCAATATTGAAGTCAAGATCAAGATATGCAGCAGTCTCAAAGTAATTGATATTACTAATTGCATTATTAGGAATTTCTACTTGAACTGTAGCAGTAATTGCTCTAGAAACAGTTGAAATAGAATTTGTGGTTATAATATCCTGCAATTCTGCAGATACTACTGTTCCACCAGCATATACATCTAAGACTTTAACATCATCAGCTGATGTTTCTTCTGTTGAGAAAAATTCAACATAATCTCGTTGTGGATCTAAAGCACCACCAATAGAGAATACCTCAACTTCCTTGAGATCAAATTCTCTTTCAACAACAATCTCGGCATCACCTGCAACTTGTACTTGTACAGAACTAATACCAGTAACAGAAGAAACACCAGACTCATCAATTTCACTGATAACAGATGTAGCAGTCAATCCACCACTTTCAACATATGGGTTAATACCAATGTTGATCAGTGAAACACCAATGTCTCTATCTGCTAGTACATCAAATCTTCTAGAAACAATAACTTTTGGAGCTTCTGTATACCCAGAACCACCATCAATCAAGTCAACACTAATTACTTGACCTTTTTGCACAAGAACATTTGCTCTAGCACCACCACCTTGTCCATTTTCTGGAACAAACTTCAGAACTGGTGGTGTATAATATTGATATGCTGTCGGTTGTGTAAGAGGTTCATAACTACGCTGGTTCCAAGTAAGAGAAGTTATAGATCCATTTTCAATAGTTGCTACTACTGATAGACCTTCTCCTCTTGTTATACCAGTGTAAGGTTCTACAGATACAACTCCAAAGATATCATCCGAAAGTTGTTCTCTATCTCTACCATCTTTACTTGTAGATTCAGTAGGAAGTCTTTTAATCTTTCTAAATCCTTCTTCTCCTTCTACCCGAATTTGGTCTCCAGTAGCAAGAGAAACAAAAGAATTTTTGAAAGATTTACCATATGCAGTTCCTCTCCATAGACCATTATCATCTCTAAGAATTTTTCTGCCAACGTCATCTTGATTATAAGTCAGTGTCTGATTGGAAATATCAGCATCAGCAATAACAAATGTTCTGTTATAATATCCTTTAGGAGCAAACGTATAATCTAATCCAGATTCAAGTACAGTATTATGAGATTTAATATTAAATAATACATTATTTCCAGATCTGATTGGATTTATAATTTCACCAATAACGTTATATGTGCCATTTGCTCTTTGTTGCCAAACATGAATTGCTGTTCCGACAGCATCACCCATCCACGCAAATTTTAATAATTCATCTAAAACATTAGAATCAAATGCAAATGTTCCTTGTGCAAAGAAAGAATCTGGAGAGTAATCATAGATATTGAGAACTTGTCCGACATCTCTACCATAGAGATAGCGAATGTCAATCTTCATTTCTTTCTTAATTGGAACATTAAATGTAATGTTTGGACCAGAAACTGTGTAAGAGTAATCCTTCCTTTGCAGAACTCCATCTAAGAAAACATATAAAGCATCTTCTGCTTCAATATTTTGAACGGTATAATCTTCTACATCTAAAATTAGGAAAGGACCATTTCTCACACCATTAACTAAGTTAAAATCAATAGTAAGTCTCTTGTAGTTACCAACACCAATACCGACGACTTTCTCTACTGCTGTTGGTTCCCCAATAGACTTAGCTCCAAGATCTTGATCCCAGATAGGAGCAACATCAAATTTGATCTTGTTAGGAATTACCGTTCTATCAATAACATAAGAATCTTCTAATGGATAACCTTCGGTAAACTTAGGTCTTTGAATTATAGCGTTAATTGTTAAGAAAAGATCTTCGTCTTCTTCTGTATTAACTGCAGTATTATCATCCCAATAGAGCTCAAACTCTTTAGTTTCTCCATCAATGTAGTCTGGTAAAGTTCTAGTTACAGATTCTTCATTTACGATATCATTTAGATTATCGTAAAGAGCGTCCATAGAAGAAATAACAGTACTGCATTCTTGTGCTGGAATCAATACATCTTCTAAAATATTATAGTTAGAATATGTTAACGTAGGAGTCCAGTTGCCTGATTTATTTGGATTTTGAGATGTCTTTTCAACTAATCCTTTTCCTTCTGTTAGAATAGTATCAATGATGCTATGATATGTATTGAGAGCACTCTCAACTTCTACACAAACAGGAGAAACAGAATCAACTAAAATACTTGGATCTGTAATAGCACCTTGATTTCTCATTGCTGCAATCATCAAATCTCTTGCATATTCAAAAGTTTCAACGGTTTCTGTTAATTGTCCAGAAATATAATATAGTTGTTCTCCATATGGATAATCATTTTTCTGGTAGTATAGTTGTGCTGCAGTAACAATTTTCTCATTACCGCCAAACTTAAGGTGGTATGCATATGCATCAATAATCAAACCAATATCTCTACCACACTTAGTAGCAAGAGATCCCCAGTTGAGAGTAGGATATTGTGCCTGTGCCCAAGTTAAAGATTGGGAGATAATATCAGCACGGTTTGCTACAATAAGATTAGCAGCATCATAAAATGTACCGTTATTAATGCCACTCCAAGAGAACGTAGCTTGATCATTACCAGAGAATGATGTTCCAACAGATACTGTTACTCCAGGTGGAATATCAAAAGTATTTCCAGGTGCAACTACACCAGTGCTAGTAGCAATCAAACCATCGGTTCCTGTTCCATTTAGATCAGTTAAACCATCTGGTACACCGCCACCACCACCACCAATTCCACCAGAGTTTGCTAATGCAGAATTATTGAGAGTTACTTGTGTATCACTATCAATAGAAACAATTTTTGTTCCAGAAGAATAAGATCTACCAGAACTTACAAACATACCAACCGCAATATTTGCAGTTGATGTCAATGTCATTTCACGAGATCCTTGAACATAAGAAACACTAACATCAGTATAATCCCAGTTGCGGATTGCTAGTTTTGCTAGTCTAGTTGCATATGAGAAAATATCATTAGATTCTGTTTTATAATTTTGAATGTAGAGATAATCACTACTAGTATTAAAAATATCAGCGTAATTGATAGTCTTAATATTGCCACCAAATCTGATATCATGCTGATATGCATCCAAGATAAATCTTAGATTATTTTCATAATCATCTTGCTTTGTGCTCCAATCCAAAGATGGGTGTGTAGATTTACCATATCCAATAGATTCGTTGATAATAAACTCTGAATTTCTTTCAATTTGGTTTGCAGCATCAATCCATGTACCACCACGTTGAAAAATATTTCTTACTTTTCTTAGATGTTTTGTATTATATTGATTATCCTTAAACAGGAACACTTTTCCGTAGAAAGTGACTCCTTTATATGGAGTAGTTTCTCCACCACTACCAGTTAGTTTTGCTCCTGAACCAAGAGGAGGCGCAGAAAAAACAATTTGATCACCTGAAATTGTATATGAAACTCCAGGTTCTTGTAGTACACCGTCTAAAGTAACGATAAGACCTTTTTCTGATGCTGGTGAAAAAGGAACACCTAAGTCGTTTAGAATTTGGAAAGATGTTGTTCCCTGTAATCTTCCGTCAGTATCATAGTAACCATCAAAAGGTGCAGAAAGAGTAAACTCAAATGCACGAACTTCATTGAATAAGAACTCGCTAGTTGCAGCTGAACCAATACCTTTACGAATTCTTTGGTTCTCTACTTTCTGTATAGTCTGTGTTACAATTCTAGTTGTATTCTCTACTGTAATTTTATTCTTTGCTGGATCCCAAAGTTGAATGACCGAGAAGTGAGATGCTTTTGGCAACTCAACAGGCATTTCACTACTAGCAGTAGCTTCTATATCAACCTGTCCAAATAACTTAAATCCAGCAGGGTGTGTAGTAGACTTAATTAGTTCACGCCACTGATCAATAGGAGTCTTAGATTTGACAACATAAGAATAGTCTTGATAGAAATCACTATCAATTAGTTTTTGGTTAGATACTCCAAGACGACCTTTGTCTGACTTATAATATCCTAGATTATCATAGAAACTAGAAATCTCTTCGTTGAACGTGCTAGCAAATACTTTATGCACTATACCAGATATAGGAGCAAGAACAGATTCAATGACAATATTTTCGCGTAGAATACCTTGTGTATTTTCTAATTTAAGTAATCTAGATCCAAATCTCCACTCAGATACTTTTGCTCGGAATACTTCTTGTCCAGAAATTTTCTGAACTACAGTTTCTCCTTTTCTGAAGTTTCCTGTATAGTTTTTTAAGACTACCGTGTAATTAGAAGAGAATGTGGAGGATACGGTTTTGTCTAAGTGGAACGCACCACCATTCTGTATAAATGTTACACTTTGTGGTACGCCAATAGTAGAACTATTTGCAAATGCTTCTACATCACTTTCAATAATTTGAATTTTTGGTGCAGCAGTATATCCACGCCCAGGTTTATCTACAGTAATAGAGAAAATTTCACCATTTCTAACAACAATATTGAATACTGCATCAACTCCATCACCCTCTGTGATAATAACTTTTGGATTTACATAATTAGATCCTTTATTATTAATTTTGACACCAGTAATTGCTTGAGATGCAGAATCAAATAATACAGTAGCAGAAGCTCTATAATCTTGTGTTGGATCAACACCAGTAATTACAGGAACTTTCTTGTAGTTTAAACCAAGGTTGATGATACTGACTTTATCAATCTCACCGATAGCGAACTGACCAGTAGCAGTATAAGCAATTGATCCAGATCCATCCCAGAGCGGCACATTAGAAATATCATACACAAAACGATTTGGTGTGACATAATTAATTGTCTTTATTCCTTGTAGTGGGTCTGTGATTAATTTGAAAAATGCACCATCAGAAGATACAATATTCTTTTTATCAAAATAATAGAAGTTTGTGAAATTAGTTCCTCTCTTTGTCTGATAGTTATTATCAGCAAGCCTAGATCCAAATCCAAACTTAACATCAATAGATGCACCAGGGTTGCCAGGAAGAATTGTAGACTCTTGCTTTTCTACTGTAATTAAGTTATAATTTCTACTTGGACTAATATCAAAATAAGTTCCAGTGAGACTAGAATGGGAAGTATCAAAAATATACTTGTAAAATTCTTGTAAATTGATATTTGGATTGGGTACAAATGTAGTGTTGTCTTCAGAGAATTCAAACTTATATTTTACATCTTCAGCAGATCTAACCGATACCAATCTCTGTGGAGTGCTACTATCAAAAAATCTAGAACTTAAAGCAACTTTGCTTGCATTGGAAGTTAAAGTTCCATAATTATACACAACAATAATTTTTTGAGTTACTGGATCATATGATTGAATGTATCCAGAGTTATTATTATTGGCAAAGATTTGATAGTTGGCACTAAAGTTATATCTTGCATTATAAAGTAAAACTTCCTGACCATCAAAGTGATCAACATCTTTAGTTCCTTCTTGAGCTCTTAATACAGTAATATCATTGCTATTAATTGCAGTGACTTTTACAATTTCTTCACCAATTTTAAGTTGATCTTCTTCTGCAAATCCTAGAGCACTGTCAACAACTAGTTTAGTAGAACCAGCAGCAAAACCTACATGTCCAACATAGATTGTAAGTCTTGCAGTAGATTGTGATGCGCCAGATCTTACTAGATCTTCATCTGCAACACCAAGATAATCTCCTTGTGCATATCCACTACCAGCATCTTCAATTTGAATACCAGAAACTATGCCAGCATCAGATACAACGAATGTAGCAGTGGCACCAGTGCCAGATCCGCCAGTAAGAGCAACACTAGTGTAAGTGTCAGCAGTGTAATCTGCTCCACCATTGAGAATTTCATAACGACCAATACCACTAAAATTAATATTAGTTTTTGCACTAGGTGGTAACAAAAATGCTTCTTGATATAACCTTTTTCTGAGATAGTATGTCTCAGTCTTGGTTGTATCATCAGGATTGATATCAATTGTTACTTGATCCCCAATTCCCAATCCGTGATTAGAACCAGTCTCAATTAGAGCTACACTTTGATTAACTTCAAATGGTTCTAACCCATCACTGAGAGATGTTAGTCTTACAACTTTTGTACCAGAAGTATTGAATAGGTCATCTGATTGTAAGAAGTAATCGTCATTGACAATCCAAGTTCCTGCTGTGACTTTAATAGTTACAACATTTTGACTGCTTGTTCCTTCTAAAACTTCTGCTGTAGCAATTGGAGTATTAATACCATCAGTCAGACTTAATGTAGCACCTTTAGTATAAGAACTTCTCTGGTCTAGTAGAACATCAAAAGTTTTAATGCTTGCAGAGAAAGTTCCTGTATCGTCAAATGTTCCAACTACATTCCTAAGAACAATTATATTGTCACTTTTTACAGTACCAACAATAGAACCAGATGCATTAGATGATGGTTGATTAAGGGTATCATCTGCAAACAAGTATGCATTTTGAATTGTTGTTAGTTTTACAACCTTATTTTCTTTGGACTCTAAGTACGTTACTGACTTACCTTTAACAGAAGAAATAATAGCTTCTACTTCAGAACCTTCAGTTCCTCTATTATCAAAATAGACTTGGGAATTAATAGAAAAATTTGCGGATGATCTAAAAATTTCAACTTCATCTACAGTTCCAGAGTTTACTTCTGCAATAGATGCGACGACACCTTCACCATTTCCCTGCATTCCAGGAATGTAATACTTCTTAGAATTCTTAGGAATATCATCTTGATTGATATTAGAATTGTAATTGCTATCAACTGGTAGAGAATAGAAGTTCTCTCCTAGAATGTATGGGTATTGCGGTACTTGATTGCTATCAATAGTAAGGAAATAAGCATAAGTTCCTTTCGGAAAGTCTGGGGTAACTGTAAATCTTCCATTGTTCTCGTCTAACGTTCCGCTCTTATGGGTATAAGTGTAGTCGTTATTAAAAGTTCCTAGTTGATATTGTGTAATAGATGGTCCATTGCTGCGACTTCCATTTAAAGAATAACCAGATGTCATTCTTATAATAGAAGAAGTGGAATCTAATGGATTTTCGTGACCAAAAGGACCATAGATTGGATTGCCATCATAAGCAAAACCAATAATCGGTGAGTGTGTCTTTGTAGCAGGTTCTGCTCCAGAATTACTAATGTTGTCATTCAGAGCAACACGAAGAGCTTTTGGATTGGCAACATGACCATAACCATAATCCAGAGCATTATTATAGTTCTGGAAAATGTAACCATATTCTGTGTCAAGATTAGATTCTAATTTTTCAAATCTATTAAAGTTCCATTCTTTAAGTAGTGGTATACCTGTAGCATCTCGTCCAACAGGAATGATGTCTACAATGACAGTATTCTGATTATAGAAGTTTCCTTCAGCAATTTTGTCAAATCCAGTAATGTTACCATCAGTGTTGACAATTGCTTGATACTCAGCAAATCTACCTCTACCTGCGTTATCTCTAATTCTTACCGTTGGAGGAGAAGAATAAAACTCACCAGCATTATCAATAACAAGGCTAGTTACTTTTCCGCTAGTAATAATAGCACGAACTTCTGCTCCTCTACCAGATGTAATCGTAATGTCAGGAGTTCTTGGGAAGATATCGTTTGTATCAACAATAATTCTTTCAACAACCTGACCAGCAAGAACAGATCTTGCCTTATTTGGAACTTGGTCAACTAGAACAAAGGGTGGTCTTGAATAACCTCTACCCTGGGTATTGATCTTGATTTCTTCTAACTCACCAAAACGAATACTTTCATGATCCTTAAAACCGTAGACAGGGACACCATTTAAAAGGATACCAATATCTCTTCTGGGAGTTTTATAAGTTTCGGTAGTTGTAGTTGCTTCTTTTCTAATAATACGAAGCAGTCTTTGATCTAATAGATTCTGATTGACAGTAGAACCATCTAGAATTTTGTAAGATGGATAAGTAGAACTCGTGATATAATAGTATTGTTCGTCTTCAAAAATAGAAGATACGTCAGTAGTAATTTGATTAATAGAAGACTGAATAGATGGTAATGTAGGAACTATAGGTGCTGTTCCTTGATCTAATAACCATCTGGTCTGATTTGTTCCAGTTCTAACAATCTTTGGATCTGAAGTCTCAAATCCAGGACTAGAAACTTGAATCTTATCACCAGGACTAGAATATGGTTGGGAGCTTTCTGGTCTGAGGTTGTATACAACACCAAAGGTTAAAAGAGTTACTCCAGCACCTGTAATAGTGACGGGTTTGTAAACTGCCGTTCCTACTGGATATGCAATAGCACCAGAAGGTTGTCTTTCATCAATAATAAATTGAGTAACAGTTTTCTCTTCAAATGTAATAGTTTCTGTTCCGATTAGAATAGAACCACTCTTGCCCCATCCTAGGGTAGAAGAAACGTTGATTCTATCATCAGTACTATCTGTTCCTGATACAGATCTTTCAAGTTTAGTCTTAGTTGAGACTGCAAAAGAACCATTGACAGTTTCTGGTGCCAGTACAATATTAAAGATTTTCTCGTTATCTGCTGTACCATCAGCATAAACGTTGTCTACAACAGAATCGGCATAACCATATTCTTCAGTTTCTAATTGTACTACTTTCTTGCCAATCAGATTCTTAACATCACCGCTGACAACTTTACACTTAAGTGCATAAACATTAATCCAGTCAGATTCTGATGCTTTATATGTAAAGTCTCTTGGGTTATAAACTTCAGGTTTATTGGTGTGTTCCTTTGCAACGATAGTGTTGAAAATGAACTGAATGGAGCTCTTAGTACCTTTTGCCTTATAGAACTTTTGAATGTTCTTAATAAGAGTTCTCTTATCAACTTCTCCCTTGAGATACTTTTCAGGGAAAGAACCTAGATACTGATTCTCAAAGTTCTTGACAAATGCATAAAGGAAAAGATTACTTACATTGAGAACCCTTTGTCCAGAATTGTGTGGTGCTGCATCTGTACTAGAAAAATTACTTGATTCATATAGATCACCAAGAGATGTATTGCCACTAACACCTCTAGAACATTCTTGGAATTCTGTGTCAGTTCTTGTGGAATAGAAAATGATCTCATCGTCAATACGGATGTATCCGTTTTTCTTTGGAAAAGAACGAGCATCAGAAACAACAATAGTCGTATCACTATCAGTTACGGTTGTTGCTAGAGTATCATGCTGTGTAAGAATACTTTTCTCATAGAAATCAATGTCAGCATATTTTTGGATATTGTTAATAATATCCAACGTGCCACCTTGGACTTCCTGTGCTTCATAATACTTTTGTACAAACTTGCTAAAAAGTTCGTATTCGGTACTGATGAATTCAGGAAGCTGCGTCTCAATGAGAGTAGAAATTCTCTTAGTCTTTACAGCAGGCATTTACTTTACTCTTTGTATGCAGTGAACGAGGAATTAGCAACGTCAACGTCAAGATAGACCTCACGGACTGCCTTGATATCATTAGAAAGTGGTTTTACTCTTAGTGAAATGCGATTATCAAAGAAACTGCCCTTGATGATAGTTAGAGCATACATTTGCAGTTCACCTTTTACATAATCAATATCGCCTACTTCACTGTCAAGGACAACCTTTTCGCCAGTTACGCTATCTAGTCTATATAGGACAATTTTGCCAGACCTATCTTCAAGATAGACATCAAAAGTTGGGTATTCAGTCACTCTAAAACCAGTGCTAGACAGGACTGGATCATCACAATCTTTGTCAAATGCATTTTGAAAACATACTTCGTAATAAAAAGTAGAATTGAGAGAAGGATAAAAATCTTTTCTCATTGTAACATCTGTTAGGTTAGAGTTAATGCTACGGTCTGCATCATCAATAACTCCAACCATCTTACTATATCTGAACTTACCATTGAACTTCTCAGTGTCCGAAGTATCAAGATATAATTGCACACCACCAATAACTTTGTCTCTGATCTGTGCTGGTGTTTGGTCAGTTGAGTTTTTATTGTAGTAAATCTTGCTGCTTAACTCAACATATAAAATAGATGGGTCAATTAATTGTGGTTCAACTGATGCAACTACGTACTTCTTGAGTTCATCAACAATACCGCTCTTTGTTAATGATGTGAGGTAACTTGCATCCTTTGGCTTCAATGCAATAAAGACTTTACCATACTGAGGAGGTTCTTGGTCTTCGCCACCAAAAATAATGATATCGCTAGTTGCAGGATATACTTGGCGTACAATAGCTTCATAGTCCTGAGAGGTCACTGCACGGTTCTGTGTGCCGTATGCCTTTGGTGCGGTGTATTTGATCTTCTGTGTGCTTTCAATCTCTTCACCACCCACAGAGGCAGTAGTAGAAGTGATAGAGGTTGTGAATGCACTAGGAGATACACCATTTGGGTTTTCAAGTACACCAGAGAAAACAAATGTTTTTACTCCATTGCTTTCTGGACCTGCTGTAGTAAGATAAGAAACTTCAATTCTTGCATTGTTCTCTAGCTTTGCTCCTAGAACACCGTCACCCATAAGAATTTCATATCTTTCGTCCTCAATCTCGTCAAGGAAGAAGACTTTAGATGTGCCATCAACACCTAGAATGTTATCTGCTACAAGGTATGGTTCACTGAAGCTTCCTCCAGTTGGAAATACCTTCACTCTAATCGTGTTGGTGTCAATATTTTGATTGTCAAGAAGGAATCTCTGACTCTTAAGTGCTGTATTGACTGTAAATGTATTAACTAGTTGCGTTCCTTCGTTTACAGCAACATCAGTAAATGTAGCAACGTTATTAGCAACCTGTGCTTTTACATCGTTAAGTACAACATACTGATATAGACTGTTATCATAAGAAGCAATAAATCCAGTTCCTTTCTGGAGAATCAGTTCAGTGTCAGTTGTTGGGTTGGAATAAGTTACAGTAAAAGAGACATACGCAGTAGGAGAGGTAGCACTTTTGGGTCTGTACCCTAGTTGCTTCGCAATCGCTACTACGTTGTCCCTTAAGGTGGCAGAATCAATGAATAGTTCATTGACTACCATATTGGTGTTAAACGCCGTATAATACGTATTATAGGCAAGTGTATCAAGTAGAGTAGTTAATGCAGATCCCTCAAAGTCATAGTCCGTAAAGTCTGACTGTCCTCTCAAGTATTCCTTGAGCTGTGCTTTGATATCTTCAAAGTCTAAGTTGGCAACCTGGGTATAAGGCATTATCGTGTACGCTCTAAGAAGAAGTCTACTGCTACTGGTGCATCCTCTCTTCCAACAATTTTGAATTGCACTTCAACCTGGTATGCATTATTGTCAAAATCAGGCTCACAGTAAATTCTTTCTACCAAGATTCTTGGTTCGTATATTTTTAAAATATCTCTAATTTCTGTTTTAATGAGACCAGCAGATGCATAATCCATCGGTTCAAAAAGAACTCTCTTAATATTAGATCCCAAATTTGGTTGGAAAGGACGCTCACCTTTATTTGTAAGAAGCAAATTGGAAATAGACTGCAATATTGCAGCCTTATCCTTCACTGTTACCAAATCACTGGTAACAGGATGCTTCTTAAACATAACACTCAGATCTTTGAATGTCTGAAAGGTTGGCATTTAGACACAGCAGTAGGCTGTTTCTATTTATCACTTACCACAGAATCCGTCTGCCCACTCTTGACTATTATCAAAGATATCTTCATTCTTTGCTTTGTTGCGATTACGCTTCGCTGCAATGTTTAGATATTTGTCACTATCAGTTTCAGTGATAAGTGTCATACCTTCATTAACAAAGTCTTCACCTTTGTCAACTGATCCGTCTAAGTGGTTAGGGTGTCCCATTGTTTTTCTCCTGTTGTGTTTGCCAAAAATAATCGTCAGTGTCTCCTAGGCGTCCCCAGTCCGTTCCTCCTTCAACTTCATACTCTATGGTAGATACTTTAAAGTCGGGGAACACAGGGTCCTCAGGAGTCAGTGAGAGGTCATACAGACGCATCCTGTTATTTGGATACAATGCATACTGACCATTCTTTAATGCGATGCAATTGTGAGATTTATGCTCTTGTGGAGTCTCACTCACATTATTATCTATTACATCTGGATTTGCATGGTAGTTATCAAGTGTAAACAAATACTTACCCTTTTGGAGCTTATGATCACGAGTGAATAACTCTACATCCATCTGTGCTACAAATCCTTTATTGATTGCCATGACTCCATAGTCCATACAATTCCAGAATTGTAGATTCGCCAAATCCATGTCTATGACTGGGGTTTGGGGGGATTGTAAAAATGCACTGATGGGTAGTTTGTCATACATTGCACCATATGTTGGTAAGTATGTCTCAAAGTAAAAAGCACGCCCAGGTATGCTTTTAGCAGCTACCCAGACGCCCTCTACAAACTCCCCATGTCCATCTTGATGATCTCGTAAGTATTCCCTACGAACCCAAACTTTCTCTGCAGGAAGATTGCAAATTAAATTCATCCTCTACCTTGTCCTCTATAACGCTTACGCTTGTTATTGCGAGATGTAGCAGCGTATTTCGTATGCTTACCACGTCCTTGACGAGTACGTTTTGGTCTAGACTCAATCGTCTCAGCCCCTGATAATCCAACTCTACTCTTTGCCATAATTTGAATCAATTGACTCCTATATTATATCACAAGATCATGCAGATGCAAATACCGTTAGGCTACAATAATGCAATGTGATGGGACCAGGAACTGTGGTCGCACTAACAAAAGCAGCAGGCCGACCGTTGATCAAAACTTTTTTACTAGTGTTTTCACCAACAATAACTGTCTCTACATCACAGATAGGAGGAAACGTTGGTGTGCAGTGTTGTTCAGATACATCACCAACACGATGAGCAAATGATCCATTAATCTTCACATTAGAAGAACATGCCACACCAAGTGTAGCAAATGTTGGTGGGATAAATCCAGCATGTGTCATGTAACCTGCACCACCTGGCATCTGAAGAGTAAAAGGTTTCATAAGTCTTCAAAATCTGTATTATTTATCGCGCCCCTACTTGTTAACTCCTCAATTCTATCTCCAAGATAGTCACCATTGTATACTACAGGCATATAGAAATACCAAATATTATTCAAAAGATTAGATCCAAACGTCTCCAATCCTATTTGTCCTAATTCTAATAAGCCTTCTTCAGTATCAGGTGGTATGGCATCTGGTACAATAACTGTCTCACAACTTACTTTGATTGTAAAAACAACCTGATTCAACCTTGACGGTACAAACTGCTGTACAATGCCTGCTTCATACTTTACGAAGGGTATGCCATCAGAAGTTATTTGAACCGCACTAGAGGTCCTTGCACGCTGCTCTGGGAATCCTTCTGATGCATACTGAACACTAGAGTATGTCCAATCAAACCAATTGCTTCGCGAGTCGGCGCTTCCGCTCGTGACAATCTGTTCAAATCCTACAGGATTACCTGTATCTTGATTCGTGTACTCTGCTGAGGTAATATCAAACGTTGAATTAGCTATATCAAACCCAACCTTCCTCCATATACCATCAGTCCTTATTCGGAGTATCTCTTGATATGTGTCAGGCTCAAAATCACCTTGTAAAAATGCAATCTCTGCATCATCACTCGCAAACCCTTGAGATAATCTATAGTTCTTTGCATTTACCTCAAAATGACTCTGATTATACCTCGTGCCATTTACAATGATCATCTCCTGATCATAAAAGGCATACTCAGTAACTCTCCCACTAACCTCGGAGATACCAACATAACCTAGGAAAAGAATTGGAGGTACTGAATTATTTCTGATAACTAACCCAGGATCCAGATTCTCCACTGGTGATCCATCAAACACTGAGTCAATAATACCGCCTTCCCCTGGTTCATACTTTCGCCATCCTGCAGTTTGCATCACAGTGTCATAACCAGTCGGTGTGTATTCTCCCTGGTCTTGTGTTTCCTCTATACTGCGTGGCCACACATTAATATGGGTAACCTCACATTCCATGTTAAAAATACGCTCATCCTCTAAAACTGGTATCATCCATATCTGAGTATCTCCAATATCCTTCCAACCAATGAATGGTGACGTTTCAGAGAAAAATCCAGGCTGCAGAAAATCCCATTCATCTGCTGTGTTCTTCGGATAAAACCTTCCAGCATAAAATGCAATACCATTCTGTTCCCGAAGAACATCAATCTTTGAAATATCTACTAACTCAATGGGACCGATACCTCCCATCGTGTTTGCAAATATATTGATCCATGGTACTGCCATTATACTGTCTTCGCAACCTGTAAAAGATCTTTCTTGATACCCTCCACATTGTTATGCAAATAATCTAATGTCTGAGCAATCGTCTCGTAATCCTCAGACTTCGGACGCTGATACATCAAGGTGGGGCGCTCTAGCTGGGAGATCCGTTGGTCCAGGCTCGTCAACCTCTCTGACAGCCATAGGAGTGTTCTCTCCTGCTCGCTCAATTTCTGCTGTAACTCTTCCATCATTTTGATCACCTCGTAGGAATGCATTGGACGCACGACTCTCAAACTGATCACAGAACTGGTCAAAGTTTTCTATGATATTGTCGTAGTCGCTAAAATCAACTTTTTGGGGCATTTTTTTGCTGGGAAAATTTTTCTAGTTTCAGGGTTTTGAAAAACCAATTTCCAAATATATTTATCGGTCGTCTGGATACTTTTGTAGGTTAGGGGAGTCATGCGTTTTTGGAATCGCTAGGCGCATCGCTAAGGGGGCTAGGGGGGGCATATAACAGTCGCTAGACTGTCTACCCCTGTCCCCTGTGCTCCTGAGGGGTGCTACCCTCAGAGCTCTGCCAGCATCGCATCCATCTCATCTGTGTCTACGTCATCGGATAACCAGGAGATGCCGTCGCCTGTGATGTACTCGCCGTACTCATCAATCCAACGCTTTGCCCACTTGCGGTAGCCCAGGTTCTGATTCTCCTTAGCGTGACGGTAGATCGTCTCATCGTTGCCGATCCAAAGAGCGACGTTCCAAGTGGCGTGGTTTGCCCAACCGTTCATGCTGTGTCCTGTGTTGTGTTCTCTTGTATTGTAGTCGGTAGAGAGGCGCTGCCTAGGCAAGCAGTGCCAGCTCCTGGGTTGTCACACTGCTGATGTCCTCTCCCTCGTAGACACGCACCCATGGGATGGGTTGCCCTGAGGTGAGACGCCAGATCATCTGGTCTCCCTCTTGTTCCTGCTGTCTGATGGCGGCAATGCGATAGGCACCGCT
>Ga0181412_1000097_pt1 | contig 33961 bp, 49 predicted proteins | sample 35SPOviralmetaG_FD_130113 | JGI IMG/M metagenome (GOLD analysis project Ga0181412, IMG submission 130113) | Marine viral communities from the oligotrophic San Pedro Time Series (SPOT) site, San Pedro Channel, CA, USA - 35 SPOT_SRF_2012-08-15 | ecosystem: Environmental > Aquatic > Marine > Strait... | reverse complement strand
TGTGATGCCGATTTGTAGGTTTTGGGTCATAGCGATAGAACTACCCCCCTTATTTTGCTGACGGATGTTTTGGATCTACAGGCCACCCATCATTTCCAATTGTGGTGTCGTAGCCAAGAGCCTCGATGCTTTGAAGTTTTCCAGAGTGACAGCGCCAGCAAACAGCTTGCAAATTGTCAGGCTCAAAGAATAATTCTAAGTCTCCCTTGTGCGGTTTTAAATGATGAATAACGGCACTATTCGGTTTATCCCTGCCTGACGTAAGCGCAACGCCACAGCCGACCAGCTGGCAAGTGTAAAGATCACGGGCAAGAATAGTCTGCCTTAGTGATGCCCACGCTTTTGTATAATATAACAGCTTGTACTGCTGATACTCATAAGATCTGTCTGACATGGATAAGAAATAAAAAGACCGCCACTATGGACGGTAGTTGAGGTAAAAATTACTACAGGCAATGAGAGCAATTTTATAGAGTCTGGGGTCAAAAAAACGACAAGTCAACCGTTTTGTGTGAATATGTAAATATGTGGTCTATGATGTCCTGACCGGCTTCCGTTTGTGCGCTAAGGATCTGCTTAGTGGTAAGCCCTGTTATTGCACCGATACGCTGTGTCTTAACCCCATTAGCCTTGAGGTAAACAGCCCGTTTAATACGTGATCGATCACCCTTCCTAATTAAAGCGTAATGATGCCAAAGATACAGAATAAGCTCAGATCTATCTATTTGCTCACTGCTCGGCCTACTAGCCTTTGTCTCAGAGCTAGGTAAGCTTTCTATATCACCTCTGAGATAAGCGCTCATAAGCTGCCATTGTGTCACGTCATCAGGTGCGTCTGGTAGGCTAGAGGTGCTGGGGAAGCCTGTACGTGGTGGAGCAGGGTAGGTTAGCCGTGATACCTTAGCTGCTTCTTTAAGAAGCTCCCAGGCTATATGATGATCCCTGAGCACTGCGTCAGCTTTCTTGTTATCTAACGCCAGCTGCTCACCGTCTCTCAGGGTCTTATGCCAATTATGATTTTTTATTTTTAATATAATCTGGTCTATCATATTTTTTCCACGGGGGTTGAGGTAATGTTACCTTTTTGTGGCCTGTTGCAGCTGCACGTCTGACCGCTTGTTTAGCTAGCTCCTTACTTGTCCAACGCTTACTTTTCATTCTTTGTCACCCATTGCGTATGCTCCTCAATATGTTTGACAATATCAGTCACCATAAAAGTAAACTGCTCAGGGTGAATGACAGCTATGAGCTTACCATCTACCCAAATTCTAAGCCCATCATCATAGACTGCCCATCTAACCATTTTCTAATTCCTGTTTGCGCCTCTTGATCATGCTAATCTGCCAAGAGTTGTATTTTTTTAAATCTGCTTTGAGGTAGGATCTACGGTTTGCTAGACCCTGTAGCTCCTCTCTTGAAGTCACAGCGTCTAAAACTGCCTTAAATTCTGTCATAGAGAGTTCAGCATAATCTTTAATATTCATGCAGAAGCCCTCCCCAAGAGGGGCTTCATGCTATGGGGGGGTATGGGGGGGAGCATGGAGGGTATGCAAGAAGGGGGCATGAAGCAATGCGTGAAGGGGGGCTTGAATAGAGCGTGAAGTTCAAAAATCATATGCATGTAGGGGGCGTGAAGGTACATTACGCACCCACCTTTCTAATAAATTTGACCCGTCTGCTGGGTGATCCTTCCTCTTCTATTTTGATTTCTTTCCGCAAAATTAGGCGCTCTTGTGCCGCCATAAACTGCTTTTTGCTGACGCTTTCCCGATCCTCTGAACGACTGAAAACTGTAGCTGCTGAGTTGTTGCTGGTGTAGTTAGGACTAAGCTTGACGCTAGCAGCTGTATGCACCTCTAACAGACGTAAAAACACTCTGTCAGCCTTAGCATCAACAGCAACGCGATCTAAGCTGTCTGTGGTTTTATCTGCCTCAAAAAAGCCGTCATGATAGTTCATAAGTATTTCGATACCTGTTTCACCATAATTAGATTTCATTACGGTCAATTTTCGGGCTGTTTTGTCAGCCTCATAGCCGTCTTCCTGTATCCGCTGCATATATAGGCGTGAGCGCACCGAATTGCTCCAGGCTGTGTTGCCGGATGTACCAGAGCCGCTAGCCATACCTGACAGACTAGGGTGACTGAGCAGCACCACAGTAGTATCAAAATCTACCGCCAGTTTACGCAGCTGACCAATAAACTGACGTGCTGAGGCTCTGTCATTCTCATTTGCAGGGAATAAGTCGGCCAGTGTATCTAATACCACCAAGCTAGGTTTTTCAGCGGCTACTTTTGTCACTATTTGCTGATACAAGGCGCTAGGATAGAGTGTATTAGTTTTGGGGTCTACAATGCTCAATAGAGCGTCTCTATTCGCCAGTGAAGCTATATGAAGGTCAGCAAGGTCAGAATATGTCAGATCAAAGTTATTAATCGTCATCCGGTTAATACGTCTGTGAATTTCGTTCATATCGTCTTCAGCACCGATATAGAGAGCAGCGCCTTGCTCTGGCGTGTAGTTCAACCATTTTAGCTTACCGCCAGAAGCGACAGAAATTGCTAGATTTAGAGCCAGTAAAGACTTGCCAGAACCACCGTCACCAGACAGTAGCGTTACAGTGCCTGTTGGTATCATTGAATTTATCAACCAATTCAATGGTACTAGCTCACGTTCTTTAAGTGTATCAGCACTTGTAAATAACGGCTCTTCATCTAGTTGAGGAGTGTCTAGCATACCGTTGAAATTCTTATACCAATCGCTCCCATTATCTTGTACCACTTTCATTTTTACCCCGTTAAATGCCTTGCTGCTATTTTCTTATCGTCAGCTGACATTTGATTTATAATTGCTGTGAAATATGCCCGTAGCTCCTCTTTAGAAGCTGACCGTGACCAATAGTCAGCATCTTCTATAATTTCTTCTGTCCACGGTGCGATAGGTGCTCCCTGGATTTCTTTTAGCTCTTCAACAGATTTATAGACTATCATTCTATCTTCTTTGCTAAGACCGCGTAGAGAGGCGTAGGCTAGGTTTGCCCGTTCTAAGGGGTTCAGACGTGCCACAAAGATTTTAGCTAGGCCAAACCATGCTTCCGGTTCATCCCAGCAAAGCGCATAGGTTATAGACCGCCCAGCTGCCTTGTGGTTTGGACTTATAAAAGCCCACCATTTATGACCCCTTTTTTGTGTCAAAATGGAATTTCGTCGTCAAATTCAGTAGCCATGTCACGGTCAAAATTTGGAGCATCCATGCTAGATTTAACATCGTCGAAATCTTCATACTCTTCAGCGCCATAAATAGGATTTGTAACAGTGACCTTATTAACGATCAGAGATATTCCCTTTTTATTTGTACTAGGGTTATCAGCCGGAAACATTGTTACGACAATATCGCCTTTTGAACCGTTAAAAAATCTTCTGTTTTCTAATGGCACGTCATAAGCGTCAACGACTGCTGGCTGTTGTTGTAGCTTCCCTTTACTGTCTTTAGCTTTCCTTGAAGCTCGAAAACGCATTTGCAGCTTATCGTCAAAGTCAGTCTCGCTATACCCGTGGACAGCGCCAAAAGGTTCTTTTTTGCCACAACAAGCTTTGAAATGATCCTGACACATATTATAGAATTTTTTTGCTCTTTCTTCATCCATTGTAAAACTAACATTCCAGTTAGCTAGTGGATTATCAGCACTACATTCTACCGTTTTCCCGTCTTTTTTACCCTCACCGTTTTTATGTTTTCGGTCAAAATAAACCAAGCTATCTAAGTTTATAAATACAAAGTCTACATTGCTTATTTTAACACGTCTAAAATCGCTCATATTTCTTCATCTCCCTTTAAATATGCTGGCAAATCCATCATCACTTGGTCAGGCCAGCTATTAGGCCAAGTGTCGGTTTCTTGAGCCTCATTTATGCTCAGAATAATTTTATTAACTTGCTGAATACCCCACTGCATCATGTCAGCTGAGACAGTATAAAGCTGGCTGGTGTAGGGTTGAGATTTCTGGACACATAGGAAGTGAAACTGGCTAACTTGCATCCCAGCAAGCTCTAAACACGTCTTGTACCAAGCTGCTTGAATAGGGTAGCCCAGCTGCATTGCATCACGTAGAAATTTTTTAGGTACAACTGACTGACAAGTTTTCACATCGCAAATGATACCGCCACGCTCAATATAGAGATCTGGCCTACAGCGCATTTTAACGCCTACAGGGTGCTCTACAAAAATGCTGCTTTCATTTACGCGCTCAGGGTGGTTTAGAAACTGAGCACAAGCTGTATTGTCTTGCAGGGATTTAGCCATAAGCATGACTTCATCGTAGGTGCTATCTTTTAGTAGAATTTTACCGTCTAAATAAGCTTCTTCTTCCAGCTGTTTCCATTCTTTAGTGCCACGTCTATTTGTGCCACGTCTCAAAAGATCTTTTTCTTCTTCTAAAACTGCTGCATGTACACCGTCACCAATTTCTTTAATCTCAGCTGACAGATTGACGTGTGAGTTTCTGGCATGATTAAGACCCTCTAGCCACGATTTTTTGCCAAATGTAGCGCTAAAATATTCTGAATATTTTGTATGATAATCCTCATTGCTCAAATGATTTTCTATCATCATCAACATGCTTCTGCTCTCCATGACATGATTTCTCTGACAACTTTGCAGAAGAGGGGCAGGGATATATCGGCCTTGTCTGTGATATTGTCTGTTGATTTGCCAGTTTCACACTCAGAGATTGCTGCAAACGGTATGACAGCCCGACTTTCTCTATGGTCATATTTATAAATGACAGCTGGGTAGATGCCCCGTTCTAGGTTGCTGGCTGTTATAGCTTGCTGCCAGGCGTTCGACGGTATCATATTGCCTTGCTGCCTTCTTTTTAGCTCTAGAGTGTACGGAAAGTCAGGCTCAGAGCATAGGAGATCACCAAGCCCAGCTGTCCGTGTTTGCTCTAAATTACGACTAAACTTAAAGCCTAACTCTAGCCCTAAATAAGTTGATATATCGCGCTCAAATTGCTTGCCGCGAGTGTTAGCCAGTTTTCCTGACTGACGTGCTGTCCGATTCATTTTCTGCCTCTAAATAGTCCTCAAGAACTTGCTCAACTAGCTTTGCTAATGATGTTTGCTCAGTGTTTGCTTTTGCCTGTAGTCGCTCTTTGTGGCTTTTTTGTACTCTGACAAACAGGATAACACGTTGATTTTGTTTATTTTTCTTGCTGGTCATTTCTAACAAACATTTCATTAAAGATAATGCTTGTTAAGCTAGCTTAATGCGTGTTACTTATGCAATACAACAAAAGACGTACAGATAGGAGATGTTATGTCGAGTTATGAAAAGAGAGATATAGTAACTATAAAAAGAGGGGTAGATAAAAAGCTTCTATTTAACGCTTATGAATTATCGGAATTTAAAGTTGTTTTAGGAAGTTTAGACCGTCTGCGTAAGGGAAGGCGGCAATTTAGGCATTTAGCAGATCAACAGGCTTTACACAGAGCATATATAGCAATTGACGAAATTTTGCAGCGCTACAAAGAAGTGGAGCAGCAGCAATGAATGACGTTATAGGTTTTATAGCTGGGGTAGATCCTGAGCTAAAAAAGAAACACCGCCAGCAGTTAAAAGCGCTAGCTGGGGAGAGGCATATAGACTTTGTAGAAGAGCCGGAAACCTACAACATGCTAGCCTATGAAGCGCGTACAGAATTGCAGTACGCAATAACAGCAGCTGAGACTTCAGTTAGCGTACTTGCCGTTGCGTCAGCTACTGGCTTAACGAATCGCAAGTGGAAAGCTTTACGGCTATTAGATCAGATAGCAGAGAAGGGGATCAGCATAGAGGTTGCTGACGATCCTAGCATAAATTCTCATTCTATCAGCGTCTTAGCGTACTCAGCTGAAGTAGCTAAAGAAAAATTATTGACAAGATCTAAGAAAGCTTTGCAGTCTATTAAATTGAGATTAGCGGCTGGAGAAGAGGTTTATAGCAGCAAGGGTAGAAAAATTACTAAGCTAGGTACGCCCCAAGCCACGGAAGCCATGAAACAGGCTAGAATTAGTAAGTCTGATGATTTTGCGTCTAAGATTTTTCCAACTATTAAACCGTACCTTGACCGTGGGTTAAGCTTGAATCGCATTGCCCAAGAGCTAAATCGTCAAGGCGTCAAGACTGCTAAGGGTAGAAAGTTTTATCAATCAACCATAAGCGCTATAGTAAGAAGGGTAAGCGAATGAATAAGATAAACGAAACACAAAGGTATCGTACAATTGGTAACTATTATGACGATAAATGTGAGCACTGTGGGCAGCCGTGTGTTGACGACGTGTGTGAGTGCAGAGACTTTATTGGAAAACAGGAAGTCATACTGACCGACAAAAAAGATAGGCTAACTAACTTTCCTAAAGATGGAAACGATCTGCGCGACTTTCGTGAGCATTTGACAAACGCATTTTTGCAAACACAAATTGCGTTAGAGCATGAAATTTATCTAGACAAAAAGGCTTGGTCAGAGAGAAACGAAATGTGTGACTATATCTTTGCAACGCCAAACCGACAAATGATGTTTTGGATGTTTGCAAAAACTCCAATTATTAATGGCTGGACGGTTGCTGAGGCGGCTGAATATTTAAAACGTGACCGTACAAGTGTGTCGAAGGATCTGTCGGATATGCACAGTAAGAAATACATTTATCGTAACAACAAAGAGGGTTTTCAGCGGCATTATTTGCCTAGCCGAACATTATTGAATAATGCGTTATGGTTCTCAGAATATTATGTAGACACTACTTTGCGGCTTACTGAGGACAGTGCGCGTAGAGATTTTTTTGAGTATCGTTCGTCAGAGCGAGAGTATTTTAAAAACATGCAAAAGCGTGGCAGTACTGCACAGTAAATATTCAGTTTCGACACGTTGACTGTACTAATTATGTACGAGTAAGGTTGTAGTATGAAGAGAAGAAAACTTGATAACCCAACTGCACGAAAGTTAAGAGGCGGTGGAATACGTCAAAGCAGACGCCTTGAAATGCTCTGTTGGCACGTTGACCATCTGCAAGCAAACGTAAGAATTTTACGTGAGCTAGCCGATAACATAGAGCGTGTACTAGGCATCAAAGAAGCAAATATGTCTGATAAAGTATTCATGGCTCAGAATGAAATAACTAGAGCGAATATTCATTGCAGCAGGGTGAAACCTGAAAGCACCAGGACAAGAGGTGCAGCAATGTATGAATATATAACAGAGAAAAATAGCCTGGTAGATATGAACGGAGTGAGAGAGATTGAAGCCCGTGAAGATCTGAGAGAACCAGAGTCATATTACTTTGCTAGAAAGAGCAAGCAATTTCGGGAAGATTTCGAGATGCGCCAGCACAACCAGCCACCAGAGCCAGTAAACAATAAATCACTTTTTAGCGACGAACATCACGCAGCTGTAGAGGCGTGGAAACGTAAAAAAGGCTTAAACAAAAAGAACATGTAAAAAGGTTTAATACGTGTTAGGCTAAGTATTAATTAAAAAGAGGTGAGAAAACAATAATGAGGCAATCAATCTATAAACGCTTTTCGCATAATATATACATTGTTAGTATTTACAGAGCGTTCAGAAATTTAACACAAACAGAACAAACAGACCAGACTAAACAGAATGAACAGGATAGACTGTTTGAGATAGCTGGTGACATTCTAGGTGCTATTTCACTATTTATTATATTCTACGCTGCAATAGTGCTTGCTGGTATATTCCAATGAGCAATGCAGACAAAGCAGTTGTAGAGCTTTCTGATAAATTGCGTAAAGATCTGCTAGATATTTGTGGTTGTTATCATGTTGCTAGTACGCAACTAGAAAGTTACCAAGACGCAATAGAGCTAATGGAACAAATGATAGGTCAGGCATTAGCCGCGCTTAGTTTGACTTCTTTTGAAACAGAAAATTATTATTTCACGCGCTTTGAAACAGAGCTAGTGATAGAGGTGAAGGGGGAACAATGCGCCCTTCATTAACGCAAAAGCAAAAAGAAGTTTACGACTTCTACAAGAAATTTTGGGAAGTAGAAAAACGCTGTCCGTCGCTCAGAGAAATCTGTGAGGGGAGAATAAACAATAAACAGATTCTTGAGCAACGGTCAGCACGATCTACCGCACATGCAATAGTCAATCATTTAGTCAGCAAGAACTATCTAAGTGAGAGCTATTATAACGATAGACCTAGCTACTATCCTAGAGAGCTTGAACAATGACGTTGGCAAGCAAACTAAGAGCAGCAGCAAATTCGTTAGGTGATTGTGATTTAGCTCTAACACTAGAGCAAGCCGCCCATGAACTTGACAGATTTGAATTTCACAAAGCTATCAGCAGAGCAGAGCAGACTTTTGAAAACAGAGAAACTGCAAGTGGCACACGTCACGTTTGAACTAGATCAGAGCGCTTGTACCTTCAGTTTAAAAGCTGGTGAAGCAGTCCACGCTAAAGATAGACGCGCTCTTTTCAGTGGTCACATAACCCCAGAAATGGGTTTGCAGTTACGACAATTAGCAGAAGCTGTTGAGGATATAAGACAGCACAGATTAGAGGCGAAAGAATGATAATAGCATTTTATACAGCAATGATCCTTGGCTATAGAATAGATGGTGAACACGTCACAGCGCGATTCTGGATGCAGAGCTATGAACAATGTTTAGAGGCTATGGATCACGCAGAAAAATTATATGATTATATTGCTGACAATATTAGCGACAAGCACATTTATTTATGGTGTGAGAAGTCAGAAGTTGTGAGCAGCTTTGACATGACTATAAAACCAATGCCAAGACCGGAGATTAACTGATGTATAATTTATATATCTATATTTATGAAACGTGGTGCTTACGTAAAAAATTTAAAAAATTAAAAGACGCTAGAGACTATCAAGATGGTTTAATCAATACGGGTGCTGGTAGTGCAAACGTAATGATAATTAGTGAAAGAACTAATATTGAAATGCAGAACCGTGAAGAAATAGCAAATAAAAGATTCAAACGTTAAATCAGCCACTGATAGATTTTCTTAGTTTCTTTCTGTCTATGTGAAAGCCCTGTATAACCACCGTTAATCTTACGTGTCAGGGTTTTTATCGTATCGTCAGAAACACCTTCATCACATATTTCCCAGAGCTTGTTCCGACTAAAGAACCAAAGCGCCGTTTCTATTGCATACTCTTTTTCAAGCAAGCTGGGGTCTTGTAGGATCTGGGGCAAGGCCATGTCAGAAGCAAATGCTTTGTGGTTGTCAAAGCCCGTCAGCATCAGAAAACCTCTGCCTATGTATTTCTCAGCAGCATCTTCATTATTACCCATGCGCCCCGAATAAACTTTTCTAGCTAATGCTTTAGGATTTCTAGCGTAAGGTTCTGCGCTCTCTTCTGTAGGAAATCTGCTAGGCCACACGCGCATCATAGCCTCAACGCTGTAATTAAGGTTCTCACGGGTGTATCTAAAGTTTCCTGACTCGTGATGCACCTGACCTAGTAAGTGCGCTCCACGCTCAGGGGATAGCTCATAGAAGCCAACAATTCCCTTAGCTGTCTGTCTCCCAAATGCCCCATCTGGAGTACACCCACAGCGCTCTTGAAGGTGGCGTAATGCATCACTCATTTTTTCATTTCCAGATATAAGCGATACACATTAGCACAAGTGTTAATTGTAACAGCTGTGAGCAAACAAAGTGCAATAGTAGTGGTCATTTTTTCATATTCTCCCTAGCTACACCTTTGGATTTCTCGAATGATCTGAGGCCAGAAACGCCTAAAAGTGATAGCGTCAATGTCATCAGTGATCCTGTATCAAGCTCAAAAAGAACTACGTCAGGATACCAGACAGCTACTACCCAATCTGCTATTGGCATCACAAAGAAATTTAGAAATAAGCCTAATGTGCAGCACCATAAGATAGCTGGCCTTGCACCAGCCACAAAAAGGCTAGGGTGCTTGGCGGCTTCTACGTTTGCTTGTGCTTGAAGTGCAGCATTTTCAGCAGCAAGTTTCTCAGACATTGTAGCGATTTCATGCGCTAGTTTAGCTTTTTGGTCTTTGTCCTCTATTACTTTGTCGAGAATAGAACTAACCGGATTAATAAGCTTTTCAACAAGACCTAACATTATGACTTAGCCTCTATCTTAGTGCTACTATTAGACTTTGCAGAGAAGCCAAAATACGCACCTACAAGGCCACTGAGAGCTAGATACTGTGCCATTAATATGCTGTCAGCTTCTGCCATTTGACCAGGCCACACAACAGTAGCGACTGTCACAATACCCATCATTGCCATAGCTAAATAAGCCATAATTCTTTTATTCAGCTGATAGGCTTTTTTGTCTGGAATAAGTTCGTTCATTTTTTTAAATCCTTTATTATTTTTCTAATAATATTGAGATCTCTACTGATAATCAGCACATAGCCCTTATCGTTGTAGAGAACGTACTTGAGCTTCCACTGTCGCAGATACATTTACCGTTCAATTTTTATGCAGATAACTTTGCTGTTTTTAGTTGTGACCAAGATTTTAGAGCGCTTTAAATCAGCCTCACAAGATTGTTCAGTGCTGTGAGAACTAATATGATAATGCTTTAGCTCACCAGCTGTCGTTAGCATTACCCAGAGCAAGACAAACATCAGAAAGATAACCAGCCCATATAGATTGCAAACAGATACATGCCGCCAAATAATGCAACAGCAGCAACGACAATAACCGCAACAGTCAGCGCTGCTTCTGCACGTTTCTGACGTTCTAACTGGCGCTGTGCCTCAGCTGCTTTGCGCTCTTGCCGTATTTCTTTACGGATGTTCTGCAATTCTTGATAGCTGGATAGCCCCCTAGAATTGACGATTAGTTCGCGTAAATTTTCTTCCGCGTCTTTAGCCGCCATAGCGTCAAAGTAGGTTGCAAGACCTTCTTCATTTGACCCAGCAAATATGCTGTTTTTCTTCTTAGCATGTTTAGCTTTCGCATCATCTACACCGTCAAAAAAACTGACAATTTCATTCTTCATTGCATAAAGTTGTTTGCCAGCTTTTATACCGCCTGAGATTGTCGCAAGCGTAGCTGATACAGCTGTGATTGGATCAACCATCTTAGACTACTTGAATAAGAACCGTAGCCAGCATCAACATAATTGCACCGCTAGCACCTATGATAATACTTTGAATTAGTTTTATACGCCCGTACAAATCCTTATGCTGTAGTTTCACAATTGTCGAAAGCTCTAGTAAGTTCATAGATAGTTCGTCTATACGCTTGTGAGCGCTTGCTACTGTGCGTTTATCATCCATCATGCTAACTCAGGTGTTATGTCGATTGCTATTGATCCGTCATTCGGAAACGTTTCAATTCCACCATCCGCAAAAGTAACTTGAAACTCAGCTTGGAAACTGCCAGCTGTAGAAGTGTCTCCAGTTTGCCATACGTATTTAACACTTCCAGAAGCAGCAACTAGAATAGTTGCATCTGAGGTAACAGAAGCACTTGCTGCGCCTATCCGTCTCATATGAAATCTTACAGAAGCTCCAGTTATATCCCTGGCATTACCTGACCCATCTTTTAGAGTCGCGGCTATCTGTGGACTTGTATCGTTTTGCTTAATATTAAAAGCCATTATTATACCTCTGAAACTGTGACTGAATTTCTAGACGTAGCTGATGGAACGTCAGCTGTATTTTTGCTTGTATCTCCAAACTCAACAATGCTTAACGTTCCAACATTTAGAAGCAGAGTAGGAATTGAAACACTACCAGTTTCTACACTATTAAAAGTAAAGACCTGATCTTGCGTTGCAGCAAATGAGCTTACATCTGGAGCACCAGCTACGACGTCAGCAAACGTTATGTTGCTGAGAATACTTGTAACGTTATAAGCGCCTACTACTGGAGCGCCAGCAGTAACATTACTGAATGTAAAGTTATGGTTTTGAGTAAAGCTAAAGCTTGCAATATCTGGCGAACCAGAAGCAACGTTAGTGAATACAAATGTTTCATCTTCAGCTGCTGAGAAGGTTGGCACTGCTGGAGAGCCAGTTACCACATTATTAAATGTAAAGCTGTGAGTTTGTGTGACTGCAAAGTTGTCTGCAACAGGATTACCAGAAGTAACGCCCGTCAGAACAAAAGCGTCAGACAGAGCAATAGTTGTGCTTCCGATTGTTGGAGAGCCAGCTGTAACATTATTAAAAGTAAGTGAGTGATTTAGTGTAAGTGCATAGTTATCAACTGCTGGTGAGCCAGCCACAACATTGCTGAAAACAAATGTTTCATCTTCTGCTGCTGTAAAGCTTGGAACTACTGGAGAGCCAGTTGTAACACCGTTAAAAGTAAATGAATGATTTTGTGTTAGTGCATAGTTAGCAATTGCTGGTGAGCCAGCTGTAACATTGCCAACCGCTATAATCTGAGCTTGGGTTAGTGCTAGATTGTCAACTACTGGAGCGCCAGTATAAACGTTCTCAGAAACTAATGTTTCACGCTCTGCACAATTAAAGTTTTGTACAATAGGAGCACCAGCTACAACGTTACTAAAAGTAAAGCTGTGATTTTGTGTCAGCGCAAAGCTGGCGACAACTGGTGGCGCTGTTGCAATGTTGAGTGTGGTAAGAGCGTGTGTTTGCGTAAAGCTTAGATTTTCTATCTGGGGAGAGCCAACACCGACACCATTAAATGTAATAGCACTGGTAACGCTTACAGCAGTATTCTCTACAACTGGAGCGCCAGTTACAACATCACTAAAAGTAAAATTGTGGACTACAGTAGCAGAGAAATTATCAACTACTGGAGCGCCTGTAACAATGCTACTAGGAGTAATATTGACAACATTTACCGTTACATCATCCGCAATGGGCGCTGATGCAATGGGAGAAAATCCAAACATGGATTAGGTATTACTCACCGCTGTCATCGTCTGTTGGCTCTACATAGTCAGCATTAGCTGTCCATTTTTTGCCATTGTAGCAATACTTGTTTCCAATCCAATCATCAGGAGTATCAGCAACGTCTGCATAGACTGTAGTATTAGCGTCATTTAGATCACCAATAATAAACTGTACTGGATCACCGACTGTAATATTGGCTGCTGTTGACTCAACAGTTACATCGTCAGCGATTGCATATTTAGAAATGTTGTTTTCAGTTTCTACTATAATTTTCATTTACTATCCTTTCACGATTAATTTTGATGCTGATAAAGCCGTACCTGCAATTACAGATGGACTGTCGGCTGTAGTACTTAGTGTTCCGTCATTCTGCACATAATAAAGCTGCCCTGCTGTCAGTCCACTTTGTGCATCATCTGTTGCCCCTGCAACTTGTATCGTAGCAGTTGCACCGTCTGCATAAGCTGCATCAGAAACGCCAATATAGTTTGTCGCTGTTAGGTTGTTTTGACTGAAAGCATTTGTAACTACGACATAGCGCCCTTCATTATCACTCTGACCACTTTCATTATAATAGATAACAAATTTACCGTCGTTCGTTTCGCGTGCTCCAAGGTACTGCATAGGATTACCCATGCTAACTTCACTACCAATGTTAGTTATTGCGCTTCCATTGAATTTAAAGGTTTTGTATTTTGCAGCAGAAGAAACTTGATATGCAACAAGAAAAGTCTGACTTAAAGGATCATATCTTGCAACGGTTTCATAAGAAGTTGAGGAATAAAGTGATGATCCAGAGAGCAGACTTGGAGTAGTGCCAGAAATGCTTACACCTCTAGCTATAATATTTGAATTATCTTCTACATAAGAAATAACGCATTTTTGGTTTGTATCGTCATACATAACACTAGGACTTTTAATACGGACAGTTTGACCAGTTAACTTTGCTATTTGTACAGCAGTTCCAAAGCTTATTGACGTACCGCTTACCGTTCCAACGCGAATATATGAAATGCCATATGACCCGTTTGTTTCCCAAGGATCAGCAGAAACTAAAACTACTTTCCCTGCTGAAGCATCATAACCTAGTGCCATGGTGTAGGTATTGCCCTGACTTATAGCAGTAGCACTCCCAAAACTAATAGACGTACCCGAAACAGTTCCAACTGCGACCTTACCAAGCGCATTAGAGTAGTACCCAACAATGACTTTATTATTTGCAGTATCATAGGCAAGAGTAGGATTTTCACTTATTGCACTACTTTCTACAACAACGTTTGATCCAAAACTTACAGTGTTATTAGAAGGATCGACCGTCCCAACTTTGGCAGTGACATAGTTACTGTTATCATTATCTCTAAAAACTACAATAATTTTAGAATTATCAGGATCATAAATTCCACTGAAATGTGAACCGGAATTAGTACCGTTTACTGCTGTTTCTGTCAAACTTCCAACCGTATTACCTGAGATAGTTCCCACTACTGCGGTTATGCGGTTATACCAACCATCATTAGTTAAAAAGATCACTCTATTATTTGTAGAGTCGTAAACGATACCTTCATTTGAGTGCATACCCACACCGTAAACATAACCAGAACCCTGACTACCGCCTGTCCATCTATTACCACCATAATATACAGCCTCTGTTCCAGCCGATGCGCTTTGTTGGGTTGCAGCAATTGCACTAACTGTTCCATCTGCATTTACACAAACTTTAGTACCATCAGATAACGCACCATTAGCAACAACTTGTGTTGTGTTTGGCTTCTCAATTGGCTGTCCAGATTTAACAAGTAACTTTGTTGCAGAGATAGCTGTACCTGCGACAACGGAAGGTGAGCTAGGAGTAAGCCCGATACCGCCAGTGCTTTGAACAAAGTAAGTTTGTGCAGGTGTTAAACTTGATTGAGCATCATCTACTGACCCTGCGGTTTGAATAGTTGCAGTAGCACCATTGCTGTAAGCTCCATCAGATACACCTAAAAAGTTTTCATCTGTAAGGTTTGTTGATCCGTCAAATGGGCTTTGTACTACAACAGCTTGCGCTTGACTATCACTGTCATTCTTAAAGATTACCAAAAATTTATTAGCAGTTGTATCATAAGTTACCCATCTTGTACTATAAGCTTCTAATTGATCTGAACTACTTAAAATTGTGCTTGCAGACCCTACTGTTGCACTTGTACCCGACACAGTTACAGGAAAATAAACAGTATCATTTAAAGAGGCTGTCCATCTACGGTAAAACAACGCTATATTTTGATTGTCTGGATCATAAACAATAGTTTTTGAATTGGAGTTATGATCAACAAAGCCAGTAATTTTTGACCCAAAACTGATACTTGTGCCCGAAACAGTCCCCACTTGCAATGTTTGAGCTTCACTGTTGTTATAATCCTCATAAGCGACAACTACTTTATTAGCATTAACGTCATAAGCTACTCTAGGGTCATCAGACCTATCAGAATTAAAGTAAGTTGTACTACCTATAGAAAGTGAGTTGGAACTGTTTGATACAGTAAGAACTTTAGCTGCACCATAGAGACTATTAGCATTATCTCTGAAAACAAGTACAACTTTGTTACTGCCACTGTCAAAAGCCATATGATGACCATATGCAGCACTGTTAATTGTTTGCGCTGATCCGCTTGTAATTGTGGTTCCTGAGACTGTACCAACAACAGTTTCTAGTCTATATGATTGATCAAAATTGATTGCAGCAAAGACAAATCTATTTTCATTGCTATCAAAGACAACATCACACATTCCTGGTTGAAAACTTGCTAAATTCTTTGCTCCTCCTACCGTAATAGTTGTGCCTGACACCGTCATAGCTTTTGCGCCCCAATAAAAGGGATTCCCTTGTTTTCGGTAACTACAGACAACAGCTTGTGAATTGGGATCATAAGCAGTAGCAAGATAATCAATAGTGTGAGAACTTTCGAAGGTAACTTGGTTTGCAAACGTAACAGACGTTCCTGAGATTGTTCCTAGTGCAGCATAGGTAGTATTGCTGCTGCTATCTCGGTATACAGCGACTATCTTGTTTATTCCAGAATGATAAACTGCTGTAGGATCATTAGCTATACTACTAGAGTAAACAGTTGCAGGAGTACCAACAGCAAAAGCTTGTGTACTATCTGCGACAACACTAACTGTTCCATCTGAGTTAAGAACAACCATGTCTCCGTTTGCTAATGCTCCTGATGCTGTAGCTGTAATACTACCTGCCCCTGTCGCATCATCTGTCCAAGCATAATCTGAACCATTGTAACTTAGAACTTGCCCACTAGATGCTCCACTTAGATTGAGGTGTGCATCTACTTGAGTATTTGTATAACTTGCAGGATTAGTATCAGGATTTATTGATAATTGAGTTGCACTAAGAGCCGTACCTGCCATTACTGCAATTGTATCAGGGCTTGTTCCTAATGATCCATCAGCTTGAACATAATAACTCTGACCTGCTGTAAGACCACTTTGAGCGTCATCAACTGCCCCTGCAATCTGCACTGTAGCCGTTGCACCATCTGCATACGCAGCATTTGAAACACCAATGAAGTTTTCTGAGGTGAGTGATCTTGTTACTGAAAAAGCATTTTGAATAATTATTGCTGTACCTTTATTGGAATTACCATCATCTCTGTATGCCGCAATCATACGTTTACTATTGGAGTCGTAAGCAATGTGAGGGTAGTCAGAAGTTCCAGAATTTAAGGTAAATTCTGCGCCAACAGTAAATGTTGTTCCGCTTAAAGTAATTCTATTTGCCACCAAAGAGCTGCCAATATTTTTTTCATACACAGCGACTAATACTTCTGCATTGGCATCATAATCTATTTCAATTCTGTTTATATCCGCAGAATTTAAAGATTGTTCACTACCAAAAGAAACACTTGTGCCACTGATAGTAGCTGCTCTTATTCTTCCTAAACCTCCCAGACCATCATCAGAGAAAGCAATTACAACTTTCTGTGCGCTTGCGTCATACGTTGAGTCTAAATAAGCAGTAGAACCACTATTAAATTCTACCTCTGTACCAAAGCTTACTGACGTTCCGCTGATAGTAGCGACCCTACATTTTCCATATTGTGATGCACCTCTATAAGAAATAAGGAATTTTTGAGCGTTAGCATCATAGACAGGTCTAGGGGACATAGTACCATCATCATTAGAGATTCGTGCATTTGTCCCTGCTGATATAGTTCCACCACTTACAGAAATTACACGTGCGTTAATTTTATAACTATCATTTGCATCACTATAGCATAGCAAAAACTTTCCATTAACTGTGTCATAGTCAACTTCAGCATATGCCCCTCTCGCTACATTTTGCTCTGATCCAAAACTAACGCTTGTGCCACTGACAGTCGCTATTACAGCATTGCAATTACCATTATTTGTTTCATCTAAATAGAAACACACAATTGAACTTGATGCAGTATGATAAGCTGCATTAATCCAAGATGTTGCACCTGTGTTAAAAACAGAAGGTGTTCCAAAAGAAATTGTAGTTCCACTAATTGTTCCGACTACTGCTGTACCATATTCACTATTCGATTGATCTTGATAGAAAAGAACTATTTTTCCTGAACTTGGATCGGTTACCGAAGACATATATCTTGAGCCAGAAGTTCCCGTGTTAAAAACTGTTTCTGAACCTATAGCATTACTTACGCTCTGTGTGCCAATCGCACTTACAGTGCCGTCTGCATTGATGATTACCATATCACCATTTGCTAGTGCACCTGCCGCTGTACCATTTAACGATGGTGATGTACTGTCATTTGTCCAAGCATAATCACTTCCGTTCCAACTTAATACTTGCCCAGAAGAAGCACCACTTACATTAAGATGACTATCAACGTCACTATTTGTATAGCTTGTTATTGTTGGGTCACTATCTGGATTTATCAGTAATTTAGTCGCAGAAATCGCTGTACCTGCTACCACTGAAATCGTATCTGGTGTCGTTGACAAACCTCCAGTTGCAGCTTGCACATAATAAGTCTGCCCTGCTGTCAAACCACTTTGAGCATCATCTACCGAACCTGCCGTTTGGATTGTCGCTGTAGCACCATTAGCGTAAGCACCGTCAGATATACCTATAAAATTTTCCGCTGTTAGTGTAGCACCTCCAGTCGTGGGCGTACGCCAAACAACAGCCTCACCATCATAGCTATTGTCACTATCTTGATCTGTAAAAGCAAATATAATTCTATCATTTGAAGAGTCATAAGCTAATGGATTGTGTCCTGAGTTCTTTTGAGTAGTGCCTAAATTGGCAGGTGTACTAAAGCTTACACTTGTTCCTGAGATAGTCGCATATGCGTATCTTTTATTATATGGTGAAGCATCCTTTCCATAAACAACAAGTATCTTTTTTGAAGTTGGATCGTATATTGCGTTTGGAGTATTTCCTTTGGCACTTTCAATATGGGTTATACTACCAAAAGAAATACTATTTCCACTACTTGCTACTGTTCCAACAAAACCTCCCAAATATTCAGTAGCACCCACCTCATCTTGCATGAGTAACAACATTTTTCCAGAGTTTGTATCGTAGGTAAGATCAACATCTTCACCTTGTCGTAAATTTACTGCAGCCGCCATGCCAATATGTTGTTGTGTAATTGTACCTACGGCAGTAGCAACTTGCGTTGGGCTAACATCATCTCTACGAAACGCATAAACTACCCTTGCATTTACTGGATCATATTCAACTTTATTATGAAAAGTAGCACCATTGTGAGAATAAGTTGGACTTGAAAAAGAAATTGAGGTTCCACTAACACTTCCAACTGAGGTAAATCCTTTATTACTTGTTCCACGATATGACATAATTATTTGGGAATTACCTGAGTCATAAGCAAAATCATGGAAATAATGATATGTACCAGTTCCGTGCGTGGTTGCTGATCCAACGCTAAGACTTCCATTAGCCGCTAATGTAATTACTTTTGTTTTTCCTGCACCGCTATCACCCCAATCTCCAAAAGCAACAACAATTTTTTCGCTAACAGGATCATATATAGTAGCAATTTGTTTAGAATTTGAAGAATGTAAAGTAGTTTTGGTTCCAAAGCTGATTGTTTCACCAGAAACCGTTCCAACAACACCAGTCAAATAATAGCTATTATTTAGTCTGTCAGAATAGATAATTACTATTTTATTTAATGCTGCATGATAAACAGCATTCGGTGTTTCAGTATATTGCGTTGTATCAAAAATAGATTGCGCACCTATATTCTGTGTTCTTGGTGCCTCTATTATACTTACCGTTCCATCTGCATTGATCGCAACCGTTGCGCCATCAGTTAATGCTCCTGTTGCTACGGCAGTTAAATTACCTCCTCCACCACCTGTTGCCTGATCTACAAAACTTAAATTTCCTGATCCATCCGTTTTTAGGACTTGATCTGCACTTCCATCTGCTGTTGGAAAAGATAAACCATCTAAGATAACCTTCCCCGAACCATTAGGAGTAATAGCTATATTTCTATTGGAAGTAGATACGATACTATTGGTCTGAACATCTAAATCACCGCCTAACTGGGGAGAAGTGTCCTCAGAAATATTACCTAATCCACCACTAGCCATTGTAGTGAAGCTTAAATTTCCACTACCATCTGTTTTTAAAACTTGGTTAGCTGAACCATCTGCTGTTGGGTGAGACAGACCATCAATAATTACTTTGCCAGAACCGTTTGGCGTTATTGAAATATTGCCATTTGATGCAGAGACGATTGACTGTCCATTAACATCAAGCGAGCCTCCCAATTGAGGAGAAGTATCTTCAACAATATTATCAATTCCGCTAGTATCACTGTCTGCAACCCAAGCATAATCTGAGCCGTTCCAACCTAATAGCTGTCCACTGGATGCAGCGCTTGTATTTAAATGAGTATCTACATCGCTGTCACTGTAAGAGCTAACGGCAACAGGAGCAGTTTCTGCACCAGCACCCATACCGCTATGATTTCCGCAATAATAATAAAGTTGATCAGGAGCGTCTTGCTGTAATTGGACTTCTACATATGCCCCTGCGCTACCTGCTGTTCCTGATGTTGTAACACCAGTTGTATAAGCCGAACCACTGCCATGAGTACCGTCTGAAGTTGTGCTAAATCTAAGTGGGTGATTTGAATTTGTACTATCGCTTACATCAAATCTATATTTAACACCCTTGGGAATAAACATATCCTGTTGTGAAGTTCCATCTACAACAAACTTACCGCCAGCAACCGTGACAGTAACAGCTATACCTTTTAAGCTTCCGTCTGTTTGAACATCTTTTGCAAAAGTTGCTAAATTTCTGTTTATACTCATATCAGATCCTTAAATTGCATACTGTTGAACTTGCACAATATCCCCAGCATTACCGCCAGAAACTAAAGTTACTGTGCTGGAAGAAATTGAATAATCGGTATTCGGTAAAAGCAAAATGCCGTTTATGTAGACCGCACTTTTATTAATGTTATAACTGCCACTAAATGCAGTTTGCCCAGCTGTTGCTGTAAACTCAGTTGTCGAATAATTTGCAGAAGCACCGCCATACTCTACCACTTCAACAATATCGCCAGCACTAGCCCCTGCGCCTAAAACAACAGCCGTTCCTGAGCTTGACGTAAATGAGGAGGTATCTAATTTAGCTCCGTTCATAAACACCAGGATGTTACCAACTGTATAATTTACGCTAAAACTGGTTTGCCCAGCTGTCGCTGTAAATGCTGTAAAATTGTGAGCAGCACCCGAAAGAGTTAGATCAGCAGAAGACGGACTGATAAAGACATATGCAGAACCGCTAAGATTAAGAAGCGAACCAGTAGAGCTACTACGGAGCACACGGGTCAAAGTTTGGCCGGAGTGTGTATAGACCCCTTGAGATATTTCCCAGGCAGTACCATCTTCTATTACAAAAACGGTTGTATCCCCGTCTGCAATCCCACCATCTGCAAAACTTTGATAGCCACTACGGGGAGAGCCTAAACTTATTGTACCCGTGCCCGTACTGCTAGTTGAGACAGAGACCCTATCAGCAAATTTTACCATCTACTTTTCCGTTTCTTTTTTCTTCTCTTCTTGAGCCTCATCGCTCTTCAAATCTGTCGTGTAGCCTTTGTCAGATATTTTTTTTGCGACTTCATCAGAAACAAACTCAAAGTGATGAACTGTTTTTGTAGTCATAACCATTAGCTAATTCCTTATGATGGATCTGGAATACCCGTAGCAAATGAAGCGCCTGTAAATGAGTTTCCGTTAGTGACAGACTGAGAAGCTGATAAGCTGCCAGTGACAAGCAATCTGCTATTATTTGTATCGCTGATGGAATAGTGAGTAGCAGTGCCAGTGCCTGTAATACTTCCATCTGTGATTGCCGCAAAAACAACCTCACGCCCACCGCCAGATCTGTCAGAAGGTGCAGCGCCAGAAAGTGATGTAGAGTTTCCTAGTGTGTAAGTAGAAGTAGCTTCAGCATATGTAGTCGGCTCTTGACTACACACGTCTATTCTATTTGCTTCTGTGTCTAGGGTTGTGAGACCAGAGTCTAGCACTCTGTCATTTAATGTAGCCATTTTTAAGATCTCCTTATTTGGTTGGCATTATGGCAAGGTAGGCCATACGGGGTTGAGAGGATCAAAGCCGTCAGCTTGCGGCATATCCCTCAAAATCTGTCTTAGTGTGCGATAATTTTGTTTGTCAGTTTCAGATAACGGACTGTCAGCCGCTTGTGTCCAATCGGTTGCTGCTAGTCTTTCATTCCGTTCTTGTCTGAAATTATTAAGAGCAAGGTTATCATCTGCTACCCATTGCTCAGTATCTGCATTAAAGGTTACAGGGTAATCAGGTTTAACAGGGTATTCTTTTAATTGATTATTTTTGACGTAGTAATATTCATCTGTAAATTTACCTTCAACATATGACTCGCCTTCATTTACATTTAAATCAAGTGTTTCCTCAGAACAATTTAAAATGGAAATAATTTTTTCTGAATTGTAAATAGTATAACAATTCATTTCTTAAGTTCCAAATATGAGATTGTTGGATATAGAAACCTAGTCCATGATGTATTGCCGCCAGTATTTTGTACTGTAAGTGTATAGGTGATAGTAGAAGCACTTGTATTATTATCTAAAGCTTGCAAAGTAAATGATGGAGCATTGAAGTGTCCTACCATAGCTCCACTTAACCCTGCTATACTTGTTCCATTTTTTCTTAAATTATAATTAAACTTACGATACTCACCTGACGCTGTTACATAATTATTATTCCTATGCGTTGCAAATAGATTAGCAACAACTTGTGCGCTTGCTCCTGTGTTAGATACAGTCAATGTTACAAGTGTTTTGAGAGCAGTATCGGTAAATTGAACATCCGTCAGTGATGATCCAGTTGCCATTTGAGGAAACGTAACAACATTATTACCAATCTTTGCAGTAGTAATACTTGCATCTGTAATACTTGCTGCACCAATAATTCCTTGATCTATTTGTGCAGAATTTGTAATAATACCTGCTGTAGCTAAAAGTCCTCCTGTTATTGTATTAGCTACTATTTTGTTACCAGTAATTGAATTTGCTGCTATTTCATTTGCGCCAACAGCATTGGCACTAATTTTATTTGCTGTAACACTATTATCAGCAAGTTTAAGTTCTGTTATGAGACTATTAGGTATTTGTCCTATAGCAATTGAGCCACTTAATCCTGAGAAAGATGTTGCACCTGCGGTATTTGCTGCCCACGAAGACCCATTCCAAGCATACAAAACATTATCGCTTGTTAAATATACGTTCTGCCCAACAAAATCCCCACTGGAAGGTAACGATGAAACAGGTTGTATCATATCTAAACCTGCATCAATAAATATTTGTCTTATGCCATTTTCAAAATCAGGATCATCCAGATAAGTTGTTGTTGCTGATACTCCTGTCGTAAAAGCAGATTTATTCCCAGTATAATCTACTGATTTTAAAAAATAATATTTTGTTTGATTTAATCCAAGATTTGTTCTTGTAAATGTATCGCCACCTGAAACACCAACTTTTGTTGCACCAGTTGAACTATTGGTACTATTTTCATAAATCTCTACAAAATTTAAATCTGAGTCAGTTGGATTAGTCCAATTTATAGTAATAAACTTAAATCCACCTGTAGCAGATATAGCAGTTGGTAGGGCTGGAGCAGTTGTATCACCACCGCCTGTAAAAGTTGCTGTAACAAATGAGCCTTTAATGCCCTGTACGGTTACAGCCCTGACCCTGAATGTATATTCTACAGCGTCCACTAACGGACTTAGTTCAATGCTTGTTTCTGTTGTTGTTGTCGAATGATAATTACTATCGCTTGTGGCTTTGTATTCAACTTCATAATGAGAGATGAAACTATTGCTTGGAGCAGTCCAAGAAACAATTGCACTATGAATAAAAGTACCATCACCAGCAGTACGCCCACCGCCAGAAATATTGAGAGCAGCAATAGCAAGACTAGCGCCTACGCTTGGGAGCGTCGAATTGTTACTTAGTATTTCGCTTTCTTCTGCTGACCAACTAAAAGCAGCTGAAGATGTTTCACGAAGTGTTAAGCTTACACTTAGTTCACCGCTGGAACTATCGTTTGAAAACTTCCAACCAACTACCTCAAATTCTTTTGCACTCCATCCGTAACGGCTATTGGTTATTCCTACAACGTCACCAACTTGAACGTTAAAAGCATCTAACCCAAAATCCGCTGAAACGGTCATGCTTTCACGCGCTCTAAACAAAGTCATCTTGGCTAATCTTTGAGCCATAGCGCTAGACGTTGTGTAGGGTAGGGCTAAGTCAACAGCGCTTTCTACACCAGCATCATTTGTAATAAAGGTTGAGCTTCTTATTTCTGGATAATCAGTGCGTATATAATCGTCAGCAGCAGAATTAAACATTCCGCGAACAATGTTAAAGCTATCGCGTCTGCTAGGTTTTGTTTCAACGCTAATCCCAGATCTAAAATCATCTAGGGTAAAAGTTTTAACAGCTGCTGTGTATTCTCCTACTTTTAATTGCCAGTTACCCTGACCCCAAAATAATGTAGCAGCGCAAGAAGTCATCATATCTGCTAGAATATCAGACGGGCTTCTGTCTAAACTTACAACACCGTTTAGCTCATAGCGCTTTTCAGTGCCGCCACCAGATAAGGTAACAGTTTCATCACAGGCATTAGCAGCTGCTGAGAAAGTTGTATCAAGAGTGACGCCTGTATTATCTACACCATAAGAGCTAGTGAGATAATCACGAATACATAGAGCCGCATTTGCTGAGAAAGCAGTGCTAGAATTTCTGGGATCATAAACCTTTTTGCCCTCAACTATTGCAGTGAATAAAGGTATTCCCTCAGCAAAAACATTTTGATCATACTCCATGCGAACATAGAGACAAGCAATCCCTTCACCTTTAAAATTTGTATCTTGACCAGCGCTAGGAGCAACCCCGTCTATTTTCCATTCTGGGGGATCTGTAATAGCGTTTAGTGTGCTGTAAACATTTTGGTTATCAGCGCCTGTAAACTTGCGAATATATATCTTAGCGTTACTGTCTGCGTCTTTCCACCTCGCATCAGAAACAAAATAATCTGAGCCAATTGTTACAGTTGCGTCATTGATATAAACAGAGCCAATGCCATTAACTTCATGTCCACCCAAAACAATTATTTGGTGCAGAAATTTATTAGTATCACCTGTACTTTCAACGTAAGATACTACACCGCCTTTACGGATTGTACCGTATATAATTTCTTGTGGCGCTGTTGCTGTTCTAGTATTTGCAATTAATCCCTGACTTGTGCCGAAAGCTCCAAAATCAGGAGTTGGAGTAAGTGCTTTAATAGCCCAAGTAGTAACTGCTGATATTGCTATATAGCTTATAGCTTTACTTATAAATATTTGAGTAGCTGTTGCGCTGGCTAATATATTCCCACCGAACAGTATAAAAGGATCTCTAGGTATTCTCTCCCAGCTGTTAAGGCTGACCAATCTGTAATTGTAAAGACTGTCTTTCACTCTAGCACCCAACCACTTGTAATTGTTTCTATCGGTAGAGCTTCCAAAGACTGCTTTCCTAAAAAGACAGCGCTGCTCCCTATGCTTATTCCAAGAGCATCATTTATTACCCAACGTCTAGCAGCCTTAGTTGTAACTAGACTCCCTCTAGGTGGTACTCCGTCAACTCTTGTCAGCTTTGTTTTTAGAGCTTCATAAAGTGTATTTGCTCCAAACCGTTTTCTGAGTTTTTCCCGACTTAAATACATTCCGTTTTCTGTATATTTACACAGCCAATCATCAGCGTAACCAATGCCATACATTGCGCGAAAACAGTTGTTAGTAAAAATAAAGCAATCGTTTGTATGCCATTGGAAACCGTAGTCTCTATTTGCTCTTATATAATCGTTAAGAGCATCAAGATTAGGTTGCTTCATCACCAGCTTGAACTTCCCGACCCCAAACAATTGACTTATCTTGAAGACCAGAAACCCAATCAAAAAAACTATCAGATCCTGACAGACCTTTAGACGTTCTTACAGCCTTGTGACTTTCGCTTGTGTAGCGTCTGATGTTGGGGCGCTCTAAAGTAATTAATCTATTTTCAACCGTCAGCTTGATTGTTGCGCTTTCAGCTTCATCCAGAATAGTCATTTGATCCATGTAGCCGCTAAAGACTTCAACTACATCACTAACCCCGTTTAGACCCCAGTAAATTGTTACAAGTCTACCCTGGTACTCTTCAGTCAAAGCGTAAGTCAAAACTGTGTTTGCTAAACCGGACAGAGTTATTGTCGTTCCTCTAGCTGATAAATCACCAGCCTCTTCTAATCCCTCAATAGAAAGCAGAGTACCCGTTCCAGTATAGGTTGCAGAGCTTATAGTTTTATCACCGTAGCCCGTCCATAATTTCAAAGCACCGGATTGAAAAGCCAAATCTACAGCGTAGAACGGTTCAATTTCAGCGTTTGATAGAGCTGATAAAATCGCGCTCGGAACTGCTCTAGTCATACTGCTTCCATAGCTCCAAAACTAATCCCATAAACTGCTAATTGATCTACACTGTATGCAGTCTCATTACTGCTTAGTCTGAATAAGCCATTAGCGCTTGTAAGATCAGCTGAGACTGATGAACGAGCTTTTCTAAGACTAGGCCATATTTCTAGATCTGCTGCGCTGCCAGTGCCTGTATAGTCCTCTAATACTTTATGCAACGTCGAGTCAGAGCCAGCGCCAAAGCCAATAAAGTCACCAGCCTTTAATGTCTGACCAGACGTTACAACCGTACTAACTGTATTATCTCCAGCTGACCCCGATACTGTAGCAGCTGTCGCTGTGCCTTGTATGCTGTGCGATATAGGATCACTCAGTAGAAATGTTCCATGCTGACCCCTTAGACTGATTAGCCACGCCACCCATTTTTCAGCTGTATCTCTCCGCATTGGTTTTAGACTTACATCTACTGACCACATTTGACCGCTGTAAGTGTGTGTCTGCCCATGAAAAGAAAACGGACTACGTGAATATGCAACAGAATTTATTGCCCTAAAGTCTATGGATCTGATTGTTGTGTAATCAGGTAAGCTTAGAGGATATGTTATCGCCATTAGCTAAAAGCCCGTCCAAAACTCCCACCTCTACGCTTGCTGTCAACAACAGCTGCTTTCGCACTTTCTGCGATTTGAGGTAACATTGTTTTTATTTCGTTTCTGACCGTCTGTTGTACGCCAGTAGTGACGTTAATGGTTTGATTGATTGTCACCCCATCGCCACCGCTTATCGCGCTCTGTGCTTGCCCAACAGACAGCACACGCCCAGCTGTTGACGGTACAAAGATTTCTCTGCCATGCTCACCGACTACAGACGGTTGACCAGCTTGCAGATAATTACCACCAGCTGAAGCAGTTGTAGGAACGCTAGCACTGAAATTAGGTACTGGTGTTCCTATCCCTAGAAAACTCATTGTAGCATTTACTAAGCGCTGTACTACTAAGATCCTGTATAGCTCTCTTATGATTGCTTGGGCTGAAGATTTCAAAGTATCTTTAAAACTTTTTGATCCTTCAATTGCGCTCATAAAAACATCTTCAAAAGCAGATTCTAAAGTAGAGGCCATAGAGTCTAGATCTTCTAGAGTTTTGTTCATTATCTTTAATTCAGCGGTAGCTTTCTTAACGTCTTTTGGATCTATTGGTGAAAAGCCTGTACCTTTGCTATTTCTTGCTTTTTCCATTTTCATAATTAATTGTGTTCGCGCTTCTTCTTGGTCAAGCAATTTCATTCTTTCATCTTGAACACCAGCAAGCTTTATTTCCGCGACAACTAGATTATCTATCATAATTTGCTTTTTCTTATTGAAATTTTCTTCAGTATCAAAAGCAGCTTTTTTAAATTTCTCAATCGCCTGACGTTTTTTTAAAACTTTTTCCTCTAACTTAATTTGTTGTTCGTACAGTGAATCCATTCTTGCTTTGTCAGTCATTTGAAAAATAGCGTCAAAAGCTTCTAGCGCTGTCAAAGCAAACTTTGAAAACTGCTTACCCATAGCGTCCAGAATTTCATCCATGCGCCTACGCATTTCAACTCCAGCTAATACTGTATCATTAGATAATACTAGCCCAAGCTCTCTAGCTCTTTCTGACATTTCACCCATTGCTTTGGCGTTATCTTGAAACAACGGAACAAGTAATGTTGCATCACTAGCAAGCGCTTCCATAAAGAATGTCATTTCTTGCTGGTTTACGTTTGCATCTTCTAAAGCTTTTACATAGAGCGCTAGACCTTCATCCGAACTTAGCCCCTTAAAAGCGTCAGCAGTCAGCCCAACTTTAGGAGCGATCTGCTCAAAGAAGTCTACAGCGCCACCACCGCCAGTTTGGAAAAAGTCAGCAAACTTGTCGTTTGTGTCTTTAAGTATGTCTGCAAGTTTCTCCTGAGAAACGCCAAAGTTTGCAGCTGCAAAAGACATTTCTTGAAAGCGCTCAACACTCACACCAGCAAGAGTTGAAAGATTAGTAATCTCTTTTGAAGCTTGTGTGGCGTTATCAATCATTCTTTGAAAGCCAACACTGATAGCACCAACCGATAACAAGCCGCCAAGCTTACCAGCAGAGATACTAAGCTTATCCATAGCTTTAGTTGTTTGGTTTAAATTAGTCTTAGACTTATGTGCAAATCTTTGGATCTTTTTATTTGCACGATCCATAGCCTTATTAAATTCACGATCTTTTGCAGAAAGTATAATGTTTAATTCTTCTGCACTAATCGCCATTTATCCGTACTTCCTTGCTAGTTCTTTTGCCTCTTCTAGAGAAGGTGCATTTTTGCCAGCCCTGTTTGGGCTATGCGCTTTTTGCCAACCATCGAAAACAATAAAAACATCTTTTGGGATCATGTTCCTAATTTCGTCAGGCTTTAATCCAGCTACTATTCCGTTTGCTATTATTTTACGGACTTCAAGCCTTGTTTGCTTTTGCGTGTAACTTTTTTTTTAGGCTCTGAGGCAAATGCGTCAGGCATAAACGCAATACCTAAAACAGCCTGAGCAATTTGGTAGAGCCGCAAATAATCAGCTGGGGAGCAATCTTCAATTATTGCATCAGCTTCTTGATCTTTTAAACCACCACCAACTAAGCCTAATGCTAAAAGATCTTTTATTTCTGTTGAAGTTGGTTTGCTACTGCGCTCAAAAAAGCTATCCCAAAATTCAAAAACGCCTCTATGCTTATCCTCAAATCTTTCGATCTCTTTAATTCTCAGAACAAACGTGTAGCTAATGCCGCCAAGCTCCTCAACTAAACCCCCTCTAGGGGCTTCAGCGGTAATAGCCATTATGCAGCAGTAAACGTTACAGCACCGTTACTTTCAAGACTTGTTGAGAACGTAACTCCACCTTCTGTTTCTCCACCAAACTCCAAAGACGTTACTCTAAAGTTCCCAGCATATGTTCCGAAATCTGGTATAAGAATTTGACAATTCATTGCTGGATCAGATTGCATTGCTACAGTGTTTAATCTAGCCTCAGCTGTCTCATCTAGAAAAACTCCATCAGCAGATAAGCTTACAGACTTCAGCCCGTTCAAGCTGCTTGCAAACAAAGCACCAGCTGGCGAACTTGCGTCAGGGGTTGTTACATCAATTGCACTGTTATTGATTGTAATTGTCTTAGAGTTTAGTCCAGCTAAAGAAGTAAAAACTTCTGAGCCGCCACCGTCACCGACTTTCAATAATAGTGCTCTACCTAGTTGTTTAGCCATAGTGAAAACTCCTTATCAGGCTGTTTGAATATTTGCGTTAAAAAGAATTGAGCCTTTATGCCCTCTATCATCAGTATTCTTTTCAACCATGTAATTTTCGCAACGTAGATCTATAAGATGAAAACCCGTCAGACTTACGTTTGTTTCTTGTCGATGAAGCGCTGTCCGGACAGCTTCTAAAATTCTAGTAGCTTCTACACGTCCAGTTGTTTGACTAAATGCCTCAATAAATAATGTTACCTCCGCTCCAATACTTCCGTCTGTATCGTCAGCGCGTGGAACAATGCCGCCAAACCTTATAAACGGATAGGTGACGGGGGTAGGGGCTTCATCATAAATTCTATCAGATACAAGAGCAGTTGTAGAACTATCAGCTGCTAACCTTGTCCTTACCGCCTTTTGTAATTCCAATGCAAAACCATTACTCATTTTAAACCGTTTTCTTTTGCAGCTTTGTTAATTGCACGTTTAATTTTCCGAATATGTTTTTTACCCAGCAGCAACCAAGTTGTCCTAATAAAACTATGTGGTTCAGTTTTACCTGTAGCCTTAAACTTTCCTGTTAATCTTGGCTGTCTAGTACGACTTGTGTATTGCCTACCAAACTCTACAGATAACGCTTTTATTTGATCTTTGGCTGTTGCTGGTGCAGCTTCCACAGATCCGACAAAACTATTTTTTCTAAATTCAAACTTTGCATGTATGCCTTGCCTTAGTGCTCCAGTATCACTTGGGGCAAAAGCTCTTGCTTTTGCAACACCGTCCAACGTTGAACTACGGACTGCATCGCCTATTAATTTTCGTTGCCGCCTTGGATATTTTTTAATATTTGCTGAAAGTTTTTCAAACTCAACCTTCAAGCCGCCACGCCTTTTTCCAAAACAAACAATGTAATGTCATTTTTAGCAGTTGGGCTTGTTATAGACTTTATCGCCCAAGTTGTATTTCTAGCAATCACACGATCTGACAAGGTAATTGTGTTTACTGTGCTGTCTGTCCTGACGCGCATATTTGCTTTTGCTACATCTTCAAATGCGCCTGTTTCATCGTTCATAGTACCAGAGCGCTCTACAATCTCAGCAAAACGGCTGATAAGATCTGACCAGCTGTCTTGTGTTACATTGCCAAAGTCATCAGCAGTTGCTGACATTCTTTGAAACCTGACACGATCTCTGAACAGTCCAGACCTAGCCAACCCACGAACTCCGTTCCATTGCTATTAGCTGCTCAACGCCAAAAGGTAGAGTTTTGGATATTGTTCCTATAAGTTCGTTTTCACGATTTTCATAATAGTTAGCGACTAGCATTTTTATGGCATGACGCACCGTGTCAGGCACACTTGCTGCTGTGTCACCATAACCAACAACATAGGTTATCTTTATAGCATCATCGCGCTTAAAGGTTACAGGCCAAGAATACCCAGATTTAGGGTATATTGTCTTGTAGCCTTTTGTACCGATTATATAATAATTTGACAGCGTGTCAGTTTGCAAAACGTTGTTTACGTCATAATATTCTATAGAAGTTACAGACTGAACTGGCGTAATACTTAGGTGTACTGTGGTTGCATGAAAATCAACATACTCAGCCCAGGTCTGTGTAATCATTGCTTTACCAAGCATTCCCGTGACGTCTAAATACTTTACTGCAACATTTATCAAAGATCCAATAACTTCATCATCGTCACTATGCTCAATACGCATATGACGTTTACACTCAGCAATAGTCACGGGATCGACTGTCGGAGCAGTAACTAACTCTAATCTATGTTGCAGAGGTAAATTCATTGTTACTCTTTCACAGCTGTCTTTTTCTCAACAACTTGCTTTGTTGCCTTTTCTACTTTCTTCTCTTCAACAATTTCAGCTATGCCGCGCTCAACGTATCTTTGCAGAGCGTCAGGGTCATTAATTTCGACAATATCACCAACGCTATTACTGAAACCAATACCAGCCATACTTTGAAGTAATCTTACTTTTGCCATGTTTATATTCCTTAAAAAAAGTGAGGGGGTTGTTTCCCCCTCACACTGCCATTTAAGCTTGGGTTAGCGCTTTGATTGCGCCCGTGTCTGACAAGCAACCGTCAAAACGGATATAACCTAAGACCCCAACATCAGGAGCAAAACGCTCTCTAAGCACTGTTATAGATGGAGCGCCTATCTTACGAACGTAGAAACTGCTCATGTCACCAAACAAGACTGACTTGTTACCAGTAGCGATAGATGCCATGTCCTGATTGACCATTACCGGATAGCCTAAAACTGTTTGAGGCATGTCAGCAGCATAACCGCCAATCTCCCACAAATATCTATTTTGACTGTCTTTCAGTTTTCTAACAGCTGATAGTGTGCTGTCATTCATCATCATAGCAACATTACCGCCTTTTCGATATGCTGGATCTACTGAGTGAACTAAGTCAATCAATTCATCAGCTGCAATTGCTGTCGCTGAGGCTGCTGTTATTCCAGCGCCAGCATTGGTTGCAATTCCTTCAACATCACTAGAACCTGATCCAGTTGTAAGTTTTGCGTTAGCAATACGGGCTAATCTGATTCCCAACAGTCTACCTAAGAGGCTTTCCATGTTAAGCACTGAGTCCTGCTGCATCTCGTGAGAGAAACGGATAAATTCAGTATTGAAGCCGAAAGCATTTATCTGCTTCTGCCCAAAAGTTACATCTTTTCCACCGTCATCAGTTGGCGCAACGCCCTCAGTATGAGCTTCAGCAGTTACCGTTGTGTCATCAACAGTTGGGATTTTAAAAGGCTCACCACTTGTTGTATTAATAGTTGTGAACATGGTTGAGGTGTACATTTCACCGTGAGCTTTCATTGTCTCGATGATGACGTTTGAAAGGGTTTCTGGAACAGTAAAACCGCCTGACGTATTAGTGCCAGTTACTTGCACACGTTTTTCTATCAGTGCTTGCCTAGCTTCTGGTGAAACGTCAGCTAGACCACCTTTAGAAACGTACTCCATGAACGCAGCGCGATATTCCATAGTCTCGCCTTGATCTGTAGCTGGAGCAGTACGCCCTTCTACTTCTGGAAGCTTTGACGTGTCAGGTGCTTCTATTGCGGCCTGAGCTTTATTAAGTCTTTCCTCACGATCAGCGCGTGCCGCTAGCTTGTCGTGATCTTCCATCATAGCGTCAAACTCACGCTCAATTTCAGCTGCTCTTTCTTCAACCACATCATCGGTGATTTCTTCTAGTTTCTTACGCGCTTCTGTGGCAATGTTCGCCATTTTATCACGCAAAGTTTTTATCTCAGACATATGAGATCCTTTCATTTAGGGAGAAATTTTGCTTTCATCTTTAAGCGCCTTATGACGCTGTGATGTCTGCGTTTTGCGTGTCGCGCTTTTCGGTACTCCTCCAACGCATCAATTCCACTTCTAAGACCTATAGAAGTTGACTCATACGCTGGGGTTGTAACAATGCTTACATCGTGCAAATCAGCCCTAGTAATGGTGCGAGTAGGCATTTCACCTTCATCGTTCCATTCTTGCTGTGTTGGTACGAAAGCAAACGACATTTTGTCCAGATCACCCCGTTTCATCTTAGGGAGTATTGACCGAACGTCGGGATCTGAGGGATCTAGATTAGCTCTTATTTTAAGACCTCTTTCATCCTCAGATAATTCTAGCGTACCGGAACGGGTACGCGCTAATGGCAAACCAGTGTGATTGATTAGAAAAACAACATCATCACGATCTACAGCCTCAGTAAATGCACCACGCGCTATCTGCTCTTGCCACTTACCAGCTATTACCGTTGGGCTGTCAAAGACCGCTGCATAACCCTCAACTGCTACAGTACCGTCTTCAGCCTCTCTCACCTCTAAGCTAGGTGCTGGACGCGACTCCCTGTATTTGTTTTTATCTTTTTTCTTTTTCTTGCCGTTCATACTTTCCTCAACATCCTCATCGTTTAATCTTTCAGCTACGACTGTAAGTGTTGAGAATTTGTGACCGACAAGCTGACCCGTGGGGGAGTAGCCGTCATCTGCCTCACGATACAGCATTATAAGTGCTGCTGGGTCATCTTCTGTTGCATTAAGACTAAAATCGGTATCTGGCACGTTAAGCGAACCGTCTCTGACTATGCGTCTTACTTTACCGTAAGCCCTGCCACCCGAACTATCCCAGCTGACAAAATCTCCGACTTTCACTCCATCGGGTGCTGCTCTATCTTCCATGCGTTTATCTTCCTCACTTTTTGAGTATCTGTTAGCGAAAGCCTTTCCAGCGTCTCCACCCCATAACGCCCATGCTATACGTCCAGCTGAGGGATAGCCTTTCTCACCTTGGCTAAAACCCTCACCCTTTTTGTCTACTTCGTGTCTTGCAAAGTAGCTTTTCATTCTCCTAATCGTGCTAAGAGAAAGATCCTTATTGTTTGCAATATCTCGCGCTCTAGCTACACCTACAGCTGTACCGCCTCTGTTAAACTCTCTACGCCAATCAAGACCGCGCCTTGCTTCCTCACGCATCCCCTGAGTAGGTTTAACCATCAAAGTTGACTGACTGTGTATTGATCGGAACTGTTGCGCCTTGGATCAGCAAATCATCACCACTGGCCTTTGCAGCTAGACCTTCAATCTCTCTTACTTCATTAGGTGTTTTAACAGCGTTTTGAATTGCAGCAGCGTGCGCTTCCATACGGGTTTTTAAATCACCTCTAAGCAAGCTATCTACATTGTAGCGAACCTCTAAACTGCTCTCACGACCAAACAGCTTTAAATTCATTTCCTGTTCTGTCTGCTCAATCCAGCGCCTTAGCGTATGCTTTACAAAGTG
>Ga0181412_1000096_pt1 | contig 34013 bp, 17 predicted proteins | sample 35SPOviralmetaG_FD_130113 | JGI IMG/M metagenome (GOLD analysis project Ga0181412, IMG submission 130113) | Marine viral communities from the oligotrophic San Pedro Time Series (SPOT) site, San Pedro Channel, CA, USA - 35 SPOT_SRF_2012-08-15 | ecosystem: Environmental > Aquatic > Marine > Strait... | reverse complement strand
GCTAATCGTAGAAACACCAACTACGTTGATGCCACCATCTAGAACTTTAATTCCACTTCTTGCAGTAACAATACCGATAGAATCTATATTTCTTACATCTTCATATGTTGCAATACCTGCAACTGTTAAATTTCCTGAAAGTACAAGGTTCGTTCCTGTTGTATTTTCTGCTAATGTAGATGCATCTCCACCACCAACTGCAGTGCTGGCAATACCAACCCATTTTGATGTAGATGAGTTATAGATCAGTAACTGACCATCTGTAGCATCAAAGGTTACATCATCAAGATCTCTAATAAATCCTGCGCCACCGCCACCGATAGATCCGAGTTGATATTGTACTCTCTCTACAAATCTCTTGTAGTGTGTCTGCAACTGATCCAGAGTAACAAAGTTCTGATCAAGTGGCGTAAGAGGATCTGGATTATTTGTATTTGGGGGGTCCATCCCAAGAGGAACATTTGTCTCTGCTAGGAGCTCTTGCTCTTCTTTCAGTTGTTTCTGAGATAATTTAATTTCCTCTATAATTTTATAGAGTCCTTTGATATCGGACTTTACATAGTCAAAATCTTTATCATAATACTTAACTTCTGGAAGTCCTGAGATCTCTTCTCTTAGTTCAGTAAAATACTTTAGAAGTAACTCATCAGTCTTGGTGCTGGTGTAGTTAATTTCCTTAAGTTCTTTATTAATGTTTTGCTTGAGAGTATTATATTCCCCAAGAATTTGTTTCTTGAGTTTGCGATCATCGTCTTTAAACTCTTTATGGTACTCCCACATCTTGAGAGATGATGATCTGAGTTCTTTCCAGATCTTATTTTTTTCTTCATCAATACGAGTATCTACTTTTTCACTCAGATTAGAGATGTTATTCTCAATCTTGATCGTACTATTAAAATGCTTTGTTTCAACATCTTCAGAAAGTTGTTCAAGATCAAATTCAACCTTTCCTCTTAGTCCTTCAATAGTATCGTTAACCTTTACAAAGTCATCATCAATAACACTAAAAGTTTTACCAATCCATGAGAAGTCTGGAACTTCATTTATTTCATTAACCCACTTAGGAAACTGTGGAATAGATGCTTTTACTGTATCAATAGCCTCACAAATTGCTGCGATCTCAGCATCATAATATTTGACCTCTGGTAAGTTTGTTACCTCAGTTTGAAGAGTGTCAATTCTATCTTCAATAGCATCAACTTGCTCATCATAATACTTGACTTCAGGTAGAATTTTGATCTGTTCTCTTACAAGATCTACCTGATCACATATTGCTTCTACTTCTCTATCATAGTATCTGACTTCAGGAAGATTACTAATCTGTTCTGCAAGTTCCTCAAGTTCTTTATCGTAATATTTTACTTCTGGGATGTCAGGAATATCTGATCTGACATCATTAATCATTCTGACCAGTTCTGGCCAAGGTGGTACTATATCTTGTATTTCTGCAAATGTATTTCCGTCTGCATCTTCTATGGTTTGAGTGCTTTCTTCTAACTCAATATAGTCTTCAACAGAAGGGAGTTCCTCTGCATTCTCTTCTGTTATAAAATCTTCAATTGATGGTAGGTCGTTATTGGCCAAATCATCAATAGAAGGCAAGTCTTCTTTCGACATTTTATTAGTAACTTAAATACTTCGGGATTTCTCTCCCGATATTATTTAGGATCTTCTTTCAGTCCGTCCTTTAACATCTTTGCAAGATCTGCAGTCGATCCAACAAACAAAGCATTATTGACTGTAGATGGTCCTTTAATCTTTTCTTCTGCTTCAACGTCTTTCAGTTTCTTTTGAAGATCTAATAATTTATCAGTTGCATCAGCAACGTTTTTGATCAACTGACCTGCGACTTCATACGCTCTAGGCATCTCACTCTCTTGAGCAAGTTCAAGAACACCATTAAGAGCTTCTTGTCCTTTTTCTATAATCGAATATAAGTTGCCTCTAGTATATTCGTAATCTTTTTTTATATCATCTACACCTTCTCTTACTCTTTCAATTTTGCTTTCAACAACTTCTGGTTTGATAACGTCACCAGAGGTATTGAATGTGTCATTTAGATCGTCAAAGTTTTTTGTCATTTTCATCAGAACGAACCATCAAATCCAAAATTATCGCCTGATTCAATAAGCGCATTATCAGCAGCAGTGATTTCGTGAATTTCTGTTCCACCGAGGTGAATTGTAGCCGTTGTTTTATCTTCTCCACGTCTAACAGTAATATTATTTCCACTGATAGATTTCAAGAACATCTGCTCACCCTCAATATTAATATAAGTTTCAGCAGTTAGTGCGCTACCATCAGCAACTTCAAAGGTTTTTGCTATCTTGGTAATGTCTGCTGCGAGAGTAGTAGCAGCATCTCCAGTATAATTTTGAGTTGCTCTTGGTGTTGTTGTGTAAGTAACCTCTCTGGTGGTGTTGGAGGTGTCGGTTCCAGTGAGGTAACTGATAGAAGCCCTCTTGATGATATCCTTGGTTGCAGTAGTTGCTGGACCAAACAGATATGTTTTTGCCGTAAATCTTAGGGTATAAAGAAGAACTCTTCTAGAAGTGAAATCTCCCTCATAATCATCTTGCATAGTGATATTTTCTAATATCACAGGAATATCTTTTTTCTCTTGAATTGACTCTACTAATTCAACCGTAAGATTATATGCTGGTTGAAAGTATGGTAAGATTTGTTCAATAATTTGAAGAGCATCATCATTTAATTTTGACATGATTGCCAACTCAAATTGCATATTGTAAGGAACAGGCATATACTGTTTTTTTACAATAGATCCATCATTAGGATCTTTTATCGTAAAGTTTTGAACTGTAGAAACCTTACGTGAAGGATCATAAGTTAATCCAGTAAACTCAAATGACATCCTTGGCAAAGTGATGGCAAATGGTTTGTTGAGATCTGGCGACTGGTTTATTCTTGCTAGAAATTTTTGAGTAGGACCATATGCCAGAGGAATTTTTACAACGCTAACAACGTTATCCGAAGAATCTTCGTGCTTAATCGAAATGTTGTTAAATAGAGTACCAAAAGATATAATGGTCCTCCTCAAAACTTCGTTGTAAAAATACTCAAACATTTTTAAGTCCTACAATATCTTTATATTAAGATATTTTTATTTAGGGAATACCAAAGGGGTTCCTTTCGCTAAAGTCGAGAATTGAATCAGCTTCGATTTCAATATTGATATTATCTGCAAATCCATCATCTGCTGGATTAGTATCTGCAACACGTAAAGCATAAGATGCTCCAGATGTAGATCCAACAATATTTTCTCCAACAGTAAATTCTCCAGTGACTGTTCCAACTTCAAGAGTGCTTGTCTCAGAGTTCCAAGCTCGAACTCTTCCTGTTGTTCCACTAGAAGATCCAGTCACGATTTCATTAAATGCAAAGGCTCCTGATCCAGAACTTTCTGGAGCACCAATAGTAATGGTCGGTGCCGAAGAATACCCAAGACCAGCGTTTGTAATGTGAATGGCAGATATAGTTCCTGCAGCACTAACGATTGGTGTTAAAGTAGCAGAAACTGCCTTAGTAGAATCTTTTTGGCTAGTCAGGTTAGAAATAGTAACGGTTGGATTCGTTGTATATCCACTTCCAACATTTGTCAAAGTGAAAGCAGTAATAGTTCCTGCAGTTCCAATTGTCGCCGTCGCTGTTGCAGTTGTACCTACTCCTATCGGTCCACTAATAGTAACTGTTGGTGCGGTGCTATAGAAAATACCTGCATTTGCAATAGTAAGAGCGATTGTGCCACCAACTCCTGTGGTTGCTGCTGTTGCTGTAGCTCCACCAGGAACATCAATAGTAATCGTTGGATTTTCTGTATATCCTCCACCACCAGATGTAACGGTGATAATGCCAACAACACCATCACCAATTGTTGTTGTTGCAGTTGCGCCACTTCCAGTTTGATTTGATGGAACACTAAATCTCACACCAGGAGCAACTGTGTAACCAGCACCAGATTTTACTACATTTACTGCTTGGACTGATTGTAATTTTGCATTTGTATTTTGATTACATACATTTATACCACCAATCATAGTAGCAATACCGACAGCAGTCGTTCCTCCTGCTGGAGATGATGTGACCCCAACAGTAGGAACAACACTATATCCACCACCTCTGTTTGTAACAGTAAAGAATCTAACACCACCATCAAAGATAGCAGCAGTCGCAGCTGCTGTTACGCCAGCACCAACCAGAGTAAGTGTTTGTGTTGGACCCTGAATAGTATTAATTCCATCATCAGTAAGCCCATCATATTCTTCACCGATAAGGTTGTTATCGATATCATCAATACCAGTTGCAATAACCTCATCCTCAAGACGGAAGAGTTCGCAATATAATTCATAAACGTAGAGATTTTGTAACTGATAATATGGTTTTGCATACTCAATATCTTTGATCTCATAGATCCTATCGTCAAGAGGGAACCAAATAAGGTCTCCACTCTTTGGTCTGGTTGATAGTTTTACATTTGTCTGATCTTCAATCAAAGGGGTAATATAGTTTTCAAACCTATCTCTTGAGATAATAAGTCTTACTTCATCTTTTGACTCAATTCCAAATTTTGAAAGAATATTTCCTGCACCAGAATACTGATCATAGTTGTCTACATATGCCTCAAGAGGAAGTGCCATATCAAACTTTGACTGTACAACTTCTCTTATGACAGTATTCTCCGTCATAAATTTTCTGGGTAGATAAAAAATATCTACACCATAAGTTCTAAGCTGCTCATTTATCAAATCCTGAACAAGGTTCTGTTCAGAGGATGTGCCTTGTGTAAAGAAAGGATTTAATACCATGTTATCAACCTATCATATCGTATGGAGGAAGTTCATATGTATTTGACATCTGCTCTCTGATTATCTGCAATTCTTTTTCTGCATCGTCATAAATTTGACGACCATTTAGTTCGATTCCACCTGGTAGTTTTACTCCTTGGAATTTAATAAGATTTTGACCCCACTGTCTTTTCATCAAAGCAGTCAAGTATCGTTTTAAGAATGAATCATTCCAAACTCTTGTATGAGTATCTGGATCTAACAAACGATAGCAATCAATTATAATATAATCATCAACGTTTACAGATCCCCAATCAATATCCAAATAAAGTCTATCCGATCTTTGATTAAATCGAATCATCTTTTCAGTGCTTAAAGCAAAATCGATATCCTCAAGATATCGTTTTGTCATATTATAAGTTAAAATTTCAGTTGATCCCCAATAGTAGATATCGTTGAGGAATAACTGATACTTAACACTGAACATGTTATTTGTTATAGTGTTTGATCCATCAAATTTAAATATTTTATTTACGCCAAGAACTTCGGGGGGAACCTTAAGATAGTTACTATTTTCTTCAAAAGAAAAAGTTACAGTAGCACCATCAATTGTAGAAGTATTTGTAGTGGTTGTTATTCCAGCAGCATTATTGCTTCCGCCTCTAGCTCTTCCTCTATCAATATCATCTTGAGTTATTTTGTATTTTAAAAATGTTTGTGTTACTCCATCATAATCACGTTCATGAAATATCTGCAGAGCATCGTCCACAAGATCATCTACTTGCTCATCAGCAACATTTATCTCCAATACAGGAGCACCTAGCTGCCTCTTACAGTAATTAACTAGATCTGTTCTACTTGCTGGTTGAGCCATTTATTCTCTAGTTTCCTATGGGTATTTAGGGTGCTGACGATACTGGATTAATTACTATTACGTTGCCGCTAACCAGAGGATATGTGGTTGCTCCTCCACCAACAGACTCTTTTACTAACACATCGAAAACGTATCTACCCTCTGTGGTCGCTCTAGTATTAACCGCAGCTAAAGACAATTTCATTACACCATCAAATGCACTTGTGAATCCAACGGTAAATGCAGAGGTTATTCCAAGAGTTGCTCCAACGGCAACACTCTTAGACATAGCTCCCGCCCCGCTGTAATTAGTTAAATCAAATGCTCCGCTTGATGTAGTTTTTACATTCAAAGTAACCTCAAAATCAGATCCACCATACATCGTCAAGTTGAGTCCGTATGCAACTCCAGAACTTTTATCAAAGGTAATTGTTTTAGATGCCATTTGGAATACCTATTACTGCCATAGTTTCTTGTTGTTTATAATATAGTTTAATGAAAGATTTTGCAATATTTCTAAGTTCGTCACGATCCTCACAATTATCTATTTCAGCAGCAAGTTTTTGATAAGCAAAACTTTTTGATAGATTTGAAAGTTCTATATCATTTGGGTCCATGTAATAACTCCTTTAGTAAAAACTTAATTTCATCAATATCACCCTTCATGTTAGCAAGTTCTTGCTCCATGTTCTGTACCTTATAATTCTTTTCAGTTTTCACATTACGTCTTGAAAGATACTGTTGATACTCTAAGGTATTAACATTAACAACTGCATTTGTATCAGGATCTCTTGCGAGATCCTTATGACCCTCTAATCCATAAAAATCCATATTATGCTAAGGCGATAACTCTAAGTTCTTTGACTCTTGGAACAAAGCACTGACTTGTAGAAGTCAGATTCAATTTCACTCTATACGTTCTAAATGATGGTAATTGATCAATAGTGAACGTATACTCTCTATAATCTAGATCTCTGCTGTCATATCCATATGTATTTGATTTGAGAACAAATGCATCTGGTTCACCATTACTATTTTCTGGAGCAATAATCTGACCTCTAGAGTTAAGATTAGTGTAACCAGGAAACGGAGTAAAGATGGGCTCAAGACCTGGTTTGTTACTGACACAGTAGAATGATCTAATATCATTCACGTCAGTAAAATGTCCTGCAAGAATAATCTTGAGGGAAGATGCTGGATTTTCCAAAACAATCTCTTTAGAGATATACTGACATCCAGTTGGATCTTCGTCAACTGTATCAACTCTAGAATCGGTTGCATAATCAGTGATAATATTATTAACTCTGTTTGATGTTAGAATTGCACTGACTCTTTGAGAGTCGATAACAGGACTAATACGAGCATCAGTTGACGTGAGGAACAGTCTCATGTTCATAGACTTATTACCTTCAATCGTTGTGAGATTAGCATCTTCGTTAATTTTAGATGCAATCATTCTTGGAGAATCAAAGTAATTCTTTCTATTGATGGTAATGTCTTCAAATCCCTTATCAACGTAAGGGATTTCATTTCCACTAAAACTCTTACTTGAAACAGTTCTAACTTCAGCAGAAATAGATGTACCAGAAACAGTGAGATTTTGAACGTTTGGAGTGATAATTTCAAAAGGCATATTTTGTGTAGCCTTGACACCATATCCACCAGCAGATCTTGTAGCTCCCATGTATAGTTTAGGATATCCAACATCAGTGCTTCTGTCAGTCCCAGTAGTGCTGCTCATATCCAGTTTGACTTTATAAGAGTCGAACGTAAATGGATCTGTTTGCGTAACATCACTCAAATCATGAGTTCTATTAATTCTCTGTAAGTTAACGCCACCAAGTTCATATTTGTGAATTGGAGTACCGACAGGATACGTTCTGGGATTTGCCCCTCTTGTAATGGTTCCACTAAGTGTGTTTCCGGCAACTTGAGTATAGGTAATGATTTCATCGCCAATCTGTAGATAACCTACGTTGGTTGTTCCAACTCCAACATTTTCAAATGTTGTGAATGAGGATGCTGAAGAAACAGTAACACTATCTGTAGATCCTAAAGGAAGTTCAACTGTAAGTTTAGTTGGTTTAACATCACCACGAACGCCAGAAATCTTCACCTGGTTATCGGAGAAATACATTCCATGGTTTTTGTGGTCCACGGTAAAGTGCATTCCATCATTATCAACATTTACTGAGGAAATCTGAACATCTCCTCCAGGTGCTCCTGGAAGATCATTATTCAACGTTGTAGCTGCACCAGCACTTGTAAAGTATCCAAGAGTCTTAGCAGCACCAACAACAAATTCGCCTTGAACATTATTAAGAATAATTTCGTTAGTGATTCCAATTCCAGCAACAGTCAACCTGACGTTTCTACCCATCGATGCAATACCGATAGTGGTAATACCAAGAACGTCTCCGACTTGATACCCAGATCCACCTGTTGCAATTGTTGCTCCACTTGCAACAATAGATCCATTATTGACACTAACCTCTGCCGTTGCTCCTCTGCCGTTGCCTGTAATAGTTACAAGATTTACACCAGCAAAGGTGAAACTTCCATCAGCAGGTGTAAGTCCAAGACCAGCATTAGTGATCGAAAGGTTGCCTGTAGCGGATCCAGCGGTGCCTACAAGGTCTCCTGTAGCGTTTGTACCCAGTTGATAGAAGGTATTGCCAATTTCATATCCAGAGTCAGCCACTGTGGTTCCAAGACCAACTCTAATTTGTCTAGAATTGAGATTAATTGGATCAGGAAGAAGATTAGGAATCTGTCTGTTACCTTCCGTTAGTTCAGGACTGTAGAATTCAACAGATCCATTCTCAATAAAGTCTGCTCTATACAGAGTAAACTTAAGATCTTCCCACTGACTTGGTTCCCATGTAGAAGCATTTTGTGATTTAAACAGAGATCCAAGATAGGGTTGGTTAGAAATGAACGTATCTGTTAAGAGATCATTCTCACCAATTCTAGAAATATAGACACTATATTTGGTTGAGTTAGATGCTAAACAAATTGCATATTCAGTTCCACCTTCCAAATAAACAGGAGCTTTAAATTGAATATTTGTTGCAATTGATCCATCTGCAGAGGTAATAACATCACCAGGATCAAGAACAATCTCTGAGAATGGAAGAACTTTTGAAGTTGGGAGTCCATTCTTCATAGATCTAAGTTGGAAGACGACTGGAATGTCCATGTCATCCTTAGATCTGAAGAACACATCACAACTAGTGAGAAATACTCCAGTCTCATCCTCAACTAAGAAAGACTGTGCAAGTGGGTCATAGTAAGAAATGACTGTTTGTCTTCTGGTTCTAGATCCAATAACTTCAGAACTTACAACTTCAGTTCCAAGATCTCTATTAACGTTCCTGCTCTGGAACTCATTTTTAAGTTCAACTCTTGCATTTCTAACAGAGACAATATTTTCTTGAACCGTTTCTAGAGTTCCTTCAGCACTGAATGATTCTTCAGCAATCGTTGTTGCATCATCCTGATTGTTATCAATATCATTTACAAGAGTAAATGTTTTAGTTCCACACTCAAATCTTGGATGATTTATGTTGTTGCCGTTTGGAACAAAATAACTTCCAATCAAGGTCGAGGAAAGATCTGAAACAAGTCTTACATTAGTTACTTGTGCGAATGCTCCACTTGTTTCCCCTACAAGAGTCATTCCTGCTTCAGTATATCCAAAGAAGTCTCCTCTTACTTCTGACGAAAGTGATGCCGTATCAACATTCAAAATCGTGGCAGTAGAAGAATATGTCGATGCTAGGTCAATATTAGAATATGGATTTTGTGGATATGTTTTAGTTGGGGAATCATATGGACCTTCTCTATGATTAGATTGTGCAACTCTAAATTTTATAGCTGGTTGTGCGTCTGGACGGAATTGATCAATAAGTCCAGCAATTACTCCACTAGTACCACTAACTGTTTCTCCAACCTGGAAAGTTCCAGAGAACATAGTAATTTCTAACAGTTTTGGTACGCAATACTTAGAAATATCAACACCATCAAAGAAAGCATAAAGTCTAGTAAGTGGTTTGACTTTCTTAGCAACAAACTCAACGTTTCTAGATCTCATGAATGGAATAAGATCTCTGCTAACAGTCCTATCTCCAACAGACTCCTGATCAAACTGTTCTGTTACGATGGTTCTAACACCATTTCTAGAAACAGTTCCAAACTCTCTGGTTGTTCTGAGTTGTTCTTCAATAACCTGGTCAGTAACCACTCTAACTGATGTTCTTGTTCCTGGTCTCCAGCTTTCACCTTGATGAATAACATCAGGTCCATTATTAATAACTCTTGTTCTAGTTGCATCCACAACTTCAACACCTGTCCAGTTGGTTTCCCAAGAATCCCAAACCATAGGACCAAATCCTGTTTGTGGATCAATAGTCCCATTATCTGCAAGTCTATTAAATGTAGATGCATAATCACCTTCAACATCAATAATTTTAGCTTGAAGTCTTGCGGTATCAACCCAGTTATCGGATGCTGGAGTAAGTTCAAGAGTTCCATTCCAGAAACTGATTAAGAAAGGAGTAACGCTTTCAGTTCTAGTTGCAAAAGTTTGAGATATGTATTCAACTTCCGAATAATCAAGAGTTAAAACATCATTCTCTTTTCTTACATTATTACCTTCAATAGCAGCAAAGTTGACATCATCTGATGCATCAGTGTCAACCACTGGTCCAAAGATCATATCTACGGCGTTAGTATAATGTCTTGGTCTTAATTCATTATACTTTCTATCAATAGCATTATTAATATCGATTCTATCTTCTTGTGCAGAGAAATCATTAAAATTATCTACGAAGAATCCCGACTTGAATCTATTCAGTCCTTCTGCATCAGGAACAAAGAAGTTTGCAGTTTCTTTTTCTAAAAGTGATAATGTAGTGTAGTATTCAAGACTCTTAATCCTATCCTCAAGTTTCTTGATATCTTTCATTTGATATCTCTTATAATCCAAGAATGCAAGTTTTGCATCTGATGGGGCATAGAGATATGGTGGTAAACTTACTGTACAAAGTTCAATTGCATCATCAATTGGTTCTGGTCTTTGTGGATCATCTGATGGAGTTCCATAAATGATTTGGAATCTACCATCCTTGGACAAATACACTCTATCAATTCTTCCTTGATAGTATGAATAGTCCAGAATAATAGATTCATCAGATGCCAAAGTATTTGCAGCAGTCTGACCAGATGTGTTAAAAGATCTTCCAAAAAATTCAAGCGGAGATCTCACATCAACATCTACTGTATATTCAGCAACTCTAGGTCTAATATCAATAATGTCTGAGTTTCTATAGGCTTCTACAACTCTAATTTCATCAGCATAATCAAAATTATTATATGAATTTACTGTTACTACATCTCCAGTATCAGTAGAATCAAAAAATGCACTAGAGAAATATATTTTTAGTTGTTTTGCAGGAGATGATTTTTCTTTTTTTCTTTTAAGGCGACCATGATCATAGAAGGTTTCTTCCTGACCAGTTTTAAATTTATAATTTGCAGAAATGTTAAAACTTGGAGTTCCAATACTGGAGATTATTGCACCAATATTTGACTCTTGTGCCTCTATAGTTTCTCCCTCAACAAAAACAGTTTCTGTTTTTCTAATAAAGGTAATTGTAGAGTCATTAAGTTTTTCGGATACAATTGCTCTTGCACCGCTAGTTTGACCAACGATTTGCTCACCAATCAATAGTTCCGTCGTGGTTGTTGATGCACTATTAATTGACTGTAGAGTCATGTTTGGAGCAGAAGCTGCAGAAGTGTCTGCAGATTCATAGATTCCATGAATTTCAATAATATCTGGGAAGTTTAAGGAAACAATTTCGTCTTCAACTCTGGTTCCAAATGGATAGTTTCCAGAAGTAAGTCCATTATTTAAAGTCGTGGATCCAATACCAGATCCTGCCAATTTAGATTTGTCAACGATAATAGAGTTAACTCTATTCTTGATCTTAACTTTTGCTTTTGGACTGGTCTTATTCAGAGTAGCAACTAAAGTCGCACCAGTATCATCTGTGCTTAAATTGCGGATTTGTAAGGTTTTGCCGTTAGCACCAACATCAAACTTATCTGCAGTAAGAACTTCTGTAGATCCATCTGATCTTGTTAACAAATATCTTTCCTCATCAAATTGCAAGAATGTTTCGTTAGTTCCTGCTACTACTTGCGAAGATAGTTGATTACTAGCAATATCAACGCTAAAAGTTTTTCTGATTACTAATGTCGCTTCTGAAATATCAACATTAGAAATATTTCTTTTTGCTAAAGGTGTGTATAAAGACGAATCAGAAATAGATGCAAGGTCTGTCTTAAGAACTTTTAAATCTGTTATGTCTAAAGTTGCTGCTGGTAAAAATGCACTAGCAACACCAACAACATCTTCTACTACAGCTACAGTGATAGTTGTTGTTGCAACACCTACAACTCTTGCAAAAATAGGATCATTTCTGAGTCCTGCCGTTGTGTCAGTATATTCAATTAGATCATTTTCCTTTACAAGAGTTCCAGGGAAAGCAGTATTTTTAGCAGTAATCGTACTGATGCCACCAGACAGAGGACTGACAGTAGCAATACCTACACTAAACTTAGTGGATTGAATTACGTCTGCACTAAATGTATTGATGCCAACGGTTGTAGAAGTTCCATCATATCCATCCATTCCAAAGATAGATTTAACGTCAGCAATACCATGTTCTGTGATGGCAATAGCAACTCTACCACCTTCAATACCGTTAAAGATAAGTTTCTCAAAAGGAACAAAAGATCCTTCAGTTTCATAAACAGTAACTGCAGTTCCCGCAGAAACTGCATGTCTTAAGAATCCAGTCGCACCACTATTTGCACCTTTTACAAATGTAGGAACAGAAAGTGTTGTTGACTGGTTTATTGCAATTTCCACATTAGTTTGAACATCATATAATGCAAGGTTCCACTCATTAACATTTCCATTTGCGGCATCATATGATCCAGACTCTAACTTAAAGTCATAAACTCTGGCGACTCCAATTTCATTATTTCCATCTGCATTCATATCTTGTTGGTTTTCTCCAACTCTTTTATCTCTAAGACTTACAACATAAGTTCCAAATCCGACTGTTGGTGATCTGAATACTCTGTTTATCTTTAATGTTGGACCAGTATTATATGCAATATTTTGATTTTCAATAGTTTTGGTTGTTCTTGGTTTATCTACATCGAGATACTTTGCACTCAAAGTTTCAATCTCATATCCCTTTACGTATGCTTTTCCAGGACCAATCTTATAAAGAGCTAAATCATCTGTTGGAGTTGTTCCACTAGGAGTAAACTGTCCTGTTTCAAAAATACCATCATTCCCAAGTCCGTTGTTTAAAGAGTTGACTGCACTAATATTAAATGCTTTTACAAAATAATGTCCAGACTCATCAAAAGTTCTTCTTGCAAGAACATCAGTTAAATCATCGTAAAATACTCCACCAAAATTACTACCTTTTTTAGGGGCAGATTGAAGAACTCCGTTGATTACTGTAGCGAGTAAAATAAAGTTATCATCGTTAAAATCATCAAGAGGTTTCTTGAAAAGGCTTGTAGAAATTCTAAGTCTATCAGCACCTGGTGCTGCATAGTTGTTAAATCCCTGAGAGTTATCATTAAGAGTTTCGTCTAAATCTGCATTAACGATCTCTTCATTAATAAACAGACCAATTCTATAACTTGGAGTTGTTCCATATTGATCAAGAAGGAGATTTTCTCTATCAACGTTTACAAAATTTCCACGAATAAAATAAATACCATTTTCAATTTGGAAAGAGGATCCAGTCTGAGCCGCAGCATTAGTTAAAGTAGATGCAAGAGGTGATCCGGCAGCAATTGTAGTATTTCCAAGTAATCCAGAAGTTACTACTTCATTACATGTCAATAATTCTCCATCAAAAAAAGTTTGTGTGGAATTATTTCCCGTGCTTGATGTAAGATAATTAATATAAAGTGTTAAATTGCCTCTTTCAGAATCCTCAGGCAACAGAACATTATCGACAAAAGCAGTTACCCCAGAAGTCTGCCCAGTGATTTTTGTTCCAACCAATTGATCAGCATACGCCGATACTGGAACACCCTGATATGTATTTTCTAACTGTACGCAGTAATATAATTGACTATATCCAATATTTCCTGGTATTACTTTTGCACCTTCTTTAAAGAAGTGCTGCCCAAACTTTTCAATCTGATTTTGCAGTATAGACTGCAGAGTTGTTAACTCTCTTGCCTGAACAGGATATCCTGGTTTAAATAATACCTTGTGGTAATCATTAGCTGCATCAAAATCATCAAAGTATGGAGCTACGTTGAGGTTCGTTTGTTGGGGCATAATTCTTTAGAACTGCAAAATAACTTTTATGTCTTCCTTTTGACTCGCTGATCGAGTTATGGCTGGTCGGTTGTCAACGTAAATGATGTTTCCCGAATGCGCTTTGACCTCAGGATTAGAAATACCACTCGTAAAAGTTTGACCAAGATAGTATGTACGATTATTTATTACTGTAGATATACCTGTAAAGTCACTATCAATAGTCAAATCTTGTCCAGTCGAAGGTACAACTGTTAACGCACCACCTGTTCCTGGAGATGAAGTGAACTCTGTTAAATCAAACCCATATGTTGGTTGAGTTTGTGCAGTTCCAACTGTGTTGAATCCAGCAAGAGATCTGTCTTGCCAGAATTTCAATACCCCTGTATTTTGATCATAATTAATAACTCTTCCTACAGCAGTTGTTCCTGTGGAAACTGTTTGAATGAAATATGCATCAGCAGTAAATGTTGCTGTACTATATCCCGTCCCAACTAATTTTAATGCCCCAAGAGCACTTGCTTTATCTGCTGAGAGAAAAGTTGTAGATCCAAACTGTTGTGGATTTTCTACAACACCGACTCTGGCAATTTGGTTACCCGTAATGAAGTCTGGGTTTTCATTATCATTTTCAATTCTCGAATAAAGGAGAACATTATATGCACCCAACTCTCTATAGATGTCAGAACCATGGCCACCCTGTGGTGGAATGATTACATCAAATGCTGGCCTAGTGGTTCCTGTTGGGACTCCACCAGAAACTAAATCAATATTTCCATAAGTATAACCTGAACCTTGAGCAGAAACAGTTATGGAACTAACTTGAGAATCTGCATCAATTACTACAGTACATTCTGCTCCAGTACCATCTCCTTTGATTGGAACAGAGGTGTAAGTAGAGTTTGCGGTGCCAAGACCAACGCCTTTATTGGTAATAGTAACGATCTTAATAGATCCATCAACTGCATTATCTCTAACTGCAGCATTATCAGATGCAGTTGTCCAGTCAGCAGGAACTGGCATGTAATCTGTTGATTCAAACTTTGTTACATCGCTTGGAGAGATAGTGTAAAGGTATTTCCAGATATAACCATCACCACTAGTACCAGCCGCCTTAGGCTCTAGATCAGTAAAAGTTGGTTCATCCAAAGATGGTCTTCCTGTTGGGTTATCAGGATCAATACCATTTTGCAAACAAATATAAACTCTGAAGTCGCTATTTAATACAAAATAATTTGCAAGATACAGTGATGTAGATCCAGAAACTATGGCAGTATTTGATCTGCTATAATCATGACGATACATATCATAAGTCGTCCCAGAGGACCAAGTTCTCTTAGGAACAACCTGCTTTGCATCTGCAGAATTGATTTTCTTCAGGGCGATCATGGTGTCCCAATAATCGTTCTCTTCAGAATAATTATCCTTTGGTGAAGGGGGATCAGAATCCCAAGTAGATTGATAATCTGCTGGGTTTGGCAAACCAACAAAAGAATAATATGCATTAGATGAATTATTCACCCCTGCAATAAAATTCTTTGCATTCAATATTCTAATCTGATCCGTAATTATTGCGGCCATTTTGACAGAGTTTTTCTTTATTTATTAGTGATTAGACGATATAGTTTTTGAATTTCAAGAAGTTGGATCTGACAACCATGGTTGATGTTGAAATGCCAGTTCCGTCAGTTGCACCGATTCCAGATCCAGTATACGCAGAATAAGAGTTTGTTTCCGTTCTTCCGGTAACATCAATTCTTCCCCAACTAAATGATCCAAAGAAGTCTGATGTGTTAATACCAGAGTATCCACTTGCATAGTCGTCAACTTTGACAAAGACTCTCTTAACTGTGGTATCTATTCCAGACACACTAGTAGAGATAAATTCTGCACTAGAAACGTAGTAAACATTATCTATGAAAGATGTTCCAACACCAACAGTATTTCCAGATGTATCCAGAGAAGTGACTGAGGTAGATCCAACACCACCATTTGAGTTTCTCACGATAAAATAGTCATTTGTCGTAAGAGAACTCACTGTAATAGCAGTTCCTGCAATAGCAGAGTCTCTGAGGAAAGAGTCATATGGAATATGTAGGTCAAGAACTAACTGAGTAGTTCCAACTCCAACAGCCGTAGTTCCAAATCCAACGATGATGCCATTATCACCTTGATAAGAATCAACAGTAATTTCTTCTTCAGAATACGTTGGAGGTGCGATGAGAACTGGTGGAGGACTTACATTTGTATAAGCAGTTCCAGCATTAGAAAGAGTAATGCTTGTTACCACTCCAGCGGTAATAGATGCTGTTGCAAGAGCAGTGGTTCCAACACCAACTGCCTGAACAGTGCTTCCAATCGTTACGACTGGTGCAGACGCATATCCAGAACCACCGTCAGAAATTGATATCGAAGAAATGGTTCCAAGACCAGAGACAATTGCAGTTGCAGCAACTGCTGTCTTAGATTCTTGGGTAATAAATTTAATCTTCTTCTGGAAAGAAAGATCAGTATCATTTTCATTTTGTGGATTAAACATGGGTCTCAGGTTGTCCACGTAAATTGCAGTTGATCCAACACCAACAGACTTAATAATATAAGCACTAGGGTTAATGACTGGTTCATAAAGTTCACGATCTTTACCAATAGCAATTTCATCGACAAAGACATCTTCAGTTTGTTTACACCAAACAACAGGTCTATCTAAAGTGATATCATTTGTATTTCCTGGTCCAAAGTATGGATTTGTGGAAACAGTGCTTGTAGATTTAATATTATCTACGATTCTCTCATCCTCGATAAGAGAAGATGCTTGATTTCTGGAAGAATCATTTTTAATTTGTAAAGAGTCACCTTTTTTCACAGTTTCGATAATGTTTCTGAAGATAACGTCTGTGTCACCACTTCCTTTATAGAACACAATTTCGATGATATCTCCAAGTTTAGGTGCCTCCGTAAAGTTTACTGTGCTTCCACCAGTAAACGTGTATCCTTCTCCTGGAACCTGAAGTGTATTATTAACAAAAATAAGAAGCACATCCTGAACATTAATATTCGATCCTTTTGCAGCAACAATAGAAACTGTGCCACCTGCGAGAGAAAGTGGGAAATCTTTTCTTGCGCCATCAATAAATCTTTCAATATTATCAAGAACTTGGAGAGTTCCAAGAGACCATCCAGAGAACTTATCAGAAAAAGTTTTATCAACAGTTAAAGTAAATTCACTGAAAGATGATGTTGTTGGAATTCCTGTCAGTCCACCAATAGGCACAGTCAAGATATCTCCGTTGCCATATCCATATCCACTATTTCCAAGTTCAAAGTCAATTACACTAGATCCTTGACCAACTACAACATCTATCGTTGCATGAGTTCCAAGTCCAGCAGAAGAAGAACTATATTCCAAAGGAATATTAGAATAACTTAGTGGATCCTCAAATAAAATATCAAGTGGTTTATTGACTTTGCCGCATCTTGCATAGAAATGTTTTCTAGTTGAGATACCGGTGTTTATTTCAAAGGTTGTAGTGTCAATAACTCTAAGAATATTTGTTCCACTTACTGCTGGATCAGATTTACTTGCCGAATTATTGTTAGCTCTTGGCGCAATAAGGACAGGTTGAGCAGTTCCTCCACTCTGGAAGAATGTTGGGACTGTAGAAACACCAGCATTAACTTCAAATTCAGTGGAACTATTAACCGCAGTTACTTTAGTACCACAATAAACAGGATCGGTTGTTCTTGGATAGGTGTGAGTGGATCCTCCATTATCAATTCCGCAAGTAAATCCAATACCGGTCAGAAGAACATCACTCTTTTGTCCAGTAGTAGAGAGGTTATGAGCAGCTGATGTGGTTACGGTCATGATACCACTTACATTATTATAAACAGCATTAGTGACATTAACTGGTCCTGCGCCACTATAATCACATGTAAATGCTATTCCAGAAACAATAACCGTATCATCAAAAGACAACCCGTGTGCGCTGGATGTAGTAACTGTTGTCAGACCAGTTACTGATGAATACCCAACATTTGAGATATCTCTTGGTGCATAGAATACTGAAGAATCTGTAATAGACACATCCGTGGATATGTTACCAGTTCCCGTCATGATAGTTGCAAAACCGATATGATGAGTGGTTATACCAGATCCACTATTCACTACACTTACATTTACGTATCCGAGAGTTGAATTTGTAATACCAATACTGACTTGAGTTCCAGTTGGAATTTCAAGAGCACTCGTAGACCCAACACCAATTCTAACGAAAGTGGATGCAGTAGAAACAACAGTTACATTTGATTTTAAGAATGTTCCAACGCCAATCGTAACGTTATTACCAGTGTTCAACAAACTAATGATATTATAAACACTGTTTGAGTTTTCCAAATAAATTTCAGTAGATCCAACTCCAACAGGGCTAGACGTGTCAGTTAAAATTTCATAACGGTTTCTTCCTCTATATCCAGTACCAGTATTGGCAACCCCAACAGAAGAAACAGTTCCTGCTGCAGATACTACTACAGTTCCACCAGCAGAGACAAGAGATTGATATCCAAGACCTTCAACAGAAGCAACAGAAACAATAATTCCGCCCTTTGGATAACTAGAGATTCCAACATCAGAACCCAGAGGAGTTGTTTCTGTTCCTTGGAATGTAATAGTAGTAATTCCAGCTGCTTCATCTAAAGTATACTGATTCAGAAGTCCTGGAGTTTGGAATACATCATTAACAAGAATGATTGCATTTTCAGTAGAAATGCCAGGAACATCTGAGGCATTTTGCTTCAGAGTGAATTCATTTTCAGTTGCATTAAATTGACTTGAAATATTATCAAAGATGTAATTCTTGTGATAGGACTCATTTGATGTATTTTCAATACCAGACCTTATGAAGGTTCTTCCTTGGAAACTAGAAGACGTTGTAATGCCAGTCCAGTCTCTTTCATCAGGAGGATTCGTAGTAGATCCAATTGGAGTATTTCCAAAAGGAGCCTCAACAAAGTTGAGATGATTATCAACAATATTATAATTACCAGCAACTTTTGTAATTAGTTCTCCAGTTCCTGCAGTTCCAATCTTAGTTCCTAACCACTCTCTACGAACTCGTATAACGTTTGTGCTTCCAATACCAATACCTTCGATCTTCATAATCTCATCACTAATCTGAATTAGGTCAGATCCAAAGAACGAGGTTATTCCGCTAAACGTCAATAGATTATCGGTATCCAACATCTGATTTGCCAGATGCGATGTAACAGCAGTAGAAACAACTGGGGACTGAATTACATTATCGATAGCAACAATCGCCTTGGCATTTTGATTCGTAGAAATAAATCTATGAGATGTGCCAATACCAACACTTTCCAACTGAACAACTTGTGGAATTGACTTCAGTGCATTCTCTGCACTAGATGCAATCTTGATTAAATTATCATCAACCTTGACTGCAAAGAGATTTTCTCCTGGGAGGAAAGTAGTATCTGCCACACCAACGAAACTGGTTGTAGCAATTCCAACTGCAGATGATGCAGTTCCAACATGAACATATCTCAGTTTCTCTCCACTTACAAAGAAGTGGTCTGGAATCTTGATAGTGTTTGCACTAACATCAACGACAGAGCTACTGTCACCTTCAAAATATCTTTCAAAGATTTGTTTGTTTTCATGCTCAAGCATGAACTCTCTCTTAATGTCGCTATCGGTTCCTGTATATTCTCCTAGTTTTGTTGTAATTGAAGAGTTAGTAAATGCCACTGTTGACGGTAAAGTTGCATCATCATTAATACTCAGCGCGTTCTTAAATACGTTAACTACTGTGTCAGTGCTTGCATTTGGAGTGAATACCAACGATACGGTTCCTGCAGCAGAAACTCTTGCACCAAATGTTCCTAGTCCAGAAGAAGTTTCAACATTTCCATATTCGGTCATGTCAACGTCATAACTTCCTGTTCCATCAACGTAATCATCAACGATGACAAGTTCAGAAAGTTGTGTTTCATTATTAGTCGTATCTGCAACCTGAACTAAGAAGTATGCTCCATCGTATAAATCGGTGTATTCTGAAATAGTTGTGATTCCTGGAGAACCAGACGCAGAAATACTTGTCGTTCTTCCTTCAAGTTGAGCATGTCTCAAGTCAAGAGTTCCAATTCCGGTGACTGAATCAGTTGCAAGACCAACTTGTACCGTGTTAATTGAACCAGTAGTTCCGATACCAGTTGCAGTTGGGATAAAGTCAACTTTAAGATTTGCTCCATCAACATATGCATGATAGGTTCCAAGACCTATAGCAGAAACAGCACCAATATTTGTGGTAAGTCTTCCATATTCTGTGATCGCAACATCACTACCATTATTAGTAATATTAAGTTCAACCGCCTCAAATTCTGTATTTGATCCAATATCTGGATTGATGTTAACAAGGACTTTCAAACTAGAATGTGTAGCAGCGATAGAGACGATAGTTTTCGTTACTCCAGACTCGACTTCAACACTACCAGTGTTTACAGTAACAACTCCACCAAAACTTGTATTTCCTGTTCCCAAGACCTCATCATCGATATCGTATGACATGGTAATGATGTTATAATCATTTATAGACGAACGTGTTGGGTAGAATAAAAGTTGTCCATCAGATCCAGAAATGCTAAAATCAAATGATCCTTGATCATATTGTGTTTCAACTCTTGCATATTGATTAATATATCCGCGAGCACTATCATGTATAACATCAACTAACATAAGTTGCCTTTGTGCTGTATATCTCTTATCCCTTACATAAGTGATGTATTTTTGGAATCTAGTAGAAGCAAGAGTAAACGTATCGACGACACTGAAAGCCGTAGGTCTTGGATTACTATTAAATTGACCACTAAGATCATCAATCGATAGAACTCTGTTTCCAACTGATTCAAAATAGTCAGTCAAAATTCTATTTGAGAATACTATTTCATCAGAAACAACTTTTGAATTGAGATTCAAATTGTTTTCGGTTACAAGATCAAAATCATAGAAGCAATTAATACTAGCAAATCCCTGTAGATCATTAACAACGGAGAAACTTGTCAGAGCAGTAGACAGTCCAACAGACATACTATTAGAATTTGTCGTCTCTAACTGATAATCAGAGAACTTTTTAAATCCTAAAGTATGATTAAGGGAAGAAACGGGTTCATTCCAAGTCTCAAATGATACGGACGATTTCAGTGAATATGAGAAATTCTGGTAATAGAAATTATCAGGCATTCTCTGAAGTTCAAAGTTAAGTTCTCCAGAATCATTATCCCATCCTTTTATTACCTTAGAGGATGAGTCTAAATTGTAATAATTATTATAAGATGTAATTGACGAGGCCAATCCATGAGAATCTGATGATTCGCCTATGATTTTTTCGCCAACGACAAAATTAGCATTAGAAGAAATTACTAATGTATCCGAACTTGAATTCCAAGAATCAACTATTCCTGTAGCAGAATCCGAAGTTACAACTTCTCCTTTAAAATATTCTCTTGTGGTTAATCGTGGTTCAAATATTGGGAAACTCTTCTTTGCGACGATTCTTCCCGAAGAATTTACATCATCAAACACTCCAACTATTTCATTAGATTTCAGAAGTCCAGACATACTATAAGTAACAATACCAATACCACCCAGTCTCTCATTAACCGCAGTCAGTTCAAATAATTTGTAATCATAGTTTTCTGAGTTAAATCCTTTTCCGGTTGATCCAACACCAACACTAACATTTTCGATCAGAACTTTATCACCAACTGTAAATGGGAATGAATTTACCGTACTAAATCCGACAGCAAGTTGAACTGTTACATTTTTAGTAGAAGTGTCGTAGGAAATAGTTCCGATTCCAACACCAGCACCACTTTGGGTTGGAATAATTGTTGGTTCTACATTATTAATTCCTTTTGTATTCTTCAAGATTTCCACAGTTGGAGATCCAGGTGTTACTTTTAGATCAACATCAGAAACTAGTTTTTCGGTTTTACCGTCAAGAATAACTAGTTTTGGTGGAATAGCAAATCCTTTTCCAAAAGATGTTATACCGATAAAATTAAAAACAGCTAAAGGTTCTATTTTTACTATTTGTGGATATAATAAAGACGGTGATAAAGTTGGATCAGATGGATAAGTATATCCAATATCTTTAATTCTAGTGCCAAGTGCCTTTCCAATATTAGAACTCTCTGCCTCTAAAATAGCACCTCTTCCAGAAACACTATCAACAGTTGTGATTCCGGGGAGAGTTTCATAGTTTCTACCAACACCAGTAATATCAATTTTTGCTATTGGACCATATGTATGAGTACAATCAGTCGTATAGTCAATTAAAGCACCGGATGCAGTAGTATATGAAGACGCTTCTGGAACATTTTTTACAGTATAAGTAAATGATGTTGTTGAAGGTGTAGCAATCTTATAAGTTCCTTGATAATTACTTTCTGATATTTCCAGTTGACTTGAGTTTACAATCTCAGTATCTACAATTATTTGTTTCTTTACCTCAGGGGTATCTACATCAGGATTTGCATCAATTAAATCAAGTTTGTAATATAAAAACTCTGGTGTACTGTCATTAACTTCAAGAGTAACTTTTGCACCAGAAGATCCAACTGAACCAGATCTAACAATCTCAAAAACTTTGCTATTGTCTGATTTTTCCCAAATTATCTTAAAATCTTTATCTCTATAGAAATTCAGTTCAAAGGCAGGATAAGATTTGCCTTGCACAATAAATCCAAGAGAAGAATCCGACAAATCAAATGTTACTGTAGAATCCTTATAGAGTTTAATTGGAGGATTGATTGGAGATATTGTTCCAGAGGAAGCACTGGTAATATCAACTACGACTGGTTTTTCCTGAGTTGAATCAAAATAAGTGTCTGAAAGTTTGATTGTATTTTGATCAACACGATTTGCATAATAGAGTTTGTCACTGGATAATCCTACAGAAGGAACCGTTGCAGTATGTAAGACTTTATCACCACTCTTCAATCCATGAGATGTTAAAGTTATTTCACCATTTGTTGTGCTAACTTCAGAACCCGTGAAATCGATAGGATCGACCAGGACTCTTCTGTTGTAGTCATCATACTTAAATGTAATTGATTTGGTATTTTTTGGATTTACATTTAATGCAATATTGTGAGGTTCACTTAATCCATGTGTTGATGCAGTAGCCACAGTAACCAAGTTTCTATCAACATTACCAGTTAGAACTGTGTGATTAGTGGTGAAACTATGAGTGTCTCCAGTTCCAACACTTCTAAAGAATAGTGTGGTCGATATTGTATTAGCAAGACCAACAAAAGTTCCAGTGGATCCAAGACCAACTCTTATTGTCGCAATTCCAATCAGATCGTCATTAATTTTAGCAACGAACAGTGATTGTCCATCTGCAAGAGTGGTTCCGACTCCAACATTTGTCTCATCCTGTACGATAATACCACTTCCACTAGTTCCAGGAGAATACGCTACCTGATCGCCAGTTTGGAAATTGTGATTTCTAATATAAAGTGCTTTTGTCTGAATGAACTTTTGAGTGGCTCCAACGCCAGGGTTTACGAATGTAATTGTAGTTCCGATTCCAACCCCGGCAGTTGTTCCTAGTCCAACAACGTTTACTGGATTAAAGTAAATCTGTTCATTTTGTCTATATGAATAATCAGTTTTAAATCCACTATTAACTGTGAATTTTCTAGGAACTTCGTAGATAAATTTACCAATAGTATGAGAGGAACCTGTAGTTCCCTCTGCCCCTCTAAGAACCCTTATCCTAGAGTTGATTTTATCTACATTTAGTACTTTTATTTTTTCATCACCGGCCATCAAGATGTCATTTTCTCTAATCTTGAATGGGGACAAGTCTCCAGTGACTTTAAAGAAAGTAACTATGCCAGTTACAGATGTGGCCCCTATAGCAACACCAGTAGTTCCGACCCCAGCAAATGCAAGTCTATTCGATTGAATTCCAACAGAATAAGATCCTTCAATTTTAGATGAAGTTGTAGAAAGTCCAGATATGGTTACAACATCAAGGTTTTTAAAATTATGTGGATTATTTGCATATAAAATATACCTTCCCTTAGATTCTCCAGGATAAATTTCTAAATTTTCTATTGAGCTAGTAGCGACACTTACGCTAGTAACCGATTTGCCTTGAAGTCTTGAAACTTTTGCAAAAACACCATCACCACCTGTTCCAGTATTATTGAATACCAGAGTTTCGTTCATCCGATACTCAGTTCCGCCAGTAACAATTCCAATAGAGGAAATAGTTCCCTTAGAAGAAGCTGTTATCTCAGATGTTTGAGATAACTTATTTGGAATGTAGATATATGGATATTCGGAATCATCTTCAATCAAATTGTATGGATGAGTGTTTCTTCTATACTCATTCTGCAAGTTTTCAAAAGAATCTGCAGATGAACTTAAAGAGAAATTAAAATCATCTGGAATAGAGTGATAATTGTTTCCGATAATATATGGAAATTTTGGAGCTTTATAGTTTTTGAATATTCCTGAGGTAGATACATCCTTTTCATCAATAGTCATGAAATATGCATAAGTTCCTTCTGGATAATCTGGAGTTATGCAGAATCTACCGTTGTTTTCATCAAGAACACTTTCATCAGTTGAATTAGTGTGGATGTAATCTTCTACAAAAAATCCTTCAGGGAAAATTGACGTTGATGGTCTATTTGCTTTAAGATCTAAAGTGTACCCAGATTTCATCTGAGTTACAACTCCACCACTCTTAGTTCTATACGCATATGGACCATAAATTGGATTCCCGTCGTATGCAAATCCCAGAATTGGTGAGTGTTTTGATGATGGAGACTCCGCACCATTAGTTCGTTTTAAATCAGATTCTCCAAATGCTGTGGCACCAGATTGGTTGATTGCAAATGTATTTTCTCTAAGTTTTCTAGGTGCATATAAATGCACATATTGTAAATTTTCTTGATTATCAGAATCAATAATTGATCCATCATCTGTAGAGAAATATGGTAGATTTTTTTCAAAAAGATTAACTCTCCAATTTTGAAGATTTGCTCTAAACACAGGCACGTTAAAGGTTGATCCTGCATTTATAATATCAATTGTAGTTGAGGATTGATTATATCCACCACCTGATTCTACAACAGTCACTGATGTTATTGATCCATTTTCAATAACAGGAACTAAAACAGCACCTACACCATCCCCATTTACATTTAAGTCTGGAACGGAAATATATCTTGATCCTGAGTTTTGAACAATAACGTTTACAATTCTACCATTATTAACAATTGGAGTTACTTGTGCGTCAATACCAGATTCAATAGTAATCTGAGGTTGAAAATCTAAATTAATGATTTCAGATGATCCATATCCAACACCACTATTTTCTAAATGAACTGATGTTACCTGCCCTCTAAAGATTGGTTCTATATCTGATTTGAATGTTTGATTGCCGATAGAAACTATTCCAACTTCACCAACAAGAGTAGCTGTTATCGCAGGATAATTAAAAATATGAGTACCAACACCAACAGAAGTTATATCAACGTATTGCTTAGTTCTATAATTAAATTCTCTATCAGAGGATAATCCAACTGAGGAAAGTTTAAAGGAATCCTTATCAACTACAGTCACATAATATTCAGTATCTGCAGTAAGTCCAAATGCAATAGTTCCGTTACAAGTGTACTTTACTTTTTCTCCAGAGTTGTAGTCGTGGTTAGCGATAGTGATAGAATCACTTGCTGTACTAACTCCAGAAGCGGCAGGAGCGGTCCTTTTCTTGGTTTGATACCCAGAACCACCTGTAACAACATTAATTGATTCTACTACTGATTTTTTATTGACTGACTGGAGGGAATGCTTTCCTACACCATGTTCAGTGAGATAAACGGTGTTAATTCCAGATATAGCGTCGGATTGTGTTGGATGGAGTCTAACAGTAACGTTATCAATACTCGATACAAAATAGGTGGAATTTGTAACAATACCAGCAATACCACTTTGATCAGATGTGCGATATATTACTTGTTCAGCATTTCTAAACTTGTGATATGTTGAGAATCCAATTCTAGATTGAGTTGACGCTGTTCCGATTACTACTTTTGCCGAGGCCAAATCTGCAAAAAATTCTGGATTGTGATCAATCAACTTCATGTTGACAAATCCAGTTGCACCTTGACCGTTACCACCATCAATTTTTAAGGTGGGTGTTCTCAAGTAATCAAATCCGGGGTCTTTAATTCTAACTTCTTTTAAAGATCCAGAAATTGCTAAGAATCCAGTAGCTCCTGCTCCTACCGGATCATTAACAATTAAATTTGGTGGATTGATTATATCAATATTTTCTCCAGGTGCTAAAACTTCAATATCATTAATCTTGCCATATCTAATTACATCCCTTGACTTGTAATTTAAAATTTCAACACCATTAATCAATATACCAGTTGTTCCTGGTTTGGTTGTCTCAGTTATTTCAGAAGTTTTTGGTGTAGATACCTTTCTAAGAATTTTTTGCGGTTCTAAAGTTTTTGAATTAAACCTATATGGTTTAATTAAACTTTCGGATACGGTTACCGCAGAATCTACAGATACAAACTTTGAATTAAGAATGTCATTTCTGCTTTTTGCAAATTTTACTGTAGATGAGTTTACTCTCTTTATAAAGTAAAGTCCATCATCAAATAATGCATCTCCCCTAACTTTTCTAGTGGCACTGTTTCCAGAGTCATCAATATAAGTCTCATCAACAAGAGCGGCTGAATAATAGACAGCATCTCCAGTGTAAAACCCATGCTCAACTCCAGGAGAAATTTCAAATTCAGTTCCAATAAAAGATCCACTAAATTTAAATTCTTTAGGAGATACATTAATTGGTTGTGCGTTATAATATGGCAAAGAGGGTGAGGACACCAAATAACTACTATCTACAGAACTCTTATAGACATTTTCTACATCAGTAGAATACTCGCTCAGATTTGTAAAAGTATTAGAAGTAGCCTTTCTTCTATTTCTTTGAACTTTATATGTTAAGTTTAGATCTAACAGTCCTTGACCTTTTATTGTTAATTGTTTTTCTCCTGTAACATCAATAATATTTGTTTTTTTTGTTGTTCCATCAGAAACAATTAAAGATGCTGAATTGCCAGGTTTAAAATAATTTGCCTCATTTAAAGTAATTTTATAAGTATTGTCAGAAGAATCGATAAGTTCTACTTTTGCAACTTTATAAACGGATGAAACGTTATATATCCACTTATTCGCTTTAAAGGTATTATCAGCACATCCAAGAGTTTGTATATTTACAGTTCCTTCTTTTAAAAGTCCTTTAGTGTCCTCTGGTGCGTTTAGAGAATTTAAGACAGAATTCACTCTAACTTTGATTATTTCACTTTGATCTATTTTAGATCTTCCATATGTAAACGTATTGACACCAACCGTTGTCGAATCAAGTATAATTGTACTGATACCAGTTACGCCAAAAAACTGAGTTAATGATTTTGAGGTGTAACTTGCAATTCCAGTGGTTGTATTTGAATATGAAACATATAATTCACCTGTAGATCCAAATCCAACTGTAGAGTCAACATCAAGAACTGTCGTGCCTGCAGCAACTTGACCTATAACTTTTGTAGATGGTTCGACGTTAAAATTGCCATAAGTCAATCCACCTGTAGATCCACTAGTTCTGTTAAATCCGCCATCATACGATAGTTTGTAAAAAGACTTTCCATATCCAACTTCTATCTTTTCAATACTGGTGATGGGAGCATACGCAGCATTTAAATTATCATCAAACTTATATGCATCTTGATAAAGAGTTGCATTTTCTAAATTTTCAGGATCACCTTCAATTGCCTCAACAACAAGTTGATTTACAATTCTATATCCAGCATTTGATGGAGTAAAAAGGAAATCTCTTGGAGTGATTAACTCTACATCTTTATTATAAAGTGCCTTAAACAGTATTTCAAAAGATTTATTTGTTCCTTTACTAATATAAAAATCTTTTGCTTGTTTTATGAAAATGTTCTGATTAAGTTCAGGAGTTAATGTTCTATTTTCAAATCCAGGAGCTAACTGATGTTTTGCTTTTGTTAAAAATTCTTTTAAAAATAAGCAACTTAAGTTAGTGATGGTAGCACCATCTTTATGATCATCGGATGCAGTTTCTTCAAAAACAACTTCTTCTTTATTAATTTTACTTCTATACGAAGTTATGCCGACAAATCCTCTAATGCAACCAGTAAAAGAATAATCTGTTTTTCCAGTGTATGAAATTATTTCATCATCAATTTTCAGTAATCCATATGAATCTGGAAATCCTTTTGTTCCTGTAGGAGACTTTCCTGGATCAACGTTGATAGTTGTTCCATAGAAAACAATATCTCCAGATAATACCGCAGATTCTGTAAGATTTGTTGTTTCGTCTAACTTAATATATCGGTCAATATTTTCGATCAGATCAATAGGTCCACCCTGATATTCTTGTCCCAGGTAATATGACTTTAAAAAACTCTCTACAAGTGGAAAATCTTCCCTTACATAAGTGGGAAGTTGACTTGCAACGATAGTATTAAATTGAACTCTATTTTCTGACATTTTATGAATTTATCGTCTTAGTATGAGGTTGAACCTGAAGTTGATGTACCCGATGAAGATGTGGTGGTTCCTGAGTAAGAAGTACCTCCTGATGCTCCACTAGATGATACTGATGTGCCGCTAGATGCCGTTGCAGCCGTTGTGGATGTAGTTGCAGTTGATCTATTAACCGTGGATGTGGTTGTGGTTGGTCCACCGGAGCGAACCAGATTTCCATTAGCATAACTTGACGATACAACATAGTTGGATGCAGATGGGTCAAGTCCCGAAGAAATCTCATCAACAACAGTTTCAAAATTACTGTTACTAATATCTAGTTGCAAATAAAGATCCTGTAATCCAACAACATCATTTGAGGTTGGGCTTGCAGAAATTTCTAATGTTTGAACTCCATCTTTGATTTTCGCGCCAGTAATATTAACTGGATTTAATGTAATGACTCCTGTTGCGTAATTAATCGTACCAACGTTTCTTCTTACTAATGTTGGAGTTTGTGAACCAATACTTGGAACCGTAAAGAAGAAAAGACTTCCTGTAACTCTATTTGTGTCTGGAACATCCGAAACATAAACTGGTTGATTAATACCTGCCACCAAAATTGCAGATGATTTGATATTATATCCATCCATTCTCTTAATATAAATTTCATTACCAAAACCAATTTGATATTCTGCAAATTGATTGATGAGAACTCTCAAATCCCTTCTCATACTTACAGTTGTGATGTTTGACATCACGGCTTCGTGACTGTCATCGACAACTTTCAAGAATTTACTATATTTTAATCTTGCTCCGTACTTATTTAATTCACTAGACTCTGAATACTTAGTGACGTTGTTTTGAACAATCGTGGAGATAGCAGATGCAGATGGCGCAAGATTTGAGTTGTAATAAATTTTTGAATTAATCTCAAGATACAGATATTTGAGATCTAGAATTTCAGGAACAATTCCAGCAACTGCAAATTTCTTTAATTTGAGTTTGATATTTTCTTTGATCAAATTTGGAAGAAAATCCCCAAATCTTGGTTTGATGCTTATAAAAACTTTACCATACTGAGGTGGAACCAACTCTTCGCCACCAAAAACAGAAATAGATTCAGTTTCTGGGTAAATTCTAGCAGGAATCAGTGTTTCATAGTCATTTGCAGTCAGTGCTCTGTTCTGAGAAGCATAAATTCTTGGTGCAAACTTTTTGATTGACTCAACACTTTCAATTGGTTCACCACCACCAGCTCCAAGACCGGTTGATACGAGAGATATACCAGAAGTTACCTTATATTCTTGTGCATTTCGGTTGTAAACCAATCTTCCAGCAAAAGCAAACGAACTTACCCCATTTGCGGCATCACCACTAGATGAAATATAGTCCACACTGATATAATTATTGTCTTCGAGTCTATTTCCAAAAATACCATCACCGAAGATTACTTGATATCTTTCATCATCAACTTCTTGAAGATAATAAACTTTTGAATCAGACTTTACATCAAATAAACTATCTTGACGTGAATACTTAACACTTCTAGATGATGACTCATTTGGTCTTACTGTAACCGTTATTAAATCGGTATCAATACCATTATTATCTAAAATAAACTTTTGATTTGGATTTCTATAGTTTTGAGTAAAGTTAGAAGTTAGTAATGTTCCCTCATAAACTGAAATATTAGAAAAAGTTGCAATATTATTAACTACAGGAACTGTGATATCCTCTAAAATACAAAAAACATATGATTGATTGCCAAAAGATCCAGAAGAAGTGACTATTGGACCCTTTTTAAGAGTTATTGTTGATGGGACGGGAGTTATATTGACAGTGTTGACCTGAAATGTAACAACAGCTCTTGCTGCTTTTCTTGATTTTGGTAAATATCCAATATTTCTTGCTAAAGAGACGACATTTTCCCTTAATGTCGCACTATCGATGAATACTTCATTCGCGACCATGTTCGCGTTATATGAAGTAATATAGGTATTGTACGCCAGAACGTCAAGAATCGTCGATAAGTTCGATCCTTCAAAATCATAGTCGGTAAAACTAGAATTTTCTTTTAGATATTCTCTGAGAGTTGTTTTAACCTGATTAAAATCTAGGTTAGTAAAATTAGCTAATGGCATTTTTACCTAGTTTGTTGCAAGACGAATTGTAGTTCTTGTGGAGGCACGTCTGCACCTACAATTTTATATGTTATTTTCACATTAAATTCATTATTATCAAATTCTGGATTTACCTCAACGGAGAGTAATCTAACTCTTGGCTCATATGCTGTGATTGACTGTTTAATTTCTTGCTTAATTAAATTAGCAGAAATATTGTCAATATTCTCAAAAAGAGATTCACTTACTCTAGATCCAAAATCCTCATTAAAAAATTTGTCTCCAGGAACGGTAAATACGATATTCCTTACTGAACGGGCAATTGCTTGTCCATTTTTAAGCGCAATAAGGTCATCATTCAGAGGATGTCTCTGAAATGACATACTAATATCTCTAAAACCTTGACTTACCCGTTCTAAAGGCACAAAAATCCAGCGATTATATCTTATTTATTAAGGCATAATCAGGATTTTTACTCATAAAGTGGTTCTGGAGTAGTCTGATCCTCAAAAAATTCAGTTTCTTCTATAGAATCCCGCTTTTTGGGTGTTAAATCATCATTTGCGATTTCACGAAGCATTTTTTGATGACTGTCGTTAGCTAAGTTGTCTAAAAAATCGTGATTTGGAGTCATTTTTTTCTTTCCTAGAGGTCTAAAGGGCGATTTTCTTGTGATTTGTAAATATCTTCAATTTTTTCTTCTTCAATTTTACGTTCTTTTGACGTTTTCCAGAAATATTCGTCTTCACGACCCATTCCAAGACGTTCAAAACCATTTTCAACTTGATAATATTGAGTCGAAACTTTAAAATCAGGCATTTTAGGTTCAACAGGTGTCAAACTGTTGTCATAGATACGCATTCTATTATTAGGATACAGTGCATACTGTCCATTTTCAAGTTCAATCAAGTTATGAGACTTGTGCTCAGCTGGATTTTCACTTGTTGCATAATCAACTACCTCTGGATCCTGATGATAGTTATCAATTGTACAAATGTAGGTGCCTTTCTGTATACCATGGTCTCTTGTATACAGTTCATAGTCCATCGAACCAATAAACTGCTTAGTGACAGCCACAACGCCGTAATCCATGCAATTCCAGAATTGTAGGTTAGGTAGATCCATATCAGGACTAGGCGTCTCAGGGGCGCTTACAAACGCGCTGATGGGCAGTTTATCGTACATAGCAGCATACTCTGGTAAGTATGTCTCAAAATAAAAAGTGCGCCCAGGAATCGACTTTGCCGATACCCAGACGCCTTTAACAAATTCACCATGACCAGATTGATGATCAGTAAGATATTCTTTTCTTACCCATACCTCAACCGAGGGGAGGTTACAAATTAACGCAGCCATTATAAACTAATGTAACTGCTTCTATTTAACCTCTTCCTTGCCCCCGATACTTCTTTTTCGCTTTATTACGAGAAGTCGCGGATCTCAACGTATACTGTGAGTTTCCTTGGCGAGTTTTTTTCGGCTTACTCTTAACATAAGTGCCGCCTTTCATCATCATAATTCAGTACCTTAGATAACGCGAGTTTTTTCGTGACCAACTCTGATACGAGGATCGCACCAGATCTCATATCCCATCTCTTTAGCATCTAAACAGAATGAGACATCCTCACCACACATGTCCTGGACATTCCCACTCTCAAAGACTTGCATCTTAGGTGCAAACCAGGGATATTCCATTTCCTCAAATACTCCCTTCTTAATCATAACCCATCCAAATCCTGTATAATCAACAGTGAATGGTTTGCGTCGTTTGGAAATAGATTCGACAGTTTCGTGATTCATCACTCCACCATTCTTACGGAAATCATCCTCTTCTAACCAGTGTGCGACTGATGTTGTGACACCATCTTCTGTAGCATACCACCCTCCAGTAATGCCACGTTCTTCACCCTCTGCCGGAACACTTAAGTCACACAACTGCCAGAACTTGTTTGTATCAAAAACAATATCTGAGTCGATCCATAGTTGATAGTCATATTCTAATTTGCCATCCCATGGAACCTGTTTGGGACCACGTAATACATTCGCACCTAAGCACTTACAACGTGCAAAGTTAACCATGGAACTATAGTCTTGTGAGATCTGAATACTCATTCCATTCTGTACCATATCAAAGCACAGTTGTACAAAGTTCTTCAGAAATGTAAATGAACAACCACGGCCTGGTAAACAGAATACGATGGTCTTACCCCGCATACGTTCCTTGATTGCCGCGATGTCCCACTCCTCTGTCTTCTTGGGTTTGGGGGCATTCGCCTTAACAGTAAATCCTTTTGCCATAAGTCTTAGAAACTTCAGTTCAATTCTAACAGTTTATATGTAGGTTGTCAATATCAGAAACCTAATACGGTTCCCTAGTATGAATCACTCCCAGGTGGTTCATATGGGCTATCCACCCCAGAACCTCCATGGGCGCAAACAACCTCCTCATACGTTAAATCCTCAAGTTGATAATCAGTTTGCATTAAACCAACCATCCCCTTGAGGGTCTCCCATGTCTTATTAAATTGTCTCTCATTTAAATTGTTATATAAACACTCTTCTTTTGCATAGATGTGATAAACCTTTTCCATAAGAATTTTTTGCGCGGAATTTTTTTTTCCTTTTTGTATTCGTAAGTCGCTTTATATATCTCTCGCGATCTGTCACCTCTGTAGGTTAGGGTAGTAGGTCGTTTTTATATACGGGCACGCGGCGCAACGCCACAACAACGCCGCCCATAAACACTGTCTATTCACTGATACTCTCCATCATAACATGGAGGAAGACTGATGTCAACCCCCGTGTTATAAGACTGCTAAGTGTTACTAACTGTTCTGAGACTATCTGTCAGTACTGTCGCCAGACTACCACCTGACAGGATTACTCAGGTCCTCTACGTAGCTATCAATCACCTTCTCATTTCCTTCCAATTCAAAGAGATTCTCCCAATCAATATTATGTGGGTTGAAGTCTTCCATCACCTCTAAATCCAGGGTGATTCTGTAACGTTGCTTCTGTGCCTGACTGATAGCGACTGACATGAGTGTGTCCTGGTGGTGTGACTTTACTAGTATAGACTGCCGGAGCGATATTGTCAATCTTCCAATCAGTATTTATAAGAAACACTGATATTTTTGTGTTCTTAATCCCTGGCAAAACTTATCAGCGCCCCGTTGACATTTCTGTGCGTTCGTGATAGCCTGCGGGCAAAGATCACTACTCCTCAACACATTAAAACACACACTTATCCACAGAAATATACCTTTATCCACAG
>Ga0181412_1000094_pt1 | contig 34096 bp, 18 predicted proteins | sample 35SPOviralmetaG_FD_130113 | JGI IMG/M metagenome (GOLD analysis project Ga0181412, IMG submission 130113) | Marine viral communities from the oligotrophic San Pedro Time Series (SPOT) site, San Pedro Channel, CA, USA - 35 SPOT_SRF_2012-08-15 | ecosystem: Environmental > Aquatic > Marine > Strait... | reverse complement strand
AAGGAAGCACGGACTACCGTCACCCTAACCCTTAAAGAGATGGCATCCCAAGGGTTAGTAAGACGGTACGACTACAAGATCGGAAACCGTAGGATCGTTTCATACAAGAGGGTTCTGCCACTCCGCAAGAGAGAGATTCTTTCCCGTTGGGTAAGATCCTGATTCTCTTAAGGTTTGGAGGGCAGCAATGCTCTCCAAACTTGCTATAATTAAAAAGAACCACACCGGAGCACCACATGATCATTTTTCCAAACTCCCCAGAGATGGAAGCAACATGGGACGACCTTATGGCAGGTCTCTTTGATTTTGTGAGCAACACTCAGTCTGACCTCCCTGAATCACACAACTGGTTGTGTGATCAGTTACAAATTGATTCTCTTCTTAATGAAGAAACTATTTGTGAGGTGGATGACAATTGCTGGAATAGTTTCTACCAGACTTGGGAATCCGCATACGATGGTGAAAATTGGTGGGGGTCAGATATCCCTGCCTGATTAACACATAGGGGGAGTAATCCTCCCCTTAAGTGACACTTAACCCCGCACAGTTGATGAACAGCAGTTCGTTCGTTCGTGCGGGGTGCGTATATAAAACCCATGGGTCCCTGGAAGCTATAAACGACCCAGATCGACCTTTAGATATAACACTCAAAGATATTTGAAAATACCCAATATAAAAATTTTTTTCATATATAAAAAACGGCATCAGGATTCAGAGATATGCAAAAAAATCCAGCAGAAAATTTTACAGTTATAGACATCGATCCAGTAACCGGTGAACATTATTTGACTATTCCCGAATGGATATGTGATGAGAATGGATGGTATGAGGGAGTAGAAGTAAACATCGAGTTTGATAAAGATTCAATTATTATTCGGAGTATCAATTAAGTTGACTGTGTATAGATAGAGTGTTATGATAGTGAAGTAGTTCATTTAAAGTTATGGCAAAAGGATTTACTGTAAAAGCAAAAACACCCAGTGTAGCTAAAAAACAAGAACAGGAATGGGATTATGACAAAGCCCGAGAAATGGTAAAAGGGAAGACTGTGGTCTTTTGTTTACCAGGACGTGGTGTAAGTTACAATTTTTTCAAGAGTGGTCTTCAATTAGCTTTTGATTTAGTGCAGGCAGGAGCTGCCATTCAGATTTCGCAAGATTATTCATCGATGGTAAACTTTGCAAGATGCAAATGTTTAGGTGCGAATGTACTGCGAGGACCGAAACAAAAACCTTGGGATGGAAAATTAAAGTATGATTATCAACTATGGATTGATAGTGATATTGTTTATAATTCCGAAAAGTTTTGGCAATTGGTTCTAATGGATCAAGATATTGCAGCCGGTTGGTATATGACAGAAGACGGAAGCACGACGAGTGTTGCTCACTGGTTAGAGGAAGATGATTTCCGTAATAATGGTGGAGTCATGAATCATGAGACTGGGGAGAGTATCTCAAAGCGTCGCAAACCTTTCACTGTAGATTATACAGGATTTGGATGGTTATTAATTAAGAACGGTGTTTTTGAGAATCTTGAATATCCATGGTTTGCACCTAAGATGCAAGTCTTTGAGAGTGGGGAAGTGCAGGATATGTGTGGAGAGGATGTAAGTTTCTGCCTGGATGCAAAAGAAGCAGGGTTTGAGATTTGGTGCGATCCACGTATCAGAGTTGGACACGAGAAGACAAGAGTCATCTGATGGTGCTGGCAGAATATACAATTCTCCATAAAGGGAAAGTTCTGTATAAGAACTTGACGGAGGAGGAGTATTTTGATAAGATGGAGGACCTTTCGGTAGAGTATTATCAGAAAGGTTTTCCAAGACCACAAGATCTAGAAACAAAAATCACAAAGTATTAAGGAGTTATTATGGCAGTTCGTTCAAAGGTTGGATTAAGTGGTGATGGATTTGTGGAAGCAAAACCGAAAAAAACTCGTCAAGGAAGTGGTAAGCACACAAAGTATGCCGCGACTTCTCGTAATGGAAAGAAGAAAATGTATCGTGGACAAGGCCGGGGTTAATGGGACGTTGGATTCATAAAGGTGGCAAATCAAAACCCGACAAACGTTGTAAAAATGTTTTGACTCCTAAAAAATGTTCTAAACCTAAGAAAAAAAGATGAGTTGTTTGATTGCTAATCTTCCTGCAGTAGAAGTATGGGTTCGTAAAGAGTATCTTACGGATCATCAAAGTGGACATGGTGAATTTGTAAAGGGCGTTTGGGTATCAGTTAAATCGATTCCTGGACGTGCTTTTTATTTTGAGACCTATCTACCAGAATATGCGGCAATGTACGATAAATTGCCCATCAGTGCCTTTGTAGCAGACCCTGAGACCCCAAGTCCGGACATGAACCTACCAAACCTTCAGTTTTGGAATTGTATGGACTATGGGGTCGTCTCCGTGGATAAGAAATTTATTGGTTCAATGGACTTTGAATGTTATACACGGGACTATGGCAACGTAAAAGGTACTTATGTCTGCACAATTGACAACTATCATCATGATCCAGACTATGTTGATTGGGCGACTAGTGAAAATCCTGCCGAACACAAGTCTCATAACCTTATTGAACTTGAAAATGGACAGTATGCACTGTATCCGAACAATAGATTACGCATTTATGACAATAGTTTGACACCTGTTGAACCAAAAATGCCTGATTTTAAAGTTTCGACTCAATATTATCAAGTTGAAAATGGTTTTGAACGTCTTGGAATGGGTCGTGAAGATGAGTATTTTTGGAAAACACCCAAAGAACGTGAACTTTTACTTGAAGATAATAAAAAATAAATAAAAAAATAGGGATAGTAACCCCTCAAAAAGTTCTGATCTTACTAATCAGGAGCAAAAATGGGTAATTTACCGGTTGATAGAAGTATAAATTATATGAAAAGAGTGTGGGGAACTACTAGTTTGGTCACAGATTACTGGTCATTACCTAAAAGAATCCAAGAATCCGATGAAAGAGTGATTCAAGAGATCATGCATGATGATATTAAGAAAGAGCAAAGTTGCCTTAGAGAATGAGGTATAAATAAAATTAAGAAAACTCTTTAAAATTAAAATGGAGAGGATATCAAGAGGGTTTAAAGATATAAGTTTATCTTTCGACCCTCATCCTGTAACTAAAGATGTTCAAGTATTGAGGAACGAATCTGCAATTCGTAGGTCTGTAAGGAATATTGTCCAAACAATCCCCACAGAAAAGTTTTTTAACTCAATTTTTGGTTCTAGTGTCAGAGGTTCATTATTTGATTTCGTCGATTTTGGTACTGCATCTCTAATTGCAGATGAAATTCAAATTTCTATCGATAATTTTGAGCCGAGAGTAAATAATTTACAAGTAATTGTAGAACCTAGACCCGATCAAAATACATTTAATGCTACTATAATTTACGATATTATCGGACAAGAGTTTCCTACACAAGAATATTCATTCCTTTTAGAGGCAACAAGATAAAATGCCTTTTACAAAATTTACAAATTTAGACTTTGATCAAATAAAAGAATCTATCAAAGATTATCTTCGTTCTAATTCAAATTTCACGGGATTTGATTTTGAAGGTTCTAACTTCTCAGTCTTAATTGATACATTAGCATATAATACCTATATAACGGCATTCAACTCTAACATGGTCGTAAATGAGTCTTTCTTAGACTCTGCGACCCTTAGAGAGAATGTCGTTTCTTTAGCAAGAAATATTGGATATGTTCCAAGATCCAGAAATTCTGCTAAATCTACAATATCTTTCTCAATTACAGTAGAAGGTACAGATACACAAAAAGTATCTCTTCAAAAAGGTCTTGTGTGTAAAGGTCTTGTAGAAAATACATCATACTTATTTTCGGTCGTAGAGGATATTACGGTTCAAACTGAAGATGTGAGTTTTGTGGGTGAAAATGAAAATATTATCAATTCCATAAGAGCAGATTTTAATAACATTGAAGTTCTTCAAGGAACATTTCTAACAAAGAAATTTGTCTATGATGGATCATTAGATCAGAGATTTATTTTAGATAATTCCTTTATCGATACTGCAACAATAAAAGTTTACGTTGATGGGATAGAATATAAGTTAGTCGATAATATTGTAAATGTGAATAATGAGTCTACTATATTTTTAATACAAGAAATACAAGATGAAAAATATGAATTGTTGTTTGGTGATGGATTAATTGGAAAGAAATTGCAAAATGGTGATGTTATTGAAGTTAACTATTTGGTAACTGAAGGTGAAGAAGGAAATGGTGCATCATTCTTCTCTTTTGCAGGTAGAATAGTTGATAGCAATAATAACCCAATTTTACCACAACCATTTACCGTAAACACAGTATCTAAAGCACAAAATGGTTCTGGAATTGAAAAGATAGATTCAATTAAGTATTTTGCACCAAAGATATACTCTGCACAGAACAGAGCAGTAACTGGTCAAGACTATGAAGCTATTATTAAAGAAATCTATCCAGATACAGAATCTGTTTCTATTATTGGTGGTGAAGAATTAGATCCCCCAGAATTTGGTACAGTTCAAATATCAATCAAACCAAAAAATGGTGAGTTGGTTAGTGAGTTTAATAAGTCTAGAATACTTTCCCAACTCAAGAATTATTCCGTTTCTGGAATTAAGCAAAGTATTCTAGACTTGAAAGTTTTATATGTAGAATTAGATTCCTTTATTTATTATGACGACTCAAAAGTATCAACTCCACAGTCACTTAAGACTAGAATATCAAATACTCTCAGTAGTTATGCAAACTCTTTAGATTTAAATAAGTTTGGAGGAAGGTTTAAGTATAGTAGAGTTTTAAGAGCAATTGATGATACTGATACTGCTATTACATCTAATATTACTAGAGTAAAGATAAGAAGAAATTTAAATACTCTCCTCAATCAATTTACACAATACGAACTATGTTTTGGTAATCAATTCCATGTAAATGATGGTGGATTTAACATTAAATCTACAGGATTTACTGTTGCTGGTGAAAGTGAAACTGTTTATTTGACTGATGTCCCAAATCCAGATAGAAAGACTGGATTAATTTCTGTTGTGAAAAATTTAGCAAACGGAACAATTAGAGTTGTTTCTAAATCTGCAGGAACGGTAGATTATGTTAAGGGTGAAATTAATATTGGAACTATAAATATCACTTCTACCGAAAAACCAAATAATATTGTAGAAGTTCAAGCTATACCAGAATCTAATGATGTTATTGGGTTGCGTGATATTTTCTTGAAATTAGACATTTCTAATACTGAAATAAATATGTTAAAAGACGTTATTTCCTCAGGTGAAGAAATATCAGGGACAGTGTTTAGAAGAAGTTTCTATACATCAAGTTATTCAAACGGAAAATTAATTAGAGAGTAATATGATACGTACTGGATTTGAATCTAGAGTAAAGATTCAAGATGTAATTTCAAATCAACTTCCAGAATTTATTTTGGATGAAAGTCCAAAAACTCTTGATTTTCTAAAACAATATTACATATCCCAAGAATATCAAGGTGGAACGGTAGATATTGCAGAAAATTTAGATCAATATTTAAAATTAGATAATTTAAAACCAGAAATTATTGTTGACAATGTAACTTTAGAATCTTCTATTGGAGAAGATGATGATACTATTACCGTATCAAGCACTAAAGGATTCCCAACAAAGTATGGACTTCTTAAAATTGACAATGAAATTATCACATATACTGGAATTACAACCAATAGTTTTATAGGATGTATACGTGGTTTTAGTGGAATAACAGATTATCATGATGATCTGAATATAGAGGAATTAGTATTTGATCAAACTAGTAAATCATCACATAGTGAAGATTCTAAAGTAACAAATTTAAGTTCTTTATTTTTAAAGGAATTTTTTAAAAAGTTTAAATTTACCTTTGCTCCGGGATTTGAAGGTAGAAAGTTTGATGATAGAATTGATGTAGGTAATTTTATTAAGGAAATAAAATCTCTTTATTCATCAAAAGGTACTGATGAATCTTTTAGAATTTTATTTAATGTGCTTTTTGGGGAAAATCCATCTATTATTAATCTAGAAGACTATCTTTTAAAGTCTTCAGATTCAAATTATGTCAGATCCGATGTTGCAATTTTAGAACCTATCTCTGATGGAAATCCTGTAAATATAAAAGGCCAATCATTATACAAAAATAATAATTCTTTTGTTTCTGCTGCAATTTCTTCTATAAGTCCTTTTACTAGAGGACAAAAATTATATTATAAAGTATCTCTTTTTGTTGGTTCAAATGATGGACTTACAGCAAAAGAAACTTTTGATATAACCCCAAATACAAAATTATTAGAGGATGTTAATGTAGGTGATTCTGTAATTAGTGTAGATTCTACTATTGGATTTTCAGAATCTGGAACTATTTACTCCGGATCTAATACAATAACCTATACCAACAAGAGTATTAATCAGTTTTTTGGTTGTTCTGGTGTAGAAAGCAAAATTTCTTCTGCGGATAACATTTATTCTGATGATACTTACTTTTCTTTTGAAAATGGTGATGTTTCAAAGAGAATTGATTTTAGATTAACTGGAATTATTTCAGAATTTAATCAAGGTTCTGATGATATTACTATATCTAAGAACCAAAAAGTATCAGTTCAAAGTATTGGTGATAATGTTAAAAACCCTGAAAATAATAAGAGTTATAAGCAAATTTTCGCAAACTCTTGGATTTATAATGCTTGTCCCTCAGTTGACATTGAATCTATAACAGGATCTATTGTAAATCTAAAAAATTCCGTCGATAGATGCCAATTAAAGAAAAACGATTTAGTAGAAATTGTAGATAGAAGTACAAATATAGTTGTATACCCAACCTCAACAACTGACACTCCTTTTGTTGGTCAAGATATTTCTATAGGATCAAAACAAATATTTTTATCAGGATTCTCTTTTACTGGAAATGGACTTTATAAGTTAAGAAGAAAGGTCAATAAAGCATACAGTAATACTATCGGTTTTTTAAATGGAAATAGTTCCGAAATAACTGATATTCAAAATGTATATTTCGAAGATAACAAATTTGCATATGTCGCATCTAATTCTTTACCTTCAAGTAGAATTACGGGAATAACCACAGAATTTTTATATAACTTAACCCCCAAATTATCTGAACAGAATATTTCCCCTAATTCTGGATTTATAACAGATAAAGATCTAGATACTAATGCATTCACTACAATATCTTTCGAAGATAATGTTGAATTTATAACTGGTGATAGAATAGTTTATGAATTTTCAGATAAAAGATTATTCAATTTAGATAATAATGAATACTATGTAAAAGTAATTGACCAAAATTCTATAAAATTATTCGAATCTGTGAGTACATTGGATGATGATAAGTTTGCTGTCAAATTTTACTCTGACAAATATCCAGAATCTACTGAAAATGAAATTTCAGGTTCTCATACCTTTAGATTATTTTCTCAAAGTAATAAAGAATTATCCGGTTCAAAGATTTTAAGAAAATTCTCAATTCCTTCAAATATAAAATCTGGAAAATCCACAGATACTATTCCGAATTTTTCTGTAGGGATGCTCATAAATGGTGTAGAAATATCAAATTATAAATCGGAAGATAAAGTATATTATGGTCCTCTAGAAAAGATTAGAGTTTTAAATGGTGGAAAAGATTACGATGTTATTAATTTACCCAAACTAAAGGTACAAGGTGGATCTGAAGAAGCTTTAGCAATACCAGTTATTACAGGTACAATAACAGATATTAATGTAACCCCTCAAGAATTTGATATTGAACAAATTACAAGTATTTCTATCGAAGGTGGAAATTCTAAAGGAGGAATATTACAACCAATATTAGCAAAAAGAAGAAGAGAAGTTTTATTTGATGCAAGAAAAACTACACAAGGTGGTGGTATCTCCACGTCCACCAATCAGTTATCATTCTCAGAAGACCATAATTTCTTTAATGGTCAAGAGGTAGTTTATTTTAATAATGGAAATAATAACGTCAGTATAGGATTGGGATCATCTACTCTTACAAACAATAGTTCTTATTTCGTATCTGTAGACAACAACACAACAATTAAATTATATAATACCTTTGAAGAATCGATAAATGGTACAAATCCTATTGGATTTGGTGGAACTATTTTTACGGGAATTCAAAAATTTAAAACTGCAGATTTTAAAGACACTCTCACTGAAATTAGAGTTATTGATGGAGGAACATTTACAAATAGACAACTGTATGTAAAAACTTCAGGAATATCTACTGCAAAAAATGCAATTAACTTTGAAGATCATGGATTTTCCACTGGAGAAGTTGTCGATTACTTTATTGATTCTGGAGAGACTCCAATATCTGGTCTTTCCACAGCAAACAGTTATTATATTATAGCAAACAATAAAGATTCTTTCCAATTATGTGATGCTGGTGTAGGAAATACAATATCATCTAACTTTGAAAGAAGGAATATTGTTAAATTGTCATCGACAGGATCTGGATACCAAAAATTTAAATATCCAGATATCAAAATAACTGTAAACTTATCACCAGTAGGATCTGCAGTTGAAACTGCAAAATCTATACAAGTTTCACCAACTATTAAAGGATCTATAGAACAAATTTATGTTTATAACAAAGGTCTTGGATTTGGATCAAAAACACTAAATTTTGAAAGAAACCCAAAAATATTTTTACAAAATGGAAGAGAAGCAAGTATCAAACCAAATATTATTTCAGGTTCCTTGTTGTCTGTCAGTATTGAATTTGGGGGATTTGAGTATTTTTCAGAACCAGATTTAGAGTTATTTGATTCTACTGGAAAAGGATCTGGTGCTAAGTTAAAAGCAAATATTTCTGAAGGCAAAATCTCTTCGGTTGTTGTGATTAATAGAGGTTCAAATTATCCAGACAATAGTAAGATTATCATAAGACCTAGAGGACTAAATGCTGTATATGAAGGAAAAATTAGATCTTTAATTGTAAATTCCACACAAAAAAGATCCGGTTTATATTACGATTTAAAAAATAAAAATCAAGGTCTTCAGTTCACTTTTAATGGATACTTAGATAAATTAAGAGACTCTTTTGGGGAAGAACCTTCTACAAGTTCTGGTATTATCGGATGGGCTTATGATGGAAATCCAATATATGGTTGCTTTGGAATATCAGATCCTACAGATATAAATTCAATTACAAAAACATTAATTTCTGGATATACTCTAGACACTTCAAAAGTTATTGATAGACCTTCTGGGTTTCCTGATGGATTTTTTGTTGAAGATTATTGTTTTGATAATTCTGGAGATCTAGATGAACATAATGGAAGATTTGAAAAAACAAATGAATTTCCAAATGGAGTTTATGCATACCATGCTTCAATAAATTCATTTACAGAAAAACCAGAATTCCCATACTTTATAGGAAACTCGTTTAAATCAAATTTATTAACCGAAAATAATTTCTTAGATCAAACATTTGAGTTTACAAAATCTAATTTGATTAGAAATACTTTCCCATTCAAGATTACCGAAAGATTTTCTGGATATGATTTTGTAACAGAATCTAGAGAAATCTCTAATCAGGATGTAAGAATATCTTCTATTTCTAAAGGTAATATCGATAAAATTGATATTGTAAATCCAGGACAAAATTATAAAATTGGTGATAAATTAAAATTCGAAAATCAATCTTTTGGTGGTGGTGTTCAATCTGAAGTTTCTTCGATTAAAGGAAAAGAAATTTCCAACATAACAACATCCTCAGAAATTTTTGAAAATGCAGTTTTTGTATGGAACTCCAATAAAATTAGAGTTCATACACCATCACCAAACACTTTTAAAAATGGAGATTATGTAAACGTTTCTGGATTTACAACTTCTAAATTATCCCAATTGAATGGTTTCTCCTTGATTTCAGTCGAAGAAATTCCAAATGTTGCTATTTCTACAGAAATAACCGCAAGTGGAATCTCTACTGATATTTACGTTACAGATATTCCAAATAATGTATCTTCTGGATCTAGTATACACATTGGTAATGAGACTCTTTCCATACTTAATGTATACTCCGAAAAGAATATACTTAGAGTAAAAAGAGATAGTTCAAACGTAGGAATAGTTCATACAGTAGGAACTGCTGTTACATTTAATAATTATATCTTTGACATTGAAAAATCTATCCCATATTTCGATTCAAACAAAAATGTTAAAGTTTATTTTAACCCTAAAGAATCTGTAGGTCTTGGCACAATATCAGGAAGATCTACTGGTATTCAATTTAATCTTGGAGAAGAGTTAATAAAATTGAGTGTCCCGGCACAATCAATTTTCTTAAAAGATCATCCATTCAAAAATAATCAAAAAGTAAATTTTGATACGGGTGGTAATAATGACATCCAAGTAAAGAGCACTCCTACGGGTATAAATTTCAATTTACCTTCTGATCTTTACATAGCAAACAAATCCAGAGATACTATTGGCTTTAAAACTTCCCCAACTTCGACAGAAGTTTATTTTATTGTAGATGGTCAAAATTCTGCGGATTATTTAATTGAAAGTGTTTTTGATGAAAGAACTGCAAAAATTGCAAAAAATAAATCTACTGTATCAGTATCAACATATCATGGTTTAAAAAGTGGAGATGTTATTGATTTAAATATAAACCCATCTCTCTCTGTTGGAATTGGAACTTCCTCTAAAGTAAAGGTTTTATATAATGACTACACCGAGAATATAATTATTGATCCGGTTAAGATAAACACGTCTGATATTAATACTTCACTGAATGAAATTACTATTTCTAATCATTCATTTAAAACCGGAGACAAAGTAATATATACAAATTCTTCATATATTTCACCAAATGTTCCTGTTAATAATACTTCGTATTATGTATTTGTAAAAGATATTAATACAATTAAATTATGTGAAACTATAATCGACACACGTATTAATCCACCAAAAGAAATTGATATTACTTCTACGGGTAATTCCAATCAAAAAATATCTTTAATCAATCCACAAATTAAAGTTGTAAAAAATAACAACTTAGTGTTTGATTTATCAGATAATACTTTATCTGGATATAAATTTAAAGTTTTTTACGATAAAGAATTTTTAAACGATTTTGTTTCTACAGGATCCACGGATACATTTGTAACAGTGGAATCTGGAACTCCTGGAGATTTGGAAGCAGAATTTACTATCAATTACAATTCAAATTTACCTCAAAAAATTTATTACTCACTCGAAAAATCTGGATATATTAGTACATCTGATACTACTATAGAAAACTATTCAGAAATTTTATATTTTGATAGTTTTTATAACCAAAGATACAGTGTATTTGGAATTGAATCTTCGGAATCTTCCTCTTTTGATATAAATCTTAGAAATGTCCCCGAAAAATTAAGTTATGATAGATCTGAATGTGACAAGTTAGAATACACTACCACATCCAAAAATGCGAAAGGACCGGTTAACAAAGTTAAAATAATATCAAGAGGATTAAATTACAGTAAACTTCCAATTTTCAGTGGAACAGATTCAGAAGAAGGTAGTGGTTTATCAATCTTATCGAAATCTTCTAGTATTGGTAATGTATTATCTTCTAAAGTAATCGATACTAATTATGAATATTCCTCAGATAAAACTTTAAAACCTATTGCCTCAATTGCTCCTACATTTTCTTTAATAGGATCCAATATTGTAGGATTTGTTAGTGTTACTGATGGGGGATCTAACTTTATTAATGCACCAGATTTAGTTTTGATCAATAAAGATGATAGAAAAGAAATTTCTAATGGTCTATTAAGAGCAGTTATTTCTGGTTCTTCGATATCCAGAATTGTTACTGAAGTTCCACCAAAAGGAATATCAGACTTTGGAGCAGAAGTATTCACAGTAAATAACACAAATGGTGTTAGTGTTCAAAAAGTGAGTTATGATGTCAATTCACAAACATTTGATTGCACAATTACGACACCTTTTGGTGGATTTGGTAAAAAACCTTTTGCGATAAATGATGAAGTATTTATTGAAGGTATTCAAAAAGAAGGGTTGTTAGGAGATGGTTTTAACTCTAAGGATTATGGTTACAAATTCTTTACCGTCACAAATTATGGTTTAGCTGCAGATCCTTCCGGAGCAGACATAGTAACAATAAAATCCAAATCATCTAATCCCGGAACTCCAAAATCTATACAAGATTCTTCAGGAACTTTGGTCAATACAAAAAATTATCCAGTATTTTTAGTTGAAATTGAATCATCCAATTTTCAAATTGGTGAAGATATTTTGTTGAATGGTGAAGAATCAAATTTAGAAGTATTTGAATACGAAAGTAGTAATATAATAAAAATATTTGGATCCGATGCAATTAAATTTAACGATAAAATAACAGGAAAAGTAAGTGGCAACGTAGCAACTATTAATGATATTGATCTTTTTGATGGAAGTTACACAGTTTCTGCAACTAATAGAGTTGATGAAGGTTGGTTTACTAGGTCAGGATTTTTAAATGAAGATTATCAAGTTCTTCCTGATAATGATTATTATCAAAATCTTTCTTATGCTATCAAGAGTCAAGTAACTTGGAATGATCAAAAAACTGCTATTAATGACATTGTACATACTATAGGAACTAAAAACTTTGCACATACAGAGTTAACTAAAGAATCTGACGTAGGAATTACAACATCATCAAATGTTACTACTATAGTTGTAGATATTTTAAATGAAAAAAGAGTTGATACTATTAATAATTTTGATTTAGTTCAGGATGCTGATGTTTTTGGTAAAAAATCTAGATTTTTAAAATTAAAAGCAAAAAAACTTAGTGATTTTAATGAAGCAATTTCAAATAATGTATTAAAAATTGATGATATTTCTGAAGATTTTTCAGATTCTGAGTTTGATCCAGAATTATTTGTTTCTATTGATGACGAAAAGGTAAGTGATTCTTCAATTTACCAAAACTTCTTAATTAAAGTAGTTTCCGAAGAATCAAAAAATCAGATTCAGTTTACTGATATGACCATACTTAGTGATCCAGGAAATAATAATTTTGCAATTCTTGAAAAAGAAACTCTTACAAATTCAGGATTAGGAACTTCTCATACTGGAAATGAACAATATGGTGACTTTTCGATTGAAACTGATTTATTTGGAGATACATTTATTAGATTCACTCCTACAGATCCTTTTAATGTCGATTATGATATTAAATTTATTAAAAAATCATTTACTAATGATATTGGGATATCAACAGAATCTATAGGATTTGTAGATTTAATCTCATTTAGCAATGTAGTTTCTACAGGAAGCACAATGAATATAGTAGGATTCGATACTAGTTCTTTGTCATCGATTTTTGTAACGGCAAACATAATTGATGGATCAAATAATATTTCAAATCTTGTAGAACTTTATGTTACCCATGATGGGGAAAATACCAGTATTGCAGAATATTTTGTTGATAGTGATAGTGATTTTAATTCGGATAGTTTTCTGGGAATAGGATCTTTTGTTGCAGATATTAATTCTGGGCAATTTACTTTGGATTTTGAAAATAATTCTCCAAATAATCTTATTATAAAGTCAAGAATTGTTGGATTTGGGTCAACAGGTAGAGGTGAAGGTAATTACAGATACTTAGCAGAAAATCAACCAGCAACAACTGAAAGAACTGCTATTTATAGATCAGATATTGAAGAAACTAATGCTGGATCTGCAAAAACTGTATTATCTCTCAACAAGTTTAATTTTGATGCTGTTAAATCTTTTATTGAAGTTGGAATAGGATCAATTAAAACTCTACATCAAGTTTTGCTATTACAAGACCAAAATAATATTTTTATTCAACAGTCTCCATACATTACTGATGATAATTACACTACTGGAATTGGAACTTTTGGTGGAAGTTACTTAGGTTCTACTAATTTTGATCTCGTATTCTATCCAGATGGAAATCAAGATATAAGTATAAATGCTTTCAGTCAATGTTTCTATACTGAGGTGGATTTTATAAATCAACCAAAACCTTTAAGTTATGGATCTGCTTTAGATGAGCATAAAGTTGCAGCATACAATTCTATCAATGGTGATAGATTTAATACAAAGAGTTTCACTTTAACAAAAGATGGTGTTCCTATTCTTGCAAGAACATTTAATCCAGTAAATACAAATCAACTTGATGCATCTACCGGCAAATTTACACTTACGGGAAATTATTTTAACGAAAACGAAGAATTAATTTACACCGCAAAATCAACTTTTGCTGGAATTTCAGCTGTTGATATGACTTACAAAAATGGAGCATCAGAAGGTTCATTACCATCTTCCGTTTTTGTAATTAATAAGAATGAAGATGATGACACTTTCCAAATCTCCACAACCAGAGCAGGAACTGCAGTAACATTTACAGATTTGGGTTCAGGAAATGATCATCAATTTGAGATGTTCAAATCAAATGAAAAAGTTTTAATAACTTTGAGTGATTTAGTACAATATCCTTTAGTAACGACATTAATTACTAAAACTCTCGAAGGAAATGGTGGATCGGTTTCTGCAGCCTCTTCATTCATATCTTTAAGTGGAATATCCACGATAAATCCTCTGGATTTATTGAAAGTTGATAACGAATATATGTTAGTTAACAATGTTGGATTTGGAACTACTAATGTTGGTCCAATATCTGGTTTGGGTGATATAAATTTAGTAAATGTTCAAAGAGGAACTGTAGGTTCATCGTCTACGATTCATTCCGATTCTTCTTCTGTGAAAGTTTTTCAAGGAACATTTAATATTTTGGATGGTAAAATTAATTTTACCGAACCACCTAGAGGAAATGCAATCTTAACCAGAAATAAATCCAATTTAGAATATGAATCTGCAGAATTTTCAGGAAGAGTGTTTTTGAGAAAAGATTACTCTACAAATAAAATTTATGATAATCTTGGACCTACTTTTACTGGAATTGGCAGAACGTATACTTTGACCGTTGGTGGTCAAAATACGACGGGAATTGGCACATCTGGTGGAAATGGTTTTGTAATTCTAAATGGAATTTACCAATCACCAATAACAGATAATAATCCTGTAGGAAACTATAATATTTTAGAGGACTCAGTGGCTGGAATAACTAGTATTTCATTCACAGGAATTAGAAGTGATTTAGGGGATCCTAATAGTGTATTCATTTCAGAGATTGATGTAAATCAAAATCAACTCCCAAGAGGAGGAATAATTGTTTCCTTAGGATCTTCTGGAGGACTTGGAATTGCCCCATTAGATGGAGCAAAAGTTTTCCCAAGATTAAATGGACTAGGAGAGATTACATCCATAGTTGGAGTATCTACATATGGTTCAAGTTTAGGAATACAAACAACTTCTTATAATGAAGAAACTGGTATTTTGGAAGTTACTACTTCTACGATTCATAATTTAAACTCTTCCAATCAGCAAATTTGGTTAGAAAATTTAGAATTTTCTTGTGACAATTCTTATGCTGGAATAACAACGACTATTTTCCCAGATGGTACTTTAGGAAATATATTTAATATCGTTGGAATTGTATCAGAAAGATCATTTAATTTAGATATTGGAATTAGTACGATACCTCATAGTTATGTTGGATCTGGTAATGCATATCCATATTTTAATGGATTAAGTTTTGGATCTGGTTATAGAGAACCTGTTTCTGTTATAGTTACTGACCCTGTTTATACTCATGATTTTTACAGTGCAGACACTGATTCTATAACTGTAATTTCTGGAGTTGGAGGACCATTTACACCAGAAGATTCTAATTATGATGGTGCCACAGGTCTTTTAACATTAGTAATTAAAAATCATGGATTGCAAGTAGGCAATACAATTCGCATTGCAGATAATTCTATCAACTTTACCTGCAGTAAAGATGATTATACTTCTATACATTCATATCCAAGAAGTACTGATCCTGCATTTGGGACGACTATATCAATTGCAGCAACAACTACTAATACATTTACAGTTGGTGTTGGTTCTGCTGTCGGTAGTGGAGCTACAATTACCGCAACTGTTGGTGCTGGTGGAACACTTTCGTTTAATATTGTTGATGGTGGTAGTAAGTATGTAAATCCACAAGTATTTGTGTCTGAACCATCTTATGAAAATCTTTCTGTTACTGGTGTTTCTAGAGTCGGTTTAGGAACAACTACAGATACTGGGGTTGGTTTTAAAGTATCAGTAGATGTTGGTGCGAGTTCTACAACAGGAATAGGATCGACTTACTTTGAGGTTAAAAATTTCAAAATAGTAAACAATGGATATGCATTTAAGAAAGGTGATGTATTTACTCCTGTAGGATTAGTAACAGATTCTAGATTATCTTCCCCTATAACACAATTTCAACTAACAGTATTAAATACTTATAGTGATAATTTTGCTGTTTTCCAATATGGAGAATTTGATTACATTGACTCTGTTAAAAATTATCAAGATGGAAATAGAAGAAGATTTCCATTATTCTATCAGGGAGATTTGATTAGTTTTGAATCAGGAAATGATGATATTCCAGAAACAGATCTTAAGAACTTATTACTTATTATTGTTAATGGAATTATTCAAGATCCTGGAACTGCTTATACTTTTGAAGGTGGAACGTCTTTCCTCTTCACCGAAGCTCCTAAAGTAGAAGATAATATTGATATTTTCTTCTATAGAGGAACTAAAGGATCTGATGATAATTTAGTTACTGATATTATTCCATCTATAGAGGTTGGTGACACTATTCAAGTAAAGAAGAATAATAGTATTCCCAAAACAATAACTCAAGATGAAAGAGTTGTTTTTGATCTTTCGAGATCGGATACTTTTGAAACAAATCCATATGCAGATCAAGGTATAAATGAAATTGATCTCAAACCATTGTCATGGACAAAACAAAAAACTGATAGAGTTGTAAATGGACAACAAGTATTTAAAACAAGGAGGTCTATTCTATCTCAGATTTATCCAGTCACTAAGATTATAAAAGATGTTTCAACTAGTGATACCGATATTTTTGTAGATAATGTAGATTTCTTTGGTTCTGATGATATTGACGGAGCACCATATCAATTTAAAGGACTAATTGCAGAAAACAATAATTTTGAATCTGCAGATATTACTACAATTATTGGCACTGGTGGAACTATTTCTGAAATTACAATTACAAATCCTGGAAGTGGTTATTTACCATCTTCTACGATTGATATTAAATTTATGAATCCTTTAACGGTTGGAACTGGAATAGGAACAACAGCTTCTGCTACAGGAAATATTTCAGTTGGAGGAACTTTGTCTTCAGTGACTATAACAAATCCTGGATTTGGTTACACAGTAGCACCTCGTGCAATTGTAGAAACTATAGATCCTATTATTGAAAAAACTGGAATAATTCAAAATATTAAAGGATTTAATGGAAATATTATTGGAATAGGAACTACAACTTCTTCTGGTCAACTTGCACTGAAATTTAATATAGAGAGAGATAAAGATGAAAATAATAATTCTGTTAATATTGAAAATTTGACCACAGGAAATGCAATTCTAGTTTATAACACAAATGTTGGATCTGGAGTTACCACAGTTGATGGTGATGACAATTCCATCATTGGTATTGGAACTAGTTTCTTAGATAATATTTACTATATCAATGAGATTACTACTTCCGGACCTACAGGTATAATAACTTGTACAGTAGATTCTGGATCAAATATTGCAGGTATTGCAACAACTGGTGGATATCTCGGAAGATTCTCTTGGGGTAGATTAGAAAATGTTGTTAGATCAAGTTCTCCAATATCTATTGGGGTTACCGGAAAAACTGTTGATGTTGGATTAACAGCATTCCCTTCAGTAATTAGAAGAGGGGTAGGACTAAGACAAACTGGTGCTATTTAAAAGTTCTTTATAAATTATATAAATATCTAAAAATCATGTGTAAAATAAAGATATGTCGGCATTAGTAACAGATCAATTTAGAATTGTGAATGCAAATAATTTTGTTGAATCTTTATTGAACGTTAACAATTCTTATTATGTATTTCTTGGTTTATCTAATCCAGGTAGTACCGGAGTTCCAGTTGGTTTCGGTAGAACTACAACTTGGAATGCTTCTCCATCAGATATTCCAAGTCCTGTAGATAATTTTCAATACTTATCTCATTACAGAGATACTATATTATTTGGTAAAAAAATTGGAAGTGACAATGTAAGAAGAGTGATTAAAAGAATTAATTGGACTTCTAATACTCGGTATGACATGTATAGACATGATTACAGTGTAAGTAATTTAAGTCCAAATTCAAGTAGAAGTAGATTATATGATACTAATTATTATGTAATGAATAGTGATTTTAAAGTTTATATTTGTATAGATAATGGTTCTTCTGGAACTAATTTAAGAGGAAATATATCTAGAGATGAACCAAAGTTTGTAGATTTAGAACCTACAGCAGCAGGTAGTAGTGGTGATGGATATATTTGGAAATATCTATTTACGGTAAATCCTGCAGATATCATTAAATTTGATACTACGGAATATATCGTAATACCAAATGATTGGGAAACTTCCACAGATCCTCAAATTGTTAATGTAAGAGAATCTGGTGATTCTTTTGAAAATAACAATCAAATCAAAAAAGTATACATCGAAAAAGCAGGAAATTCAATTTATATATCGGGAACTTACAAAATTGTAGGTGATGGAACTGGGGGTGAAGTAGAAGTAACAGCAAATAATAATGGACAAATAACTGACGTGAAGGTTATTTCTGGAGGAAATGGATATACTTGGGCACAAGTTGATTTGAGAAGTTCTGGTTCTACTTCAGAAAGAGCAAAATTGATTCCGATCATTCCACCATCGAATGGGCATGGATATGATATCTACACAGAATTAGGTTCTGATAAAATATTAATTTACTCTAGATTTGACGATTCGACAAAAGATTTTCCAGTAGATACAAATTTTGCTCAGGTCGGAATACTCCAAAATCCTAAAAAATTAAACTCTAGAACGGAAAATTACACAGAATCTACATTTTCTTCCTTATACTCTATAAAGCTAGATTCAGATTCTATTGATTTAAATGATCTTCCTCAAATTGGGGAGATTATGGAACAAGATTTAGGTGATAGTAAAACATCTAGAGGTTATGTTGTTTCTTATGATACAGAAACTAATGTTTTAAAGTATTATCAAGATAGATCTTTATATTTTGATAATACTTTAAACCAAACTGATAATAATAATATTTCAAATAAAGGAGAAGTTCTTTCATTCAAGGCATCTTCATCTGAAATAACTCCTTTTGGTGGATCTGTTAATACATCTTTCAGTGGAATAACTACAACAATTGGTTCAAAACAAGTAAATTTAGGAGTCACTTTTCAAGATGGTCTTGCTCAACCTGAGATAAATAAAAGTACTGGAAAGGTAATTTACATTGATAACAGGTCTCTGATTGAAAGAGACTCTAGGCAAAAAGAAGACGTTAAAATTATCCTGGAATTCTAAAAAAAAGATGTCACAGAAAACAAATTTAAACATAGGTCCATATTACGATGATTTCGATAGTGGGAATAATTTTTATAAAGTATTATTCAAACCAGGATATCCAGTTCAGTCTAGAGAACTAACTACTTTACAATCTATTATCCAAAATCAAGTAGAAGATTTTGGTAGTTTTATATTTAAAGAGGGATCGATGGTGATTCCTGGAAATGTTGGATATGATCCAAATTTCTTTGCCGTAAAGTTAAATTCAACTCAATTTGGGGTAGATATATCACTTTATATTGAAAATTTCTTAGGAAAAACTATAGTAGGTGAAGTAACAGGAATAACGGCAAAGGTAAGGAAAGTTATACTTCCAGATAAGTCTGATGATGTAGAATATGTTACGTTATATCTTAAATACTTAGATTCCGATCAGAATTTCGAATTTACAGAGTTCCAAGATGGTGAAACTCTCGCAGCTTTAGATAATGTAGTTTATGGTAATACTACGATTAATTCCGGAACGGCATTTGCATCTCTTATTAATTCAGAATCTACATCTGTAGGTTCTGCAGCATTTATTGGAAAAGGTGTTTACTTTGTTAGAGGTTATTTTGTAAATGTAAATGATGAAAATATAATTTTAGATTACTATACAAATACTCCTTCTTATAGAGTTGGTCTATCTGTAACTGAATCAATAATATCTGCTAAAGATGATACATCTTTATATGATAATGCAAAAGGATTTTCTAACTTTGCATCTCCAGGTTCCGATAGATTAAAAATATCTTTAAATTTAAGTAAAAAAGAATTATCCGATAATAATGACACTAATTTTATAGAACTTCTTCAGGTAGAAGATGGAAAAATTAAAAAAATTGAAACAAAAGCAGAATTTTCTAAAATTAGAGATTATCTTGCAGAAAGAACTTATGATGAATCTGGGCATTATGCAATAAATCCTTTTGATATTACTTTAGCAAATTCTTTAAATAATCGTTTAGGGAATGATGGTTTATTTTTCGAAAATGAACAAACAACTAAAGGCAATGTTCCTTCTGATGATTTAGCATCATTAAAAATTTCTCCAGGTAAGGCATATGTAAGAGGATATGATATCGAAAAAGTATCTACAGAAATAGTAGATGTAGAAAAACCAAGAGATACTAAAAATTTACCCGATGTAGGAATTTCTTTCGAAATTGGAAATTTGTTTACAGTAAACAATGTTACTAGTTTAGCAAAGATTAGATCTACAATTGATTTACATTCTCAATTTTTTGGGTCTGGATCTAAAATTGGAGAAGCAAGAGTATATTCTTTCAATTTAAGAGATTCTGCATACTTAGATGATTCTACTAATTGGGATTTAAGATTATATGACATTCAAACATATACAAAATTAACTCTAAATGCGGATTTAACTGCAAATGAATACTTAGAATCTTTTATTGTAGAAGGAGCAACATCAGGAGCTAGTGGATTCTTAGAATCAGATTCCTCAGCATCAAATATCATCTTCTTGAGGCAAACTTCAGGAACTTTTGTAAAGGGAGAGGGTTTGATTGTAAATGGTATTGAATCCTCTAGATCTGTAGAATTTGTTCAAAGTTATGGAATTGGAGATGTAAAATCAGTAAAACAAATATCTCCTTTTGGTGCATCTGCTAGTGATTTTATTGCAGATGTAGTTTTAGATAGAATTTCTTTTAACGGTGGAATATCTTTAATTTCTGTTTCTGGGGCATCCACCGGAATATCAACAGTAACTGCAAATGGTCGCAAATTTGTAGGTATAAAAACTGATAATATTATCAGATATCAAAGAAGTAATCTAAAACTAGAAACTTATAATAGAGTTGTATCTGTTAGTAATGATGGACTTTCATTTGAAGTTTCTGGAATAACAACTGTTGCTGGTGTTTTTGATGGTGCAATTCCTTCATCTCCCGGTCAATTTGTTTCTGGTCCAGAAATTGTAGATTCACAAGTTTCTGGATTCCTTGCTCAACCTACTGTTAGGGGTTCTGGTAAGTTATATGCATTATTACCAGAAAAAAATACATCTTCAATAGATTTATCAACTTCAAATTTATATTTAAATGAACAGATAGTTGGAAAAAATGTTAACGGTGATGATGAATTGCAATTATCAACATCTGGAGATTTGTCAAACATTAATGGGATAACATGGCCAGCATTTGATGAAGAAAGATATACTGTAGGTTATGCAAATGGAAACATACCTAGAATTACTAGTGACTCTATCTCTATATCCGGTAGTAATTTAACTATAAAAGGATTAGATGATACTTTGTCATTTAATGACTCTGTTGTTAATGTAACGGTACTTAAAGATAACATTCAAAGTAAAGTTAAAAATTATGATAGAAGCACAGTTACATTCGTAACTAGATCAAAATTTAAAGAATCCGGATCAAACGAAAATACTTCAAAAAATGATGGATTAACTTTTAATAATTATTATGGATTACGAGTTCAAGATGAAGAAATTTCATTAAATTATCCAGATGCTGTAAAAGTTATTTGTGTATACGAATCTTTAGATAAATCCAATCCAGTTTTAGATAGACTTCAATTCCCATCTTCTTCTGATGTTAGTAATAATGCCATTATTGGTGAAAATATCATAGGAACAGAAAGTGGTGCAGTAGCTAGAGTGGTTGCAAATGTAACTACTACTCCATCATCATCTGCTGATACTTTAGGAATTGTTTATTTAAATAATCAAAAATTTATTGTTGGTGAACCAGTAAAATTCAAAGAATCTAATATTAATAGCACGTTAGAAGCAATTATAAAAGGAAGTTATAAAGATATTTCAACCTCATTTAAACTTGACAGGGGTCAAAAAGAACAATATTACGATTACTCTAAGATTGTTAGAAGTGAAAGTGCTTCAGAACCATCTAGAACAATGATGATCGTTTTTGATCATTATTCCGTTCCTGCTAATGAAGATGGAGATGTATTTACAGTTGCTTCTTATCAAGAAGAGAGATATTTAAGTGACATCCCATTAATTTCCGGAAAAATTAGAGCAACTGATACTTTAGATTTTAGACCTAGAGTTGAAACATTTAATCCTGATATAACTACCAATAGATCGCCCTTTGACTTTGCATCTAGAACTGGGGCATTTAACTCTAACCCTTCAAGATTGTTAGCAGCAGGGGAAAGTTCTATTTTATCACAGAATTTCTATTTACCAAGAATTGATAAAGTTTATTTAACTACAACTGGAGAATTTTTGGTTGATAAAGGAATCCCATCAAAAAATCCAGAAGAACCAAAAACCAGAGAAGACATGTTGGAATTGGGTACAATCAATTTACCAGCATATCTTTATGATCCTCAAGATGCAGAAATAATATCTGTAGACAATAAAAGATATACTATGAGAGATATTAGTCTCATAGAAGATCGTGTAGAGGTTCTTGAAGAAGTAACAAGTTTGTCTCTACTGGAGGCAAACGTCCAGTCTTTACAAATTAAAGATTCTGAAGGAAAGGATAGATTTAAGTCAGGATTTTTTGTAGATGATTTTTCTGACTATTCAAAGATTGATAGTTTTTTATCTACAGTATTGATTGATGGTGAGTATAAAAATCTTTTACCAAGTATATCAAGAGATTCCTTGGATTCTTTAGTCGTTTCGAGGGATAATACAACTATAAATGATTTAGACTTGAATGAAAATTTTGTGTTGAAAGATTCTTCTATTCAAAAGACAGGAAAATCTTTAACGTTAGCATATACACACAAAGATTGGATTGAGCAACCATTTGCAACAAAAACCGAAAAAGTAAATTCCTTCGGAATTCCATCTTATAATGGAAAAATTTTATTAAATCCTCCTAGTGACAAATGGTTTAGAACGATTGAAGGAAATATCAATCACAAAAAATCGCAAAAAAATGTAAAAATTGAAAAAGAAACAGACTTAGTAAATACTGGTAATGATAATACTAGTGTAGGTAAAGTAACCGAATCTTATTTGAGATCTAGAAATGTAGAATTTACAGCATTTAATCTGAAACCAAATACTAGATTTTATCATTTCTTAGATGGAAATTCTGATGTTGATGTAATTCCAAAATTAATTGAAATTGCATCAGATTCTTCTCTTTCTACTGATGGTTCTACTGGATCATTTGAAGTTGGTGAAACTGTAATTGGATATATTGATGGTGTTGCTAAAATAAGATTTAGAGTTTGTAACCAAAATCACAAATCTGGTCGTTTTGATAATCCAACAGAAAAATATACAATTAATCCATACAAAAAGACTTTAACATTGACATCTACTTATGGAACTACTTCTAAAGTTCTCAATGTTGATACTTCTTCCCTTGCAGATTTACGTCAAGGTTTATATTATGGATATATTACAAGGGGAATGAAGTTAGTTGGTCAATCTAGCAGTGCCACTTCCTTTGTTAAAAGAATAAGACTCATTTCCGATAATTATGGAGATTTGATAGGAACTTTCTTTATCAAAAATCCTTATTCCACACCAAAACCGGCAGTTAGAATTCCTACTGGAACTAAAACTTTTAGTTTAACAACCAGTAAGACAAATAAAGTAAATTCTATACTTAGATCTGATACCGTATCTAGTAATTCTTCAGGTTTACCCACTATATCAAATATTCCACAGTCTAAAGCAGAAACAAATTATGTTTCCAAAGAAACTGATATTAAATTTGAAAGACCACTATCAAAGATAAGAACAAAATCAAGAAGCATAAGAAATGCTATTAGTGATGAAGTTATTCCTAATATATCAGTAATTACAAACTCAGATCCACTAGCACAAACATTTATTGTTGGTAATACCTTAGGTAATCAATCAGAAATAGAAACAAATTCAGATGTTAATGGAGCAACTTTAACATCAATAGATTTATATTTCGCATCAATTGATAGTGGAAATGAAGAAATTTCTGTAGAGATCAGATCTACAAAATACGGAATTCCTACAAGAAGAGTTATCGGCAAACCTGCTATTTTAAAGCCAAGGACACTGAATGAGGATGGATCTGAAACTATCAATATTAATGTTTCTACTGTTGGGAATGTTGCAACTAACATTAAATTCCCAGAACCTATATTCTTAGAACCAGGGAAAGAATATGCTATTGTTGTAAGTTCTGATAAGTCTGAAGAATATAGTCTTTGGACGGCTGTAATGGGACAACAAACAATTGAAACTAAGAATTTACCTGATGTAGATACTGTCAGATATACAAAAAAAGTAGGAATTGGACTTTTATATAAAAATCAAAATGGATCTAATTGGACTCCAAATAATTACCAAGATCTAAAATTTAAATTATATAAGGCAGAGTTTACAAAAAATTCAGGAATTGCTTATTTTTATAATACACAATTAAGTGAAGGAAATACATTTGTTCCTAAATTGAAAAATAATTCTATTACGGTTTTACCAAAAACTGGAAGACTTTCAATTTCTACAACTACTAGCCCTATTTTAATTGAAGCACTTTCTGTAGGAAGAAAATTAGCAGGAACTTTTTCTAATGGTGGAAGTGCAATAGTTGTTGGGACTGGAAGTTCTGTTACCAATGTAGGACTTACTACAACTGGAGAAAATTATCCAAAATCAGTAACAGAAACCGTTGATACTTATAATATTGTAGGTAAAGGAAGAAATTTAAAGTTGAATATTACTTCAAATTCCTCAGGAACTATTACTAGTATTGGTAATTCTTCCACAGATTCAGGTAATGGATATCAAGTTGGTGATGTTGTAGGTATTATTACATCTTCAACTTCAACCAAAACTGGAAGTGGATCCAGAATAACGATTAATGCCATTAACGGATTAGATACTGTATATCTCACTAATGTTCAGGGTGAGTTTGGTGCTCAAGGAAGTAATCACGAGTTTGCTGTTGGTGTGGGAATAAGTTACTACAGTAATTCTGGATCAATAGTAACAACATCAGCAAATATAATAGACTCTGTTTCTGATGGTGGAATAAATTCTGGTAATTATATTAAAGTTGAACATTTCAATCATGGAATGTATTCTAATACTAATAAAGTAATGTTAAAGAATATACAATCTAGTGAGGTAAGTACTATCTTAAATAGTGCATTATCAGTTGACAATACTTCTACTGTCAGTGTTGTAGATACTTCTCCTTTCGTTAATTTCGAGGGTATTCCTGTCAGTGGAACTAATCTTGGTTATATTAAAGTCGAAGATGAAATTATTTCTTATAGTGCTGTAGGAAGTGGATCTCTTACAATAAGTTCTAATGGAAGAGGAATCGATTCTACAAAAATTACATCTCACGCAAATGGTTCAACTGTAGAAAAATATGAGTTATCTGGAGTTTCTTTGAGGAGAATTAATAATATTACTCATAACATTTCATCACCAATTGAAATGGATAGTTACTATATTGAATTTTCTAGAGGAAATACATATGGAAATGATAGAAGTCTTGACGGATCTACAAATAATTATCCACAATTATCATTCAACGACAATAGAGTATTAGGAGGTTCTAATGTAAATGCATCTCAAAATATATCTTTTGGTGCTGTTGTACCAAATTATGATATTACTACTCCAAGCTCTTCCACTTCTGTAAGTGCTCAAATAAGAACTGTTACGGGAACTAGTGTTGGTGGAAATGAAGCATCATTCAACGATAAAGGATTTGAGGATGTTTTATTGAATTCATTCAACCCATTGAACAGTGTAAGATTGGTTTGTTCTGAAGAAAATCAAAATGAATATTTGGAAAATTTACCAAATAAAAAATCATTCACTACTGCGATAAAATTTGAAACTAGTGATTCCAATCTCTCACCTATTTTAAACTTAGATCATGCATTTACAGAATTCTACTCATATCGTCTGAATAATCCAGTTTCAGATTATGCTAAAGATAGTAGAGTTAATTCCTCACTAAAAGATCCTCACTCATCTGCATACTATTCCAATCTGATCAAATTAAAAAATCCTGCATCAACACTGAAGGTAATATTATCCGCAGAAAAACCTGTAGGAACTGATTTTAGAGTATTGTATAAACTAATAAAATCTGACTCCAGTGAAGTTGAACAATCATTCAATCTTTTCCCCGGTTATACAAATCTCACTCAGAGTAAAGATGGTTTGGTTGTTATTGATGAAGGAAACAATAGTGGACTACCAGATAGAAAAGTTGATTCTAGTATAGAAGGTGAATTTTTACAGTATGATTTTACTGCAGAAAATCTTGATTTGTTTACTGGATTTGTTATAAAAATTGTATCTTCCAGTACAAATCAAGCAAAAGCAGTAAGAATAAATGATCTTAGATGTATTGCAATAAGATGATAAAAGTTGAAGGATATTCAAATTTATATCGTGACGAAAAAACAGGTGCTATCGTAAACTGTGATAGCACTACTTATGATCAGTATGTTAATTCTTTAAATATAAAAGAGGAAAAAAAAGAAGAACTTGATAATATTAAAAAAGACATTATGGAATTAAAACTTTTACTGAAGGAGATTTTAAAGTCAAAGGGTTAATATCAATATAAATACAAATATAACTGCAGTTAATATCTTAAAATAATGGCAATTTTTGTATCAAACTTAGTTATTGAGCAAGGTTTCGATTTTGATGGCACTTTTGAATTAGAAGATGTTAATACCGCAAGTCCACTAAACTTAGCAAATGAAACAGTTTCTGCACAAATAAGAAAAACATACACTAGTTCAGCATCAATTAGTATGAATGCATCTATTGTTGGAGATGGATTATCTGGAAAAATAAAAGTATCTTTAGGATCTTCTATAACAGCAGGTTTGAAACCAGGTAGGTATGTCTATGACATTAAATTATTTAATGGAACATCTTTATCTGTCACAAAAGCAGTAGAAGGGAACGTGCTAGTAAGGGGAGGTGTGACTAGGTAATGGCAGATATAAAAGCCAAATTTATTAATAGTAAAACGACCAAAGTAAGAGTTGGTCAAGTGGGAGCTATAAAAGTTCTCTCACAGCAAACAGGATCTGCTTCAAAGTTATCAAATTTATCTGATGTTGATTTAACTCAAGTAGATGAAAGTGGTTTAATTCTTGTTTATAATTCTGACACCTCTACATTCTTTTTAACTGATGTTATTCAAACATCTACATTTGGTGCTACTGGTGTAGTAACTTTTACAAATGCGACCAGTTCATCTTCACCTTCAACAGGAGCATTTGTTGTTGAAGGTGGTACGGGAATTGGAGGTAATTTAAATGTTGGACAAAATGTTAATGTTTCACAAAACATTAACATAACAGGAATAACTACACTTGCTTCTAATGGAGGAATTACCACTACTGGAGGTAATTTATTCGTAAATGATAATTTTTCTGTAGGTAACAATTTATTTGTTAGTGGAATATCTACATTTGTTGGTTCTGTAACCTTTCAGGGTGGAACCATTGGAATAGGAAATTCTGATACTGATGATGTTAATGTAATTGGTGAATTTATATCAAATTTAATTCCTGATCAGACTAATACTTATGATATTGGTTCAGAATTAAAAAAATGGAAGGATGGTTACTTTGCAGGTATTGTAACTTCTGGCAATCTTTCTGCTACAAATACATTATTTGTAGGAGGACAATCAACTTTCGATGATGTTGTTCAAATAAATTCTGACTTAAGTCTATCTGGTAATGTAATACCAGGTATAGGTGTATCTTATGTAAGTGGCAATTTTAGTGGTCCAAATGGAATTGCATTTTTTAATTCTGATGGTTCTTTATTAAGTACCGCAAGCACTACAGGATTTATTACTACAAGCAACTATATATTAACAACACAAGAAATTGCAGGAACAGACACTCCTGTATGGACAACAACCATTGATGGAGGAGAATTCTAGTGGCTAAACCAAGCACACGACAAGGTTTAATCGATTATTGTCTAAGAAGATTGGGAGCTCCAGTCTTGGAAATCAATGTAGATGATGATCAAATTGATGATTTGGTGGATGACACCATTCAATATTTTAATGAAAGACACTTCGATGGTGTCGAAAGAATGTATTTGAAATATAAAATTACTCAGGATGATATTGATAGAGGAAGAGCAGGTGCTGAAGGTGGTGTTGGTATTGTAACGACTTCCGGTACATCAACTATAGTAGGAACTGCAACTACTTTTAATTATTATGAGAATTCAAATTATATTAAAGTTCCAGAATCTATCATTGGTATAGAAAAAATATTTAAATTTGATACTAGTTCAATTTCAAATGGAATGTTTAGTGTCAAATATCAGTTATTTTTGAATGATATGTACAAGTTCAATTCTATTGAACTTCTTCAGTACTCTATGCTCAAGACTTATCTCGAAGATATTGATTTCTTACTGACTACAGATACGCAAATTAGATTTAATAAAAGGCAAGATAGATTATATTTGGATTTAGATTGGGAATCACAATCAAAAGATACATATATTATACTTGATTGTTATAGAGCTCTTGATCCTACAAATTTTAATCAAATTTACAATGATACCTTTGTAAAGTTATATCTTACTTCTTTAATCAAAAGGCAGTGGGGACAAAATTTGATAAAATTTAATGGTGTAAGACTTCCAGGTGGAATTGAGTTAAATGGAAGACAAATTTATGATGATGCGATTAGAGAACTTGATGAAATTAAACAAAAAATGAGTCAAGAATATGAACTTCCACCTCTAGACTGTATAGGATAATTATGGCACTAAATCCTTTTTTCTTGCAAGGTTCTTCTTCAGAACAATTTTTAATGCAGGATTTAATTAATGAGCAGTTAAAAATTTATGGAATTGATGTATATTATCTCCCCAGAAAAATTTTAAATCTTGATGATGTTCTAAGAGAGGCAAAAACTTCAAAGTTTAATGATAGTTTTTTGATTGAGGCATATTTGGATAATTACGAAGGATATACTCCAGGTAGTGATATCATGTCTAAATTTGGTTTGAGATTGAAGAATGAAATAAATCTAATTATATCAAAAGAAAGATTTGAAGATTTTATAGGACCTTTCATATCAGGATTAAATCAAGGTCTTGTGGATGAAACTTTGACTGGATTCGAAACTTTATTAGCAAAGAGACCTTCCGAAGGAGATTTGATATTTTTTCCATTAGGAGAAAGATTATTTGAAATAAAAAGAGTTGAATTCGAAAAACCATTTTACCAGTTAGGAAAAAATTATGTTTTTGAACTTCAATGTGAACTTTATGAGTATGAAAATGAAGTCATTGATACATCAATTGATGTTGTTGATAAGACTGTAGAGGACGAAGGTTATATTACAACTTTAAATTTATCACCGAGTTCATATACTAATGCAGAGGCAACTGCATCAATCGGTGATGGAATTGTAAGTAGAATTATTTTAAATGATGATGGTTATGCTTATACATCAGAACCTACTGTAACAATTTCAGCACCAACTAGTGGAGTAACAGCTACTGCTGTTGCAATTACAACTTCAGTCGGTAGTGTCAATTCTTTAGAATCTATAGTAATTACAAATGCTGGAAGTGGATATACAGCAACAAATCCACCAACAATTAATATAAGTGGTGGGGGAGGTGTAGGTGCAGCAGCAACTGCAGTGGTGTCTGATAGTGGTGTCAGACTACTCACAATGAACGAACAAGGTTCTGGATACTATTTGACACCTTCAGTAACAATCGATGGTCCTGTAGGACTTGGTGAGACGGCTACAGCAAGGACAATTTTAAATGATGGAAAAGTTACTTTACAAATAGTCAATGCAGGATTTGGTTATACTGAAGCACCTAGTGTAAATATTTCCGCGGCAAGCACTGTCAGTGCAGCAGGAACTTTCTTATACAATGAAACTGTTACTGGATCACTTTCAGGAACAACTGCTGTTGTTAGAAGTTATGAAGTCCTTAGAGGTCCTGGAATTAGCACCATAAATCCACCAAGAACACTGAGAGTTGCCATAAATAGTGGACAGTTTTCTGCTGGTGAAACTATCACAGGATCAGAATCTTCTGCAGTTTATATTCTCAAATCCTATGACAATAATAGTTATGAGGAATCATATGACGAAAATGAAGAATTTGAAATTGAAGCAGATTCTATTTTAGATTTTACTGAAAAAAATCCATTTGGAGAATACTAATGTTAGGAACCTATTTTTATCACGAAATAATTAGAAAAACCATAATTGGATTTGGAACATTATTTAATGACATCTACATCAGACACCGAAATAAAGATGGTAGCATTGCAGATGAAACTAAAGTTGGTCTGAGTTATGGTCCCACACAAAAGTTTATTGCGAAGATTCAGCAACAATCCGATTTAAATAAACCAATTGCCATTACTTTACCCAGAATGTCTTTTGAGATGTCTGGGATTCAATATGATCCTTCTAGAAAAACTAGTGTTACAAAGACTTTTAAAACTAACGATGTAAATGGCAATATCCAAAAAGTCTATATGCCAGTTCCATATAATATTAGTTTTGAACTAAGCATTTATGCAAAATTAAGTGATGATTCATTACAAATTATTGAGCAAATTTTGCCATATTTTCAACCTTCTTTTAATCTAACAATCGATTTAGTTGATTCCATTGGTGAGAAAAAAGATGTTCCTATTGTAATGGACAACATTGAATTACAAGATGATTATGAGGGTGATTTCTCTACAAGAAGAGCACTCATATATACATTAAGATTTACAGCAAAAACTTATATATTTGGACCTATTTCAGACTCTACAGAAGGTCTTATTCGTAAGGTTCAAGTTGATCTATATGCAGATACTGATACGAAAAATGCAAAACGTGAAATGAGATATACGGCAACTCCAGATCCAATAACAGCAAATCCCGGTGACAATTATGGATTTGATGAAGATTGGGAGTTCCTTGGGGATAGTAAATCTTATAGCCCAACTCAACAACTTGATATTTAATAATTATGAGTAATGAATATGATTCTATAGATAAAGCACTTAATACCGAAAGTGAAATTGTTAATGTAAAACCACATCAATTAAAAATAGAAAAATCAAATGATGTACATATTGATAGAGATTACGAATTTAGTCGTGCAAATTTGTATTCCTTGATTGAAAAAGGTCAAGAAGCAATCAACGGAATTATGGAAGTTGCAGGTGAAGGAGGTAGTCCAAGAGCATATGAGGTTGCAGGACAATTAATTAAAAGTGTTGCAGATACCACAGACAAGTTAATTGATCTTCAGAAAAAACTTAAAGAAATTCAGATGGAAACTAATAGAACCACAAACAATAATGTCACTAATAATGCAGTTTTTGTAGGTTCCACTTCCGAACTTCAGAAGATGTTAAAACAAGGTTTTCTAAATAATAATAATTCTACCGAAAAAGATGAAGAAGTGTAAGCAGGGGTATTACTACTGCTATAAAGATAAAAAATGTAAGAAAATTCCAACAGGATATCGTGTGGGTTTGGGTGGTTATCTTCGTAGGGAACATGAAAATGAAAAAAATGAGTCCGAAGAGAATGGAAATCACCAGAATGGCAATGGAAATGGGAATGGGAACTCTAATGGGGGTTCTAATGGAGGAGGAGTTAGTGAAGGCACCTTACATAATTGGTTTAAAGGTTCAAAGTCGAAAAGTAAAAATGGCAAAAAAGCAAAACCTGGTTGGGTAAACGTTCTTACAGGTGGAACTTGTGCAAGTGATGAACCGGGTGAAGGAGTGCCAAAGTGTGTATCTCGTTCTAAATATAACAGTATGACTCCAGCAGAAAGAAGATCTTCGGCAAGAAGAAAGAAGACAGAAGATTCTAAACAACAAGAAAAATCTGGTGCAGCAAAACCAACTTACGTTTCAACTGACAACCCAAAAAAGAAAAAGAAAATGAAAGAAGAATTACAAGTAACTGAAGCAAAGGATAAAAAGAGTAAGGGTAGTGGTAAAAAAGATGCTTGTTACAATAAAGTAAAGGCAAACTCTGATGTTTGGCCTTCAGCATATGCTTCCGGTCGTTTAGTTCAATGTCGTAAGAAAGGTGCTGCTAACTGGGGCAACAAAAGTGAAGAATGGGTAGTAAATACTGCAGCAGAATATTTCTTTAATGAAGGAATTAATGAGGATGGAGTAGAAATTTTCATCGAAGAAATTGGTCTCGAATCTTTTGTTGAATTTGTTCAGGACATTGCCGAATTTACATATCTTACTGAGGCAAGAGCAGCAAAAAGAAGAACAGGTGGAAAAACTTATGCACAAGTAAAAGCAGAAATTGATGCTAGAGAAGCAGCAAAGAAAAAACCATCTATAGAAAAAACTAAGTCTACAGAAAAAACTAAGTCTGCAGCAGATACTGCTAAAAAGAAACAACCAAAGAGAAGACCTGTATTAGATGCAATTGCATCTAAAGTAACTGCAGGTATGAAGAGACATCGGGATGCAATGAACGCTGTCAGAGAAACTGGAAAAACTATCTCCAAGGCAGCAAAGGTTGGTGCTGAGGGTGCTAAGAAGTTTAGTACAGGTGTGAAGTCTGGTGTAGATACTGCAGGTAAAGTTGCAAAGGTCGCAAAGAAAGCAGTTTCAGAAAATGTTCAATACTCTGATTGGAGAGACGACTTTAAGGCAACCGAATATGAGTTTATTGATATCATTAAACCAGAACCTTTAGTTTCTGAGTCGCCGAGTTTTGAAATTAAAAAGAATAATGAAGTGCAAGGTCCTGAAGTACCAAAAGAAAAACAGTGGGATGCTGGACCTGCATCTAAAAGAACAAAAGAGGGTATAGATAGACTTAAAAAAAAATTAAAAAAAGAAGAAGTTGAATCTATTGATGAACTAAAGTGTTGGAAAGGATATAAGAGAAAGAGAGGTTCTGTTCCAGGAGAAAAAGGTTCTTGCGTAAAAGCAAATGAAGAATTTGTAGATGAAGCAAAAGATGAGACTGAAATTGGATTTACTGGCAAACCAATTCCAAAAAGAAAGTTAAGTCCTAAAAATAGACATGAATTTGAAAAGAAAAGAAGAAAAGCAGGATTCACTTCTAAAGGTCCAAAATATAAAAGTGATGTAAATCCTTATTATAATCCACTACAAAGAAATCATGTAGAACTCGAAGGTGAGCAGATTGATGAAATTGCTCCAGTGGTTGCAGGTGCTCTAAAGATTGGTGGAAGGATTGCTGTTAATGCAGCAAAAAAGAAGGTTACACAAAAGGTTAAAGATACAGTATCAAATCGGATGTCAACAGAAGAAAAAGAAGAATCAAAAATTGACGGTGGCAATCTAAAAAAACTTGTTGCAAAAGCAGTAAGAAGAGTCGATGCTGATGTGGATGGTGATGTAGATACTAATGACATGAAGTCTTCAGAGACTGGAGAGTTTGTTCCTTCACCTGATGGTAAGAAACTAAAACCAAAGGTAAGATTTGAAGATGCTTCAGATTGGAGAAGTGAACTTGAAGAAGGTGCTGCCTGGACTAAAAAATCGGGCAAGAATAAAAAAGGTGGTCTT
>Ga0181412_1000092_pt1 | contig 34442 bp, 95 predicted proteins | sample 35SPOviralmetaG_FD_130113 | JGI IMG/M metagenome (GOLD analysis project Ga0181412, IMG submission 130113) | Marine viral communities from the oligotrophic San Pedro Time Series (SPOT) site, San Pedro Channel, CA, USA - 35 SPOT_SRF_2012-08-15 | ecosystem: Environmental > Aquatic > Marine > Strait... | reverse complement strand
GGGGTGTCACCTTTAGCTTTGATGAAAGCCTTAAGGGAACTGAGCTTGTTACGAGTGTAAACAATACGCTCGCCGTCCTCCTTGACGTGAACCGCAACGAACCACTTAGAGCGGCCGGCTTGTTTCATAGTGATATCGAAATTTCTTTTATTTGTTTTGTACATTCTGTACTCCTTATTCCTTATAGTTTATAATACCATGGAATCAAGGTAGTTTGCACGAATGTCTATTTTTTTTTAATTTTCTTGCAGTTTAATGATTTCGTCTTCAATACCTTGGGCTTTCTCAGTAAGCTTTGCGTAAGTCCTAAGATCACCATTTCGTTGGGCAATCATTGCTTGGGTCTGAATATTCGATAGCTCTCTCTTCTTTTTGCTCAATGGATCGCCTATTCCTAATAGTGACATAAGCCAGTTCATGATTTATCTCCGTGGTTTGGGGTTTCTTGTTAGCGCTTTTTAACGTAACATGCGTGCTCTGACGTGACCGTATTGTTAGCCCATAGTATTGTATAAGCTCTTTGATTATATCCGATTGCAGGCTTATTTTGTCTTTCTCTCATTTCAACTTTTAGTACTACACCCGGGTTCTTAAGACTATCTTCTGGATGACTAAAGACCCATGAGTTGGCGTAAAAGTCTACAATATCTCCAATACGTATTTCTTCTTGTTTACTCATCGTCTTTTCTCAAGAACGTTGCGTGAAGCCACATCAAAATGCCAAATACCAAAAGTAGCTTCCAGAATACATGTCCTGGAGGGATTTGAATCTCTTGATATCTTTCGAATAATGACGTCACTTCCGGTTTCATTTTATCTCCACCCACTGCATTGAGTGAGGCTCTACAACAGACTCAGCGCCATCATACTCATCAATGTAGTATTTGTTACCGCGTAGCTTATGGATTGCTAGCCTTGAACCTTGAGCACTAGCAGCCTCAAGACCAAGCTCTTTAATAGCAAGAATAAGAAGCGGGTCATGTCTTGGATATCCGCTTAGGTGGCCTACCCATATTTCATCCTCATCGCTTAAAGAAAGCATTTCTTGAGCATCTTCGCAGCCCCTGTCAGCCATAAATTGAGCACATTTTCTTGATACCCCAAATCCGCCATAGTCGTCGTTATAAGCAACGTAGTGTATGATCTTACTTTTCATTTTTTGATTACCTCCAGATCACTTTGGCGCGCCCGGACGATATCTCCGTTAGCTGTCATATAATCAACTGCAGGTTCATTATAATCCCAACCGAAGGAATCTTCACATATTTTTAAAATAATCCCGTGCTCACCCCACCCTCTTAGGTTAGAAGCTACTTCATTGATAGGAACATCTCCTGCCTTCCGGGATCTATACCTTATCAAATCGCCCACCTTCACCTAACTACCTCGACTAAGCTTTCAGCGATATCATATACCTCTTTAGTCTTAGGGTAATAAACAGTTACGCAAGGATGTATTGGGTTACCCGCCATCTCCTTTGACAGAATGATACCGGAACCAAGTCTATCCCTTTGCTCTTTAGCGGGTTGGTGTTTCCAGCCCTCTAGAGGCAGTTTTCTAATCACTAAGTCACCAATATTCATGTGCTACTTCCCTATATTCTTTGCGTCATCGATAGTGCCTATGTACTGATATGCACCTTTATTAAAGGCCGGCGCAACGCACTTTGACCTTCTTGTGACTTCTATCTTAGCATTTGCTTCACCACAGTCTAGACAGGTTTTATACCCTAGCTTCTTACGCTTAACGCTGTATTCATTCCAGCATTCATTACAAATAGCAATCATTACTTTATAACCTCGATATAGTCTTCATCAGCTGTAAACGTTTTAACCTCGCCGTCAACAAGAACGCGGACGTATGTCGTGACCTCAGTGATCGCGTACTTTTCGCTAAATAAATCTGTTACTTCCTCGATATCAACAATAGTACCGAAGAACTTTTTGCCTTCCGATTTTTCAACGATATAAGATACCTTTACCATATCACCGATCTTCATTACACTTCCCAACTTTAGAGTTCAGTCTGGCATTCTCACCCTCTAAAGCAATTGCATAAGAGATAACTCCGCTACACTTATTTGTTACTTCTTCAATGCATTCTGCAAAAGCGTCTTCTTTTTCTAGCGCCTCATTGTATGTCGTATAAGCGATTGTGACCAGAGCAAGATTCCCGAGCAGAAAAATTGCGTTTAGAGGATTGATTTTTAATAACTTCATATTACACCTTCGGGCGGCTGTTAACTTTGCGACCCATTCCTTCCATGTTTAGTTCTGGTTTAAGTACCGCGATTAGCTCTCGTTCTCTTTTATGAGCTTCTTTCTTGCCTCTGATCACTTCCATGATTTCCCTATTGAAGTTTTCTACACCATGCTCTCTGATAGAAATACTGAGTAGATTTTCTCTTCCATAGTCCAGAGCGTTTCTTACGTGAGCTTCCCAGCGGATTTTTGCAGAGCGTTTAAAAGCACGACCTCGTACGAACGTAATCCCAATATACCGTTCTCCATTAGGAGCAACGATTTGATAAATAATGTGATTTCTATCGCTTCTTTTCTTCCGTGCCATGTTGGCTCCTTACTCTCTATAATAATATTATACTATAGTTCAGTAAGCTTTTGCACGATTATCAAAAAAATTATCGCCATTCCCATTCATCAAAATCTTCGCCGCAATGCTCGTACATCCAAGATAACGCATCTTCTTCCTCTTTTTTGTCGAGGCAATCTATTCTGTGAAAGTCATCGGTTCCCGGGATTGTAAACTCTAAAGTCACGGGGTACCAGTCTTCATCGTCAATTTCAGGAATCGTCATCGTCTTCCCACCCTCCTGTAAGAAGTAAAAGTGCTACAGTTGTACCACAAATAATTGCTGTTAAAATCCAAACTACTGTTATAGTCATTGTTGTAAGCTCCAACAGACATTCGCTGCAAAGCAACCGCCAGCTAAGTCCATCAACGCAAGATCCCCCACACAATCTTGTGGTTCTGCGCTACGAGGATTGCAAAGCGTGAATACATTCTCAACGTTATCCTGCGTAGGTTCCCCACAATAAATCACTGTATGAGAATAGTTGTCGTTATAAGGTTGACATTCTCCTTGGACTTCAACAAACTCTTCTCCACACCCAAATAGCGCTAAAGCTAAAATATAATACTTCATGTGTTCTTCTTTCTTTCTATTTTATAACAGCCATCAAACCAAAAGTTACGAACATATACCCAGCAGCAACTAAAGTTGCAGTGGCGAAATCTTTAAAACTAATCTTTTTCATACTAAACCTCATTTTCTATAACAACAATTTTTTCAATATCCATCTCAACATGGGCGGATGTGACGTAGCGATCACTCAAATACATGACCTCGCACAAGCCTTCGACACCTGAATTATTTATCTTTAGGACAAGCGCTGGACCGTGAGGATGAATTAACATCATCTCTGGCTTTAATAAAACTAAATCACCAACTTTAACGTCTTCATTTTTAAGACTCATTATCATTATCCCTAAATCTTAGCCAACGTTACTTCTTCTGTTAAGGGAAGCGTTAGCTCTACTTCTTCTGTCGGAGAAAGCTCTTCCGATTTAACCAAATATCGTGTAGAAACGGCATGAGCGTATTCACCACTCTCAGTGTCATCATAACCGACCCATTCTAATTTAGCCATTTCTCCTCTATCCCAAACTCTTACAACTCTCCAGGGAAATCCACTCCCACCGCCCGTGGGGGCCATATACTGGATTGATCGAGATTGAACAACTCGGTCTCCTGGCTTAAGTTTTCGATTTCCAATCTTAGTTTGGTTAGTCATTTTGACCTTCCTTTCTTTCTGTTTTAAAAGAGTTGCTACCACCCTTTATAGTAATAATATACCACGGTTTTACAGCCTTTTGCACAATTGTCAAAACAAAATAAAGTGACAAAGATGTGACACGAAAGTAAACAATAAAACATTCGATTAACTTCCACTTTGACTACTTATAGTTACCCTTCACTTAATGAATGGAGCGTAATATGTTCTCTTTTGAAATGCACTTAATGGAATATGCACTTAGCGTACTGACTGTGTTTTTGACGTTATTTGCTGTAATTGATATGCCGGGTAACGTACCCCTTGTTATACGTTTAAGAAAAGAAAATGGAAAAATAGAGTCTGGAAAGTCTACGATAATAGCAACGATTATTATGATATCGATACTTTTCATTGGAAAAACATTATTCAGTCTTCTAGGGATAGAGACTTTTCATTTTGCTTTGGCCGGGGCGATGCTCATACTATATTTCGGCGTAAAAATGGTACTAGGGATTGAGTCACCTCCTGAACAAGAGCCTATTCCTGCAACGATCTTTCCGATTGCATTCCCAATTATAGCTGGACCGGGTACTTTATCTACGATTATATCGTTAACACAAGATCAGCAGGACGTAGTTATCATATCTGGAATCATTCTAAATGCTATCGTTATCTATATATTTTTAAAATCCGCAGACTGGATCCAGCGAAAGCTTGGTATCGTAGGTATAACAATAGTAGAAAGAGTATTCGGTATCCTTCTAATAGCTATAGGAATGAAAATGCTGATCAACTCTTTAGTCTTGAGCATCGACCTTGCGACTAAGGCGTTGTCTTGATCCAAAAGTGATATATTTCACAATTCTATCGAGAAACATCATCCTATTTTTTGCGGTTTTAAGAGAGTTAATCTCTGTTGTAGGAAATGTTGCGTGTATATGCATTGGAGCCTTTTGCGTCTTTCCTAAATTTCTAACCCCAACAGAAATACCACATGACGGAGAACCAGCTATACCGATATAGCCTACTGCATCTGAGTACTTCCTTAGTATCTGCTTGCATTTCTCATTAAGCGCAGGATAGACGTTCTTATCACCCATCATACCTTTTACTTCATTATCCTCATAAGTTAGTCTGATAGGTTTGCGAGGTGTGCCGAATAAATCATTTTCAGGACAAATAGGAATAAGCTCAAAACCATGTACGTTAGCCCACTGCTTTATAGATTCATTAAGTTTACTACTCCCGTTCCATCTAACGGCATTTCCATAAACACAAGAGCTAATTAAGATTTTCATCTTTTACCCAAAAGCTTTTAAACGTTGCGTTAACGATTGCAGAGGAAATAGGTTTTCCTCTTTTTTCATATTTTCCAACACTTCTTACGTAAAACAACGGCTCTTCTCCAGCTACTGCTGTCACAATATACTTTTCACGGCTAGTTGTTTGTCCTGATATTTGTATCACGCCTAATCTACTTACATCTTCGTAGTGATATCCCATTGCAGAAAAATGAGCCATACCTGACTTTGCGGCGCTTAGAGCTTTAGAGCTTAGCAATACATTTCTTGTAATTTGTAAATCAACCGTAACCATAGAGTGTAACAACATTGCTGTCGACGCAATGATCGCTGCCATCACTAAAGCTGTTACAAGAGCGAATCCTCGATTCAACTTATCTCTCTCTAACATTAATCATCAAGGTCTTCCTTATATGATCAGGACAGCTTACGTCTCCAGAAGCGACCATAAACTTGTTAGACAGCCACTCCTCAAATTTTTCATCACATACGTTTTTAGGAGATATTTTTTCGCATTTTAATCTCCAAGGTGCAACCACAGTGTGGTAGCATCTAAGTCTATTTTTTGCTAGTTGTTTATTGCTTAAAGACACTCCTGGCGGAGCAACATTCTCGAGTTGATCGCTGATCCAGCGAGGACAGTCTGGAATCATTAATAAATTAGCTAGTAGTAGCGCCACCATCTTTTTTCTTTTCTACGTACAAGCCATTTTCTTCAACTAATATCATGACTTCATTGTTCTTACAAAGTTTTTCCCAACCTTCTGGAGAAGCAATGTAAAGCGCTCTTTTACCAAAGTGCTTTTTTAACCAACAATGTCTAGCCCAACCGCCGGGCCAAGAGGTTGGTCTTTGGACCCAGACACATTGTATCTCTTCCTGTTCTGGCTCATACGGATTATCGATTCTAATAAACTCACAAGATTTCATGGGCCCTACTACATCTGCCAGGTAATCACTCCCGGGGTTTCTTCTTCATCTTCAACTGGATTAATTATTATAACCCCTCTTTCTTGATTGTACTCTTCATTTTCATGTACACTCGGTTCATCCTGAACAAGAACTAGTCTTAATACAAGCTGACCGTCAGAAGTTGTTTCAACTACAGTTTCATATCTCATGGCACCCCCTTATAAAGTTAAATATGGTAGCTTACTTACCAAAGACTGGAACTGCCTTACATTCAGCATGCTGCACGTTAAAGTATCTTTTGTAAGTTTCGATCGCCTCTTCACGTGAACTAGCTTCAATGTACTCGCTCCCTTCCCTATAGCCTTCTGTGTTGATATAATATACCATCCACTTTCTACCAATACACTTCATTACTTTTTTCCTTTGAAAAAATTCATATCTTCAATAGCTTTTTTGATCTTATCGTACCAACTCATTTTTATTCCTTTGTAATAATTGTGAAGTGACTTTGCTTAAGGCTGGATGTGCTAGTATGCTTTCGGAAATATTTGACAGGTTGTAACCACTTAACAGAACAAAACGCCAATCCGCTTGAGTTTATCCTGACTTTTTCTACAACTCCGATGTGGCTGTAAAACCATTTTGTATAGACACTTGTGACGTTTGTAAACTGAACTAAATCACCGATCTTCATTCATCACCTCGACGGATACTCGACTTTTACAGATCGGCCAAGTAAGAATGCTTACAGGACAATTAGGTCTCCAGATTGTAGCTATCTCATGACCGTATAGTGGCTCTTTCTCTATACCTAAAACCCACCCTGTCCATGAAGCACCGGAATGCTCATATTTTATAAAATCACCGATCTTCATTAATTACACAATGCCTCTATCAAGTAAGAGGCTTGCAGCAACATCATGACCGGTTGCGCTAAGAAGTCTAATGGCTTCACGTTCGGCAACGATTTCATCATTTGAAGATTTATTAATATGTCCTAGCTCATGAGCCTCAACTGCAATCAAGTGATCATGTGTAAACCAATCGTGCTTTAGTGGTCTAGCGTCAACCACTGCTAAGGGCTCCAGAATGCCCTCTCCAAAGACCGCAAAGCCATGTCCTTTATTATCTAGCATCTTGACCAGAGGACCTTTGTCTCCGTCCTCAATCTCTACGACTGTAGTCTTTCCATCTAACAAGCTTGTTCGTACCTTCAATTTACTTGCCCCCCTATAAAGCTATCTGTAATCGTAGTCTCTTCTTCAATCATGCATTGTCCCATATCTTCAGCAACTCGAGCGTAATGAAAAGCCATAACCTTGCTTCTGTTTTCACCTGTTTGTTTATAATGAGACATCCAGCTGAGGTATACTGAATAGTAATCTGGGACGCCTCCGATACCGGCGTTGGTAGGTACTACGGTCATTTTTTCTCCACGATATGTGTATCAATAACTTTAAAATTACAGACTGTACTTTTCACGATTACACCGCCTTCTGCCAAGGCTGTGACCTGTGTATAGGGATGACAAGAGTGTCCATTAAATAGCTCCAGGCAAATCATAACTTCACCATTTTGGTGAAACTGGATTAGATCACCGGGTTTCATTAACCACCTCATCAAGTATCCAGGAGTCCGGATCACCGGTACGTGCCTTCGCAACTCCGTATGGCATCGTACATGCTTCAAAAGCAAAATACTCATACAACTTAGTATACGCTGGTGTACCGTAAAAGTCTTCAACACCTGCAAGATATCGTGGCATTTTCTTAATCATTTCTGGGGTCAGGCCTGCAGCCTGATATACACTAACATTTTTCATTTCTCAACTCCTCTTCTTCTTTTTCAGATCGATATACATGGTACATACCAACTGTACCAACTAAAACAACAGGCCAGAAGAATGTAAACATCTTCCACATCGCTTGTCCAATAATAATCCAGTTTTCAATATTAAGAATGTTTTCCATTACTTTTTCCTTGTTCTACTTGTTAACTAATATGAGATCTATTTTGTGATTTTTGCCAACTTTACCATCAGCCCATGACCATGATACGTTGACCCAATAATCTTCGACACTAACCACGATACCTGTCCCGCACGTTAAGCGTGACCGCCCGAATGTGTTGTTAGTTCTAAGTTCTACGATCTGGCCGGGTTTAAAGTTACTAAGCACTTATCACCTCTAACCTGCATGCTGCGTACTTTTCTATTTGCCCCTCTTCTCTCAAGACAAGGACTTTTCTATCAAGCGGATCCGGTGCACCTTTCGAGGGATGGTAGTTTTGCTCGATACCGACCACAATGCCAATTGGCAATGGACCATCATCTCCAAACAATTCTCGGCGCATATCCGCTGAAGCTCCAGGATTATGGTAGGTCCATGAGTTAATAATCTGACCTACGAAATCACCGACTTTCATTAATCACCGTCTCAATCAAACTTGTTTGAATCGTACTGATACGCTCACCGTTTGGCGCGTTACGATCAAACCACATAACTTCAGCACATTCATAATTGCTATCGAAAACCCGGAGTCCCATGAAGAGACCGGTTTCTCCAGACTCTGAATTTTTATTTCTTACAATATCTCCTGGCTTCATGCAGACACCATCCCAATGTGCTTACAGGTTTTACGAAACTGAAATCCTTTACAAGAGCAATAGCGATTGCCGTTAGGATAAACCTTAACCTCATAACCACTGACTGCCACACTTCGAACTTTTACAGCTCGACGGGCAGCGCGGTCACCACATGGAATACATTCCCGAAGGTCATGCTCTGTCTTGCTAGCGCAAGTGTAGCAATAGGCGTAGTGGTAGCCTTCATCGTTATCTACCCATTCACCACCGCGTTTCCATTTAATCCATTCCATATTAATCTCCAATGTTTTAGCAAGGAACCTTTTCCCCACTCTCTATATTAATATTATACCATATTTTGACATCCTTTTGCACGAGTTTCAAAACTATTGTATATTATTTTGTTGTTGTTTTAACAACCTGGAGATCACAAAACATGTATACGCGGACTTCTTTGTCGATGAGAACGTGTACGAAGTCGTGGCCGCCTTCACCTTTTTTGTTGAAGCCAACAACTATACCGAATGCTGACGAACTGGTTTGATCTGGCGCTTGGTCGTGAAGACATATAACGATGTCTCCTTTCTTCACCCGCTTACACTCTTCATAACGCACCTCCCAGCTCAATAACTAGCCAAGTACAAAAAGCGTTTAGAGTTAAAAAAGCAGTTATAATAATAAGCTTTTCTTTAATACGAAGAAATTGCATCTTCAGCTCCAGGGTAGGTTTTTGATTTTATAGTGTTTGTTCAACTTTATCAAAGCAATTCTTGCTATACGCGACTGTGTAAAGCTTGTTGACATCGCTTGCTAGCTTAGTTTCTTTTGTAAGCCAATCGAATCTTATTTCGCGATACTTATTTTTGCCAATCTTACCAGCGTTAAAGTCATCAGTCGACTTTCCCATTGCAACGCCTAACACATCTCTACTTTGTTGTATCGCGAGTATTTCTTCAAACATCTTGAGACATTTCTCTAGATCTATATTTTGTGCTTTATTCAAATCGATAGACGAATCATTCTGTGTATTGTTGAACTCATTACCTGATGGTACACATTGAAGTCCTATGCATACAAGAATAAAAAACAAGATGCCAATACCTTGAAAAATGATAAGAGGTATGAATATCGATTTCCACATTTTATCTCCATTGTCCTGTAGTAATAGGAACTTTGTAAGAGTCCAGCCAATAAAAAACCGTTAGTTCTTCACCTTCGGATATATCTTTGAGCGCTATAATAATAATCTCGTCATCCCTAAGCTGAGCCTGACAATTTGGCGCTAGGGAATGGTTAATAAACCCGCCCAATGGTGTTCTAAGCCATCCATCAGGCTCAGAGGACCTTTTAACATGACCTAAACCAATAACTTCCCCAGCAGATATGCGATGGTCAGCGAACACGCCCATCCCCTCTTTTCCTTGAGATAGCTTTGTTTTTTCTGGCATTGGTCTATAGGTCATAGCTCACTCTTGTGACAATACTATTATATGAATGTTAAGGTAGGTTTACAGATGCTGCTCTAGCTTTAATTACAGCTATTTCTATAATACTGGAAACTGAGTTTTCAGGGTCTTCCCACAAAAGTTCGGGATCTATTTCTACATTGATCGCTCCTGGACATGATACTTCCCCAGTTTTTTTATCATATTCGATCATCATACCTTCCTTCCATGAGCAGTCAATAAATATCTCTTTCTCTTCTAAGCGCGCATGAAGATCAATCTTTTTATAATCCCAAAGCTTAAGCTCATTTATCGCATCAAGCAGTTTCATGAAAAGCCGCCCACTTAAGTTCGTTGATATACCTAACAACCTTTTCTGAAGAGTTTGTTTCTGGATTTTCAAACTCGATTACAAGTGTAATCTCATTTTTTGCGTCTAATCCAGCTGATACGATTTGACCTTGCATATGATATACTTTTGAAGGCTTCTCATATCTGCTATTCCATAAAAAGTTGACCTCATATCCAGAAACCTCTGACCTAAGATCTCTTATGATTTGATCTCTTGATGAGCTAATTTTTTTCTTGTATTTCTGGTCAACAAGACTTAACAATACCTTCGACATTTAAATGCCCTTTCAGGTGCCTAAGCACCAATACTTACTTTCTCAAGTTTGGTCATCTTGATAAAAACCTCTCGACCGGTGTTGAGGTCCAACAACTTTGTCCAACCACCAGTCGCATTATAGTAGCTAAAGCTTTCACGACACCGTGCGCGAAGTACTCGATAAGCAGTCCCGCGGTAGAGCTTAGTTCGTCCGCCTTGGGGAGGAAGACGACTTTCTCCGGCGCAATCGAAGTTAATGCTGAATGTATCTTCACCAGCGGCCAAAGCTTCTTCATTGGCTTTACGCCTTTCGTTACGCCAGTTTTGAGTATCTTCAGCTGTAACGTGGTAATCTGCATAGACATGATCTTCTGTGAAAGAACCAACACCGGGTTTCCAATCGTCTCCGAATGCTTCTTCCTTGACGGTGACCATATCTCCAGCTTTGAAACCTGCTTTAACTTTAGCCATGATAAACTCCATTATAAAGTGAGGTGTATTCCCCATTCCTTATAATAGTATTATACTACATTTTCGCACTATTTTGCACGAGTTTCAAAATTATTTCTATTTATTATTTTGCTAGCCAAAACCTTAGAAACAGCCCAGCATGTACCAACACCAATCGCCGTCGCGGCTACAGCAAGAAATGCAATTTGATCTAGATCGTCTATGATGTCAAATATTCTGTTCAATCTCAAGGTACCATTGCAGTTGCAGTGCCATCGAAATTATAAAGAATAACTGCTGTTCTTTTTTTATGCGCAAACTTTATCCAGCGATCCCGTAATCCAGACCTTCTTGAAAAAGCCTTTTCTTTTAGCTCTATGACCAAAAGTGCATCGCCTAACTCTGGGTGTGGGATACTATACGTCATAATACCACTCTTGTCAGGTCTCTGTCCTGGGCCTGTTATCCCTTGAAGCCAGCCGCACTCAAACGTTCCGCACTCTTGAGGTCTAGATGAGTATATAGAGCATCCCGCCGAACAAACGTTTGGACATTTTGTTTTCGGCTTTTTATTTATAGTTGGAATCTCTAAAAGACTACAACACTCAGTGCATTCCCCACAGGACCTTAGTCCCATAAGAATTGTCCGGGATCCTCATTAATAGGTACCTGACTTTCATTTTTATCTTGCTCAGGGTCTGGTAGAAACTTAAGAACGTCTGTTGCAACTCGATATGCAATTGCTTCTCTCGCAGCTTTTGAAGATAAGTTGATTTGCTCACCTGAAAACTCTGCAAGCGCTCTCTCAATAATTTCACGAAGATCAGTTCTAAATCCCATAACTAGCTCCTATGCCTTTAAAACAATAAAGATATATGTCAGGTTGTTTATAAATTTAGTGACAATACTTCATCGTGTCTTCGTCTGTAAGAACAGTAAGATATATCTTGTCACCTTCTTTAATGTCTGGAGGTAACAGGTTATTTGAAACTGACATAAACTCTACCTCCTTATTATCTGCAGAATGAACCTCAAACAATACCTCACCGTGATTTTTTGAATCAACAGTTCCTTGTATCATGCAAAGCGATAACGCGATTGTTTTCATCTTTCTGCTACCTCTTTGCCAACCACTTAGTAATATCAAGTAACGCCTCTAAAGCCTCAGGATCGCTCATTCTGTGGCTCTCACCAACGCAAACCTTCTTAACACCGAATGACTCAGAGAGGTAATCACTATCTTGAGGAAGAACAAGATCATCATGATCAGAATGAAGAATTATAGTGTTTTGTGAATCAACTCTCACTTTAAATTCTTTCATCCTATCTTCATCCACAAACCTTTTCCAAGCAGGAGCAATTAAAATAAGACCAGCACCCCTTGTGCTTACAGACATCGCAACAGCTCCACCTCGTGAGGAGCCAATAACCAAATCAGGCATCTCGTTGTCGATAACTTCTTGTGCAATCGCAACAGACTCCGCAAAACTTTCTCTTGGAAGCGCTGGGTTTAAAACCTTATATCCGGCTTTTGCTAAGTGCTTGGCTTTTGATCCGCCCGGCTTTGACTCAAGGCCATGTAGAAAAAGTACTTTCATAAGACTCCTAATGGGTTAACAAATTGGTCAAGGACCCCCGACCACATTATTATTATATAACAAATCCATAAAATTTGCACGAATGTCTAAATTATTTTCTCAATAAAAGACTGTGAACAATTCCTTGGATCTTAGGGTCGACGTTTTGTTTCCATTCGTCTTCTCCTTCTGTAACTTGCTCTCTAATTTGAGAAGCTGAAATGCCTTTAATATCACTCGGAGGATTATGCTCAACTATGTCGTAGCCAACACCTCTACCATAGTTCACAGATTCTATATCAGGTACTGACATTACGACTACATCGGCATCATCATAAACAGTTTCAATCATATGCATCGTCTGCTTAGTGGTGAATGGATTATTAGAATCTGAAGGAATATCTCTAACACAAACCAAAACAGGTGTGCCTTCATTTAATTTTTCGTCGATTAGCCACTTATGGCCGCTATGGAATGGTTGCCATCTACCTATGAACATTGCTCTTTTCATTTGTTACCTCCTTAGATTCATTAATAATAGAAGCACGAAAGGTATTGTTTATCGAGCTGACTTTATAAACCAACTATCAGGTAAAGCAACTTCTACCGTGCTTATATCTACCGAGTGAAACGTTTCTCCAGTCATAATCACGGCTTCATTTGATTTATCACATATCTCTAGAACCAGACCAAAGCACCTTTGAAAAACTCCGCAATCTGTTGGTCTTCTTGGTGCATCTTTAATATAGTGAACTAAATCCCCAACCTTCATTGTACTTAAAGACTTCCTGTTGATGGGCACATCTCTATGTCTAATAAGTCTATCTCTTCTAATGATTCCAGAATCTTTATTTTTCCAGGGTTTCTTGAGCATACGTCTCTCATCTTCCATTTCGCGGCATCGGTCCAATATCCTTTAACTTCTAAATAGATATCATAGTCCGGTAGATAGAAGTCGGGAATATACTTTCTTTCCCTTAGCTTACGATCTCTATAAAAAAGCTTCATATCAGGATCTCTGACCCATGAAACTTCTAGCTCATCTAGCTTTACTGCACATGCAACTTCCCAACTGCTATCCATAGAAACCATAGTACCATCAAGTCTTTGATATTCTGAACTTTTACTCCACAGCTTCGTCTTTCTCGACTTAGTTTTTCTACTTCTTTTTTTTCTTTTAGCCATAAGACTAAATATATTGCTCAGCAGTTCAACAGAGCAACCTGATCTTCGTAAACCTTGACAATAGAATCTTTGCCTAAAAAAATTGTAAGATGAGCAGGACATGTTTTTTCGTCTTTATCTAGAACAAGACCAGTGATGGCAGACTCAGGCCCTACGATGTCGTGCCATTCTGACACCAGCATGATTGTGTCACCCACTGATATACTCATGTTCAATAATAGGATTTTATCTAGAAGTGTTCAAAGTTGCCGGCATAAACTTCGGTCTTAGATTTAAAAGCAGATCATTTTTCGGAAGACACATCTTGGCTTGCTCTTCGTCAGGTGCTTGATCTGGTAAACAAGCATCATCGATTATAGACATTAAATTATTGTACATGCTCACGGGATTTGATGTTAGCTCAAACCTGCCTCCCTTACCAGCTAAAATAATATCTATCCATTGATCGCCATCTCTGTCTATCGGCACAAAAGCGTATAACTTAAAATCAACAGTACCTCTTAGCGCCTCTACCAATTTATCATCTGTGATCGGTGGCCTTAAAAATGATTGCGGGTTTTCATCAGAAAATACAATGACGATACGGTGAGCATTATCTCTCCAGGATATAGAAAACCTCTCTTTTTCTGGTATCGAGTTAATATTTTCCGTCCACTCTGAAGCTCTAACATCTACAGTTCTGTTTGCGGTGATGTTATCTATAGAGAGATAAATCGCATCTTTTAACATCTCAGAACCGGTATCCATCCCTTCGTTACCTAAGGCTGCAAACCCATCAAGAAATTGATTAAAGGGTGATATGTCTACGACTTTTATTAAATTTTGTATTGACGGTCGTGTGTCTTCTTTAGGACCTATTATCAACCCCCATTGTAGCACTTCTTCAGCAGCGAACTGCTGCGCAAAACGAGCCAATGCTATCCTTACAGCTTCTATTTCTTCGTCCATTGATCCAGACCAGTCTAAAACAAAAAGGACGTCTGTGTCTCTAATGCTATTCCCATAGTCAACCTCGCCATCACAGTCATTATCAGATCCATCACAAATTTCAGGGCTTGGTAAAACTTCATTTAGACATATACCAATTTGAAAAGCGCCATTTAATTCATTTCCCCACGACCCATTTTGACATATTGCTTCGCCAGGAGAACAAACTCCTGTAAATAAAAGGTCGGGATCTCCTGTATAGCATTCTTGTATGAGATTTTCATCTATCAGCTGATCACAATCTTCGTCGAAGTTGTTACACTCTTCACGCTGCACCAATATACCAACATTGACGTTGCATTCTTGATCAGGCGGTTGAGGAATGTAATTACACAATGCTGTACAAGGAGTCATGACATACTCTAAACAGTCTTGGTCAGCACATTCACATGTCTTAAACCCTTGACCGCATAAAAGTGGCGGCTCTGCACATGGGACTAGAACGCCTACGTCTTCTTCGTTGCATAAACACTCAAGTTCTTCATCAACTCTGCCATCGCAATCGTTATCTGCTCCATCGCAAGATTCTTCTGCAGGTTGTCTTGCTGTACATGATATCCAGTTACCAGCTTGACAAACCTCAAGTCCTCTTTCACATGCTGTATTACACTCTCTTATCAAGTCTTCGTCTACAGATCCATTGCAGTCATTATCGACGTTGTCACAAATCTCAGATTGCACTGGTCCACATGTACCACAAACGTTTCTTTGTTGTTCATCTATAATCCCATCACAATCATCATCTTGATAATTACATCTTTCTTCTCTTGGTTCACAGATAACACATTCGCCGTATGTTATGTTACCCTTTGTGCAAAGTATTTCTTGCTGCCCTTGCACTCCCTCTATTTCACACTGAACGGTTATTGTTATTCTATTGTCTATTCCGGGAGGGCATTCCAAAACTGTATTACAACTGCTTCTAGACAACACTTCATTCGGAGGGCATGTCATGTCTATAGAGCGATCGCAGACCTCGAGGTTATCATCACAAATATTCATTGTGATTTCAGCAGCGGTTATTCCTAACCCACTGGGTGGGCAATACCACATTTGCGTTTGACAACATTCTGGCTTACACTCACAAAATAGTTCATCACCACTGGATATATTGATACACGGATCAACATACGCATCTGGAGTAATGATATCTATTATTTGTGTATCAGGAAAGGTAGCCGCGTCTATGGATATTATAGACGGAGAAGACGCGTCTGCAACGACATCAACAGTATCGCTGCAGCCTGTGAGAAGCAAAAAAACTATGATCGTTAAAGTTCGCAAATGCCATCATTCACTTTCAGGTGCGTTATTAGCACCGGCCTTTTTAACATTATAGATGCTTTGTATCTTTTGTTTTTGAGCTAATACTTTTTTGTAGTAAAAGGCGCCGCCCTTATTGATCTTAGGCTTGCATCTAAAACCAGAATAGTATCCGCACAACCCTGTAGGAATATCGCCATTACCGTACTTACGAATCCACCAGCTCAATATTTTTGCACCTGCAAAGATTGATGTCTTAGGGTTCTTAAGCTGATCACATGTGTACTTTTTGGTGATATTTCCTGTGTATTTTGGCATCACTTGAGTTAGGCCGCATGCGCCGGCGCTGCTTACTGCATTTTTCTTCCAATTAGATTCAACAGTGATTAGTCCTGCGAGTAAAAATGGGTCTATATTATTTGCGTTAGCAGCCTCCAATACAATGGGGGCGTAAGAACAAACTTGCTTTTGTCGATAGTCGCTCATATAAAAGCTTGGATCCGAAAATACCGCACAAAATGTCAAAATATAAAAGTTCATAATCTATCTCTCAATATTCATATTCATCATTTAAATCTGTTGCTGCACCATGTCCAAAAGGAGGTAGTAAGTGTTCTCCTTTTCTGGTAAAGTAAATCTCTGCAAATTGATAGGCAGCTTCTATCGGCTCAATTTCTTCAGACTTTAAAGTTTCCCAATCTTCGCGCATCTCTTTCATTGCAATTACTAATAACATAGATGCGAATGTGTAGTAGTACTCATCATCAACGCTAGCACAACTACGAAAATATTTAGGGCCTCCGTAAATATCGAAGCAGTTTACCATGAAGTTTCTAACCCAGCTATCAGTTCGATAAAGTTTAACTATCGCATCATCAGGATCATCAATCATTTCCCTCATCCATTCAGGATTATCCTTTTCTAGTTCTTGATCGCTTGTTGTAGATAAACGCATGTATTGCCTTTCGGACGTTATCATCAGGCACAACTACCTTAAGTCTAGTAAGAAGTAAGTTATGCTTTAGAATTTTTCTTTTCTTAGAAGACTTAGATTCTACAGCGAAAGTTTCATCAAAAATTAATCTTTGGACAATTATAGAAACCTCAGGCCTTGCTAAGGTTTCTGAGACTTCCTTATAAAATTGTCTATTCTTTTTAAGCGATGAAGCTGACTCTTTGGCTCTTAAAAGACACATGGGTATCAGTAAGGTTAGTCCAACCATGATGCTGATAATAAGCGCTAAAGTCATCTTCTATACCTATGCGAGTGTTAGTATTCACACCCATAAGTATTTTAAAGATATAGAAAAGACTATAGCTGGCTTTTTACACTTTCAGGTACACAGTCTGGACATACAAGATTCACAGGCCCATCATCGTATACGGCTATCTTCCATTCTAGACACGCGGAGTCACCTTTTATAAACGGCTTATCGCATTCGTCACAAGACTTAGGCATTTTGTTTAGCTTATTTGAAACGGCGCCCATTGCCTTTTTTGACTCTTTCTTTCTTTTGCGATCAGCAGCTCTTTTTATACTTCTGCTTGTTGCCATCATAGCCTCCTCTATTTATACTAGCTGTTGTTTAACGCCTCAATAAGTTCAGCCTTTTTAAGCTTATAGTACCCCTTCACGCCCTTTTCTTTTGCTAAGGCCTTAAGTTCTGCCACTCTCATGCTGCTGTGATCTGGCGAGGCCTCTGGCGTCTCTACACCAGAAGTTTCTTTTGCATTTTCTCCAAAGCCACACATAGTCTTTATCTTAGTAAACCAATTCATAACTTAAATTTAACTCCTTAAGTTGTTACACAATTCTAAAAGCATTTAACGATTTGTTCAAAAAAAATGTGGAGCGGGAAACGGGACTCGAACCCGCGACATCCACGTTGGCAACGTGGTGCTCTACCAACTGAGCTATTCCCGCGCACATTTAATAGTTACCCCAGCCGCAATCACAAGGTGTACAGCCACATGCTATACAAGGATCATCATCTGGTTCTGTTTTACGGCGTAAAAGATTAAAGCTTGCTGCTAAAATTATCGATTGTCTCATGTTTCTTTTCCTATGCAGCATTAGATTGCTCTAACAAAAAATCTTGCTTGTATTTCATAAGAGCTAGCTCTTTCTTTTTACACTCTAGCACAACATCAACATCTTCGTCGTAATACTCGAATGGAGTATAATACCAGTCTGAATGTGCAACCCGACTCACTGTTTCATCTTCATAATTTTTACGACTGTTTGAATGGTGACACTGCTGCTTGGCACCTCTGTCATGCCACGTTTGCCGTGCAAGATAAAACGCATCGTGATAATCTAGATCTTGTGGACCAAGATCGTGGTGGTGGCTATCGAACACAACGGGCACACCAACCTTGTTAGATACACCTTCTACCAGCATCTTTGTAGAATACAAGTTAGCCTTGTCATCGTTTTCGACAGTAAGCCTTGCTTGCGCCCCGGGGGACAACCGAAGAAAGTTTTTACAAAAGCGAGCTAGAGCTTTGTCATGCTCGCCATAAGCGCCACCAACGTGAATATTGATTTTAGCCATAGGAGAAGTAGGAAGACCCATTAGATCCATTTGCGCAGAGTGATCATTTAGTTCTTTGATTGTTTTTAGCACAACACTTTCATTAGGCGAAGCAAGAACGTTGAATGGGCCAGGGTGAAAACTTAGACGCTGACCTGCATCCATAGCAATCTTGCCTGCTTGAGCCATGACATCAGCGATTTGATCGATGTCTGGTAAATCAAACATATCATACTCTGAAAACCACGGGAATAAGCAAGATGTCATACGGTACACCTTGACATCGTTTGCATTGTTCCATTCGATTACGCGCTTTAGACCTTTGACGTTGATAAGCGCTAGCTCGCTAGCGTATTCGATGCCTTTAGCCTTGAAAGTACGTTTGATCATACCACGGTTGCATTGAACTTTTTCATTTTTTTGAAGCGTCATGTTGATACATGCATAGCCAAGTTGAATAGTCATAAGTCTCCTTTTTTTATAATAAGATCTTGATTAAAGGTTTACAAATGTTGTTAAGCAAAAAACGTAACTAAAGGCTTAACGAGTATAAAATAGACTGCGCCAACCCAGAGTAGCCAGATTAAGCCAATCGCAAAAACGTATCCTGCGAACAAAGCAAATAAGTCCCTAAACTGTGCGCCAAAAAGCCACAAGATAGAAAATAGCGTTAGCACTATCATTATAAATGACATTATAGCTTATCCGAAATGTTGTGGTTTTCTGCTTCAAAGTCACGAAGATATTGCATAAGGTCCATAGCTGGACCTAAAGCGCCAAGAGGTAAAGTGTCTAGTCCATTAAGCAAACGAAGCTGTAGTCCATCAAGATCACATTCAATATCAGCGTCTTCTCCGATATCAAGAACGATCTTTTTAATACGAGGAAAAGTTGACAGCACTGCGCAAGGCCTGATTGCAGGGTCTAGCGTTCTAGTTTCGTATTCTAGCGCGTGCTTAGCTTCCCTTAGCCCAATTTTCTCCATTGCTGCACCATCGACGTAAGCTACCCCACTCGACCGAATAAGTTTAATCGCAGCAATCTTTCGATTATCAGCGTGCAGAGACTTTACTTCCTGCATTTTTCTGGCGTTAATTCGAATGACTACGGGTGAAGACATACCTGTTTCTCTCTACTAGTTGTGGGCTTGGGCTATTCCTTCCCCACCTTATGAATATATTATACCATAAGTGTGGTAGGCTTTGCACGATTATCTAAATTTTAAGCTGGTTTAAAACCAAACTGTCTTTCACAGTCACAGCCGACGCATCTACAAACCTGACAATATGACTCAATAAAGGAAAGCTTCGCATCTCTAGAAAGTTGCTTAAATGAATACTCTGCTTTTTGAGCCTCAGATCTATTAGCAAATATAAGGGCAGTCTCTAGTTTGACAGGACGTCTAGAGCGAGTATATTTTGCTCCACGACTTGAACCGTTATGTTCTTTGATCCTTCTAGAAACGTTAGTGGTAACACCCGTGTACAGCGTACCATCGCTACAACTAACTACATACATCCACCACAGCTTTTCGCTCATGTTGGTCCCTTAACTAAGATTCAGAAATCTTTTCAAACTTAACATCAGAAACAGACTGCTTTGCATTGTTCCATGCCGGCTTGGTATTCCATGCCTTGCTATAAGCTTCTGCGTCTTTATTGTTTTTAAACTTTAAAATATGAAGAGGAGCGCTAGCTTCAGCGCCGCCAACGAAGCCCCTGATTACAGGTGTGTTATCCCCACCCCGGTCTTCTACGCAGTCTGGACATTCATTTATATAACCACCGGCTTCTTTCTTTGCCTGAGACTTTATGTTAAACTCACATCCGCAATGCTTACATTCTTTAATCATAATTTATCCTTGTTAAGATTTACTGCAGATAGATTATAAAAGAATATTGGATTTGTACAAACAAAAGAGGAGGAGCTTTCGCTCCTCCCCTCCCCCGTTCGACTGTGACTAAGCTTTACGTGATGTCAATCGATAGTGGCTCAGCATCAGGCCTGCGTGGAACTACAACCGACAATAAGCCGTCCTTAAATGTAGCCGCAGACTTGGAGAGATCCAAATCGTCATTATAATTGACATACGTTTTCTTAAAGCTTCGTCTAGCGATGCGCCGCTCTGTTTTACCTTCATCCGTAGATGAGGTGGCAGCTACAGTAAGGCTACGCTCTTCTGGCTTTACATCAACTGTAAGCTCATCACGGGAAAAGCCCGCCAGCGCAAATTCCATTACTGTATTTCCGTCTTCATCACTATAGATATCAGTCACGGGGTAACCTGTGGTTGATTGCTTAACGTACGTTGGCACGTCAGTAAAAAAACTATCAAAAATATCGTCAAAGACCGTACGACCTAAAAGGCCTGGGACACGTCGCGTATTAATACGCGTGAGTTGTGTAGTGTTCATGTTGCTTTTCTCCTTTATTTATAAGCGAGTTAACTACTAGATAACCGGGATCCGTTATGGCATCCCCGCCATCTGTTTAATAAATAATCAACAAATCAGAATTGTACATAAAAAAATTACTCTTCATCATCATCGTGATTAATAAGTAAAGCTTGACCGGGCTCAAGGTGATCTGTTGATATGCGTAAACAAATAAACGCTTTTTCATCTTTCTTTACTACTGTGCCATTAACTGCCGGACGATACCCAAGGGAATCTTGGTGCCATTTTAACGTGGACCAAGGGAGAGAGTCATACGTCATATGACAAAACCTGTTACCGACATAGCAACCTGCAGCGAAAATCAAAATAGCTATTATAAATTCAATCATAAAATAAAGGGGCACCCTTTTCAAGGTGCCCCCTCCCTTTTGGGTTTGAAAAGTTACTTACTTACTTTGCACGAAATCGTAAAGTTTTTGTGCTTCAGCAATAACATCTTCAGTCGTAAACGGCGCGACTGCTTGTCGCTGCCCTTCAGGCTTCATATGCTCATTATCAAATGCACGTGAAACGCGCTCCTGACAAATTCCCATTGCCATTCCTAGCAAATCACTTCGTAGTTCGTAACCACTCTTATTTTTATCACCCATTTTATTCTCCTTTGTGTGTGTGTGTTAATGGGTTAGGCACCTATTAGAACAATTTCAGCCCGTGCCTTCCTGCGGCTTAAACCTTTTTTACTCTAGACCTGTAACTTCAATTTCAAAGTTAAGATTCTTTCCTGCAAGAGGATGGTTTAGATCAACAGTAATCGTTGAATCGCTTACCTCTGTAACAATCGCTGGAAAGGACCCGTTAGGTCCGTCACCTTGAACTTGCATTCCAGGAGTAATCTCCATCTCTGAAGGAAACGCCTCACGAGGAACATCTTGGATAGCTTCATCGTTTCGGGCGCCATACGCATCGTTTGACGCGATCTCGATAGTTTTAGTTTCGCCGACCTGCATCCCAATGACTGCCTGATCGAATCCTGCAATAACTTGGCCCGTGCCAGTTTGAAAACTAATTGGTTCACCACGTCCACGTGATTCGTCAAAAATAGTACCGTCTTCAAGAGTACCAACATAATGAACACTAACAACTTGACCGCTCTTTACAGTCTCACTCATGATTTCTCCTTTTTCGCTAATCTAATAGCTTTTTTCAATCACTTACCTTATACTATAGATGCGCAGGGGCTATTGTACATCTTTATTTGCTAATCTAGATAACGTATTGTATAGCCTACCTGGAGACATATCAGGTGTATCGTACAAGTGCAAGTCATCCCACATAACAACTCTAGAATTTACCATAGCATGGGCAATCCATTCAGAGCAATACCACTTATCCCTCTTTTTTATTACGTAAGGACTAAGGTGTGATAAAATCATGCCTATCCAATCGTACCTTGAGCCCATAGTCTTGCTAATAAACTTTCGTAATTGATCAAGCTGGTAGTTCTTAACTGGCTCTCTCCAGCTAAGGCTGAAAGTTAGATAGTCCCAGTGCTCATGGTTAATGTCAGAAGTTTTTCGTATTCTTTCATCAACATGTGATGTTAAAAACGGGCTAATCCCAACCCACGTTTCGCCGTCAGGCATTATTAATTCAGCGTGGCTATACGGACTTTTTGTATACCATCTTATAAAGCGATGCATCCAGCTTTTTTTGTCACCTTTAAAAAAAGCAATTTTAATCTCTGTATTACAGTCGTGCAATTGTGCGGTCCCGATCTTATAAAGTTGTAAGTTTACTTTTCGGAAATATTTTCTTGACTCTTTGTATTTTGTACAGTTTGACCAATTTCAATCTTGCCATTGCTTGGGACAGCAATCACGTTCACGTCAGAATTACCAACGCTAGAATTGAATAAAGGAAAGAACACAAAACCTAGAATAGCTAAGAATACGACAAATACAATGTTTCTTTGTGTTCTTGGATTAACTTTCATCATTTTTACCACCTTCTATAACTCTAAGAGTAGGAGCCTTTTCCTCTGAACCCGCTAAGTCTGCCAATGCTTCAGCAGCGTTAAGATATTCATACCATTCAGCCATCCAGTCTTGCTTGACCAAAGCGAATGTTAAAAACTCAAATGTTTCCCTTAATTCGATTGCACCTTCGGAAGGGTAATAAAACTCAACGCCATTGTCTTTAAACACAATGGCGCCTTCAGATGAAGAAATTTTGAATTTTGTAGGTTTTTCACGACTCATTATCATCCTATTGCCTATAAATGAACTCACAATAAAATTGTATATGATACGTGGCTTGTGTACAACCCGCTAGCATTTTAAATGTATGTAACGCCAGCTTTGAGGATCAATGGTTAGCTTCTTACCCCAAGCTAAAACAACTTGCTTCCCTGGGGTCGCGTGAGACACGGTACCGTCTATCGTACCTAAATATAGTACTGACTCATTACGAAGCTTCAGATCGTCTGTTTGGGTCCTTAGCGGGACTGCTTTGAGGTAATTACCTAAGAACTCGCCAGAAGAGCCAGTCCAAGGTATCTCTAGCCAAGCATATTCTTGTATTGGCTCTAAAAGCATTCCCGGTGCTAGTGCTGATACCTTCACTTTACTTCCTTGCGAGACCTGGCTCTACCAGACTAAATATATCGTAAAGAATTATAAGGGTGAAGTACCTTTTGGACTAAAGTTTGGAGATTTCTTCTACTACTCTTTCCAGATCAAGTATTTTACTTGACTGCTTAGTCTCTTCATCTTCCTCTTTTGGAAGTCTGTTCTCTAATGCAGCCATAATATTATCATGAGAAAACCCTAGCTCTTTCGCGAGCTTATCATGCAGGTCATGATGCTTTTCAAGTCCTTGGTCGATCAGATAACTAACCAACACTGACTGTACTTCTGGAGATATATGACCATTACTTGATGCCCATTGTTCGTAAGCAGATCTTTCGCTGGACTTAAATTCAAGATCATCAAGCTTTTTTGCTTTTGGCTCTTCTTGCTCCATTAATCGGAGCAACTCTTCCCTGACTATTTTTCTAACGTTGCTCTCTGATATTTTCATTACATACCCTCAGGTGGAACGTCATCAACAGGAGGAAGCTCTGGAGGAAGAACTGGCTCTTCAACAGTCTCTTCTGGCTGATCCGCAGCTCCGAAAGAAACTCTGTTCATTAAATCTGACAAGAAGTCCATAGTCGCTTCTGCCCCAGCAGAAGACAGCTTTTTAGCCAAGTCAGTTGGGTTAGGAAGTCCGCCACCTTCGCCGGCTTGCTCTTTTACAATCTTGCGAAGTCTAGACTTAAGCCTATCTCTTTTTTCAGCGACTGTCATTACAGCGGGTGGTGCCCCTGGGTTTTCATTTTGGTTTAACAAAGTGTCTTCATCTCCATCGACGAATACTTCTTCTTCAACCTCACCACCACCGAAAGCATCAGCTGTCTGTGATGCGTCTTCAACACCAACGGTTTCTTCGTTGATCTTGCTCTTTTCTTCTGCGATGATTTGCATCAATTGTCTTTTAGTGATCTTCATTTTGGTACCTTTTCCTTTTTTAGCGACCTAAGTGTGATTGCTTCATTTTATCAATAACGTCTTCAACCTGCATAGGACTTCCTGATGCTTGTGACATATTGACTGCTTTCTTTCCATTAACTGTAATCCAGCCCTCACGAGTGTTAATACCTACTTTAACGCCTGGATAGTCTTTAGAGAACATTCTCTTTGCTCTTTGTGCCAAGCTTTTTCCAGCTGGAGACATTGAGTTGTAGTTTTCCTTTAGTGCTTCTCTAATTAGCTCTCTAAGCTTCTTTTCATTCATTTCCATATTAACACTCTCATTTTTTTCTGTTGGGTCATCTTCTCCAGAAGCAGCTTCAGCAGCCTCTTCTTTCGGATCAACATCACCCTTCATCATTGCTACAAATTTCTTTAGTGGACCACCAAGAAACTCAAACACTAGCTTTGCGCCGCCAAAGACTTTTTGTAAAGCTTGGAACGCTGATGCAATTCCACCGGTTAATGCGCCAGTTAAAGCTTCAACTGCTAATCCTTTAAGAGCATCAACACCCATTTCTTTTGCTTTAGCCAGTAGAGGCTGCATGACTTCTTTAACTTTGTCTGCTGCTTTCTTTAGCATACTTTCTTCTTGCTCTATAATCAGATCAAGAACATTGCTAGCTTCGAGAAGGCTTACCTTTGTAAGCATCTCAACAGACTCCTTTTTTAATTTACCTATTTTATCTGCAACGAATTCCTTAACCTTAGCTAAGCCGTCCATTATATCAGGCGCCACATCTTTAACCTGAGACCACACAAATCCAATTCCGACCAGTGCACCAGACACTAGCATAGCGCCTTTCCAGCCGGACATTCCTAATGCAGCCTTTGCAAGCTTCTTTACCTTCTCGACAAGCTTTTTCGCCCACTCTAGAATTTTTGCAATCTTATCAGTGATTTGATCAGGTAGCCCAGTGATGCCTTCGATTACGCCTTCAAGAAACTCAACAACGTTTTCATAAAATTCTTTCATGGACTTCTTTACGATCCCAGCGTACTGTTCAAGTCTTTTAGAATCACCCATGATATATCGTAAGGTTAATGCTGCATTCTTTGTATCGCCACCTAGCTTTTTAAAATCGCTAAAGAACCCTTCAAGAACAAGTTGCTCCTCTATAATTCTTTCTTGCATAGCTGGAGAATACGGGTACGACTCATTAAGCGGGAGATCAATCCCTAAAACTCCTGTTACGTAGTCTGCCTCGAATATTCTTTTTGGTAATGGACCTTGTCCACCTTGGATCATCATTTTATCACCCCATGCTTTCCGCAGCGTAAACCTTAAGATCGTTAAGGCTACCATCAAAATGCCACATCAGCTCTTCTCGTTCATCAGCCTCAAATTCATATTCCCAGGCATCAGCGAGATCGTAAGCGATATCCTGCAGTTCAGAGTCTGGATTATCAGCCGCGTAGTCTTTGAAAGTGTCCTCGGCCCAATACCTGAGTCTTTGAAGCAGTCTATCGATATCAAGTCGTTCGCGGTCTGCTTCGCTTTTTGCAAAAATCTTCTTGTTGTATCTTCTATCCTGCTTACCAAGCGTCTCTTGCTCTAACTTATCAAAGTCTGCATTTGAGAGTGTACCATTTGGACTCATGCTCAGACCGAGACGCTTGACCAGATCAGGAACAGCAGCATCAGGTGCCACATCTCTTTCGGCATCGCCGAATGTCAAAACTTCACCAGTTTCCACGTTGACAACGTCCATTGCTTCTTTGATAATGCTTCGGAGTTGTTTTCTTGTGATCTTCATGCTGGAAACCCCATGTCTTTTGCTATTCCCCACGCGATGTTGTAAGCCTCATCACTCAGATCACCAAGTTGATCCATCGCGGCTTCGGCTATGTCTTCAGCTTTTGCATTTCTAAAAACTGGTTCGTTCGCTATGTCAGCAACCGTTTGTTGAATCTCTTTGGGGTCAACCTTCATTGGTTGGGTTTCGCCCATGGAGCCGGCTCTTGAATCTCTCACCATTTCATCTTCGCCGTACTCACGGTAACCACCGGCTTCTTTAAGAGATTCTTTAATAATGCTTCGGAGATGTTTTCTTGTGATCTTCATTTTATGTTCCTAAGCTGCCTTTACGGTCGGTTGAGCTATTTATTACAGTGCCTGTTGGTTCATGAATTATATTCGTTCTCTTTCGACCATACACAGCATCTGACTGGCTTGTGGCATTAACAGACTTAAATTGACCTTTTAGATCTTTATACTCTTTTACTTCTTGTGACATATCTTGCAGCTTTATCACCAGTGGACCACCTCGACCACTAGGGCCAAACCAAAGCTTATGAGCACTGGAAGGCTGAATACCGTAAGGTTTTTTCCTTACAATTGCTAAAAAGTTACCATAGTTGTTATAGCTTTTGTCTTCTTGGTGCATATCCTGCAAAAGATTCATTGCGTCTGAATAGACCTCTTCGCCTAATCGATCTAAAAGGTAGAAATGAGAACTATATTCACCCTCTAATTCTTTTAATCGATCATATAGCGCTTGTGGCTCTGATCCAGATACTGCCTCTTTAATGATTCGCCTAAGCTGGCTTCTGGTAATCTTCATTATTTTGCCCTTATCTTAAGTCGTATGCTGCGCTTCTAATTTTATCTAACAGTTCAACTGCTTTTCTAATGTCCATTGCTAGTTCATTAAGTCCAGCATCCATAAGAGGCATATCTAAATGTTCGGTACCGTCCTCTAGCGTTTTTACTGCTTGAGTTGCTAAAGCTTGAATCGCTTTAAAAGAACCGTCTGCCTTGAGTCCTGCCATAACCTCAGCTCCGACCTCACTATCAAATTGAGGTCCTTGCTCTTTAAGGATATTAGCCTTCTCTTCTTTAATGATTCTTCTGAGTTGTCTCTTTGTGATTTTCATCCCATTACTCCTATAGCATAAGGTCCAACGATAACTGTATCTCCGTCAGGCTCAACTGCGTTCTTTGATATGACGACTATGTTTCCTCTGCCATGGGGAATTTGAACCATTCTCATGCCCGCGCCACTCAAGTACTCAGCATTGTGGCCAGCTGCTTGAAGCTTGCCAGCCATGTCCATAATAGCAGATGAACCGGAGTCGACCGCGGCCTGTACTACGGCTGCAACTTCATCAACCTTAGGATCAGCTGCTTCTCTAAGAAGTTCTTCTTTAATGATTCTTCTGAGTTGTCTTTTTGTGATTTTCATTACTGCATGTCCAGATTGTTATCGTTGCGCGCGATGGATATTGCTTCTTCAACGTCCTCAGGACTCATCCCGTCGGCCAACATCTTTCCCATAAGGGCGGAAAACTTATTAGAGAAATCTAGAATGAGCGCAGTCATTACTTTTTCATCTTCTTGACTAAGCCCGAATCTAGACTGCTCCTGAATTTTAGCTTTCTCTTCTTTGATTATTCTTCTGAGTTGTCTTTTTGTGATTTTCATTATAGCCCCTGTTCTTTAGTAAACGTGTTAGCAGCTTTTCTAAGACCGTCAGCGATCGCATGAACAATTTCAGCAGGTACCTCCATACCATCGCTGAGATTATTTTCGGCCACGATATCGTAAACAGACTCTAGATCGGCTTCTTCGACCATTGTTACGATCATTGAAGTTGGCATATCTTGCTCTTTAAGGAGCTTGGCCTTCTCTTCTTTAATAATTCTTCTGAGTTGTCGTTTTGTGATTTTCACTATGCATCCATCGCAATCGTCTGTAGGGCTTGTACTGCATCTTCTCTCGTATAGCCACTTCTTACAAGATTTTCAATAGCTCCCAAAACTGTATCTTCAAGCATTTTATAATCATCTAAGTCTAGTAATGATTGCTCAGCCAGAACTTTGGACTTCTCTTCTTTGATGATTCTTCGAAGTTGGGTTTTCGTGATTTTCATTATAGTCCTTATAAGTTATGTTTGCGAGCCAGCGTTTGCATCGCGGCCTCAACTCTTTCTGGGTCATTCGTACTGGTATCCATTACGTACTGCATGACTTCGCTTTTTAGCGCTTCATTACCGCGGTTCATAATCATATCAAGTGCGATCATTGCTAAGCCGTCCTCAAGCATCTCCATAACCTCTGGGTCAGAAATCATTTGTTGCTCTTTAAGAATTCGGGACTTCTCTTCTTTAATAATTCTTATGAGCTGGCGTTTAGTGATTTTCATTACGTCTTACCCTCTTTGTATCATTTTGTATATTGCGTCGTATTCAGCAATCAAACCTGTAGCTTGGAAAGCCTGAGCGACAGCAAGTAACGCGGCATCAGCGGCCATTTCCTCAGCTTCATCTTCTTCAAGACCGTCATCGATAGCAGCCATCTCAACACCCGCCAGAATGTCCTGTATTGCGGTTGTCAAGGTATCGACGTTAGAAACGTCGGCGTACATGCTTAATGTGCGCTCAGCATTTGCTATTGGGTTCATTTCAACAATAAGCTTTTGCTTTTCTTCTTTAATAATTTTCTTAAGTTGTTGTTTTGTGATTTTCATCTTATGCTACCTTTACCTTACTGGTTTTGCATTACCGCCGGACATGGCGAGTTTTCTTGAGTAGTCTTCAAAAGCAATGTTAATTGCTTCTGAAATTTCAGCCTGCTTTGACAGTAAGGATTCTTTTACGGCCTCAAGCTCTTCAGGTTTAATCCCCATTTCTTCATCAAGAGAATCATAAACTGCATATTGAATAGCATCTACTAAAATCAATGCTTCATTATTGCCAGCTTGCTCTAAAAGTACACGAGCCTTTTCTTCTTTGATAATTCTTCTTAGTTGTCTTTTTGTAATTTTCATGTTGGTTCTCCTACGAAGCCTCTGTTGATGTCCAAGATAATACCTTCAAGCAACTGAATGAGATCAGCATTCGTGAGCCCATCGTCATATAAACCGTTCAATATCTCTTCAATCGCTTCTATAGACGGCTCAATTTCCATTCCGGTCATTCCAGCGGTCGGAGTAGATTGTTCTTGAAGCTTCGCCCGCTCTTCCTTAATAATTCTTCGAAGCTGGTTTTTTGTAACCTTCATTACCTTCACCTTCCTCTCCTAAGTACTTTAATTGTAATACCCTCTGCTTCACCGGTCATGATGTAAATTTCATCATCGATGGTAGGGCTACGCTCAGCGCCTAAGCCACATCGTTTAAGAGCTCCAACTAAAGACTGGGTGGTTGCACCAATTGCCTCACCATCGGACATAACTTCTTTAATGATTTGTATTATTTGGCTTTTTTTGATATTCATTATATTACCTTAATTTGAGTATTGTCCATCATGGAGATCTTGCTCAACCGCTTGTACTGCTTTAGCTACTGCCAATGATATTCGTCGTTCCAAGTCGCTGCTTGCTTTCAAGGTCTCTTTGTTCCATTCTTGAACAGACTGTTGAAATGCCCCAGGCTCTTCTTCGTACATACCACCCATGTCTGACATGAATTGCTCGGAAATATTAAAGGCTGCGTCTTCAATCATATCTTCGTAATGTCGCATGTCTGTAACAGATTCTTTAAGCTGCTTCTTTTGAAGTTTAGCTTTCTCTTCTCGAATGATTCTTCTAAGTTGGTTTTTTGTGACTTTCATGTTATCTTTCCATCATGGGTTTAGAGTCTTCAACATCATCAGCCAATCCACGTAGCTCATTAGCTAATTCCACGGTATCCATACCTTGATCTAACATCTTATCGACAACATCATTTAACATTAAGAACAAGTTTTCACCAGTTTTTGGGTGACGATAGCTAGCCTCTTTAATAAGCTTAGCACGTTCTTCTTTAATGATTCTTCTTAATTGATTTTTTGTGATTTTCATTCTGCACTCACCTTAAATTCTTCTAATAAGAGACTGGCAAATGCGTTTGTATACAAACAAAAAAATGTGCCAGTCTCATTTTGTTTTAAAGTGGGCACAGACCGTTTGTTTATCCCACCTGTCTTTAAATATAAAGGAAAATAGACAATATTATATATGAAAAAACTTTTTTGTCATTAAGGTATGAGAGTATAGTTAAGAAAAGAGGAGTTCTCCTTATGTTCAAATTTTTCATGTTAATATTTTTTGTTTTGATTAGTGGCTGCCGCGAAGGCGACTACATGCTGGTTTATAAAGACCCAGAGACGGTGGAGGTACCTGTCTATATAGAGGTTGAGGTTCCAATTCCGACCGGTACACCAGCTGAAGAAGTGGAAATATGGGTTGATTCATTCGTCCAAGTAAGAGCAGTCGATGGTGTCGACATTATATGGGTTATAGATACTAGCGGCTCAATGAGCCAGTATCAAGACAACCTGCTCGCAGGTATAGACCACATGATGAATGCCTTACCTTTAGGCGGTTGGCGGCTAGTAATGATTCCGACTGACCCTAACAAATCTGTAATAGAGCAGCAGTTTCCTCTGGTCCCAGGTGACACGATAATAGACGCTGAGGACATGTACAGAGCGATGCTATCAGGTCCAAACGAAAAAGGGTTTGACTCTGTTTTTGAATATATTGAACACAACCCGTACGCAGCTTCTTGGATGCGTCATGATGCAGCGCTGCTGGTTGTATTCGTTAGCGACGAAGATGATCAAAGTGACATTCTTGTAGGGTCACATGACTTTATAGGATGGTACGTACCTCGAAGGTTTGGGAACGTTTATCTCGCCAGTATAGTAATGAAAGAAAGCCAAGACTCATTATGCCCTGGCTCACCAGGGTCACAGGCAGGGCTAGCGTACATTGACGCAACAAACATTTTGTTTGGAACAGTGGTAGATATATGTTCAGATGATTGGGCTCCAGGGGTTGCTGATGCGACTTCCCAAATAGAGCCTTATGAATACCTTGAATTAAGTCACAAACCTATTCCTGATACGATTAGAGTGTTTATTGACGGGCTGCCGAACCATGATTGGAGCTACGATGAACCAAGCAACTCCATAATATTCTCTATCATACCTGGCGGTGGCAGCTTGGTAGAGGCAGGATACGTAATCAAGCCTTAGTGGCCTTTTGCACCACAACTAATTGAGACACGTATTCGTTTTCCTGTGGAAAGCTTTCGTTCCAATATACTTCGACTTCTTCATAAGGCACAAGAACTTTGGTTACTAGCCCTGTCGATAAATTCTCAGATATAAACTCGAGTGATAGCTTTACTAAATCGCCAGCCCTTATTTCTTGTTGCTCTTCAGTTCCCATTTCTCTTTAGCCTTTTGTAATCGCTCGATATCTAGCCACGTATTAATTGTCTTAGGCTCTTTTAGATCTTGGTCACCAAAAAGATCACCAAACTCAGCAGACAACCAGACATCAAAATCGTCCTTATGAAGTGTTAACATCGCTCTGTGCGACGCAGCTCTCCAAAAACTTTCATCTACGTCGTAAGCCTTCGCATCTGTAACGAACGACCCAACTTCATCAAAGATTACTTGCGCAATCTTCTTGCATGATTTTGCTAGCTTTTTTTCAAGAGCCCTCGTTTTTCTTTTATCAATTTTACCATTTTCATTTTTAACACAAAATGCCAATTGTTCTCTTTCTCTCAACTAGATGTTGAGTCTTTATTTACTCTTCCGTAAAGAGCGGCAATCTGCTCTTGTCGGTCTGCTTCTTTTCTTTGTTCGATCTTTTTATTCCTGCTCTCTTCAGACCAGCCGACTAGCCTTGCCAGAACGTACGCGCCGGCAGCAATTGCAAAAGCAGGTATTACTTCAATCATCGTCATCAAGCAACTCCAGGATGTCAGTGTGATATAGGTTACCGTCATGATTTTGATCGTCACCGGGGGTATCATGAAACATTCCAGGAGACCAATAAACGGCAATATCTTTTTTTTCTAAGAACTCAACGATCACAGATGTCTTATCGTTTTCATCAATCCAAGCGTTCGCTATGATACCAACGGATCCAGTTTTTTTATCCTTGACAAGATCACCAGCTTTCATACATTCCATCCTTACTTACATCACAACTATGAAGCCAGCAGCCAATCTTAAAAAATGCAGCCTTAGCTGAGAGTGGCATCCACTCTTTACAAGCAAAATTAATAAGCTTGGTCCCTAACCAAGCACAAAAATTGTTCTTAAAATCTGTAATCATTTTTTATCTCCTATAAGGGTTAGCTCATAGCTATCAGCGTATCCCAGTTGTCCATCTTCATATAAGACGCCAAACTGCCACGTGTGATCCTCTCCAGATTCTGAATCGACCCATCTAGGGTTTAACTCTACAACAAGACCAGACATTCCATAAGCAGAGTCTAATACAACATCACCAACTTTAATAGTAGAAGCTTCATCCATCGTACTTAAGCCTTTCGCCTTTTTCATCAACAACAGCATCACGGCTGAACGTAAACGTGCCGCCTATATGCGGATACTTAATCTCGACACTTTCTTCAAGTACACTTATAAGTCTTGCTCTGGTCTTGGCTCCGTCTGTAGACTTAACGTATACCCACATGCCCTTGTATTGTTTACTCATCGTTTGTAAATCCTATCAGCATGGGCGGTTTTCATTGTCCCATCTGGGCATAGCCAGTCATTTACGATAGCACCGTCGGTAGTAACGCGAACATCTGACATACATACAAGGCGCTGGACTTCACCTCCAAAATTGTATTTTCCAATGTCACCAGTCTTAAACCTTGGATTATTCACCAGCTTCAACCGTCCAGACACCGCCTTTAGAAGCTTTTTTACATCACCTTGCTTGATAAACCCACCATCTGCAAGGAACCTTTCACAAGCCTCCGCAGCTCTTCGAACAGCTGGACGTTCTGATCTCCACATTGGTGAGTACCCTCTGTAAAGCAATGTTGCTGTTGCTATGTTTTTTGACTCTTCAGGTGTCGGAGCCCAGATGTTTCCAGAAGCAACTTGCTCTGATTCAGTCAATAGTCTTTCAAGGAGTGAAAGCTGCTTTTCAGATAGTGACCTACCAACAATAACTCTTGGTAGAAAGTCTTTAAGAACGCCAAGTTCCCACCTAAAAGTATCTAAATGAGGCTCATAGGTAGCGATTGCAGCTTCAATACGCTTACTAAGCTCTGGGTTCTTACTGTCAGGTGATGGAACACCTTCTTCTATGAGGCTATCAAGCCAGTTACGTTGCTTTGTGCTAGTGCCTTTATCTGCTGTAAGTTTTCCGACCATATCGATGATAAAGCGGTGGCGCCAGTCGTTACGAAAAGCAGAGTTTGACCATGCATCGCATAGTTGTACTGCTTGCTCAAGACGTAGTTTACGGGACTTGCGAGGCATATACATTCTCCAGGGTTTCTGTTATAAGCAATACAGGATTAATTCCTCATTCCTTATATTACTATTATACCCTAAATCACAGTACTTTTGCACGATTGTCAAATTAACTTTTACCTTTATCGAAATACTGCTTTGCCATTAACCAACAAAAGAAACCACTTACAACTGCCCAGCCGTAATGTCCGTGGTTTAAACTGTTAAAACAAAAATATCCGTTTGCTAATGCAAGAATACCGTTGAAGGTACGTGAATAGATAAAGCTCCAAAAGCTATCATTGCTCTGCATTTTCTTTCTCCCCTTGATACATCTCAATATCTTTTCTTCCAGCTTTTTCAACAAGCTGAGCTCTCACTTTAACAACTTTGTCTTCGCATAAAACAGAAGCCGTCTTCATAAGACTATCGTACTTGACAAGTAGGCCGATTCTTTTCTTTGGCGTAGTCGACCAATTGTTAACATCTTCAAGATCTTCCCAAAGGGCAAACCTGACCATATCACCAACCTTCATATTCACTTCTCACTTCAAAATAGTCACTTGCTAACGTAAGTTCCCGTGTTAACTCGTGAGTGTCATAGTTGTCTGGCCACAATACAACAGCATACTTCGTATACTTTGTAG
>Ga0181412_1000086_pt1 | contig 35078 bp, 24 predicted proteins | sample 35SPOviralmetaG_FD_130113 | JGI IMG/M metagenome (GOLD analysis project Ga0181412, IMG submission 130113) | Marine viral communities from the oligotrophic San Pedro Time Series (SPOT) site, San Pedro Channel, CA, USA - 35 SPOT_SRF_2012-08-15 | ecosystem: Environmental > Aquatic > Marine > Strait... | reverse complement strand
TTAGATCAGTTTCTTTTGGTTTAGACCAAGATGTAGATTATGTACCAATTACTTCAGGATTAGAAGAAACTGGTGATGGAACACTTGACAGTTATCTAGCAAAATCATATTTGCCACTAGTATTAAATATATTTGTTGATGCAGTTGTTAGTCCAAATCCATCGCAGTTAAGAGATGAATTTAACTTAGAAGATTTCCGTACTGGAAAATTATTAGACAAAGGATTTTATTAATGTATAGTTCAAATAGTCCATATAGCAAAACACCAATGAAAGGTGATTATCTTGATATAATGAATCCAAAATTTATTATTAGAGATGAGTCAGATGAAAGTTATGAAATTGAATCTAGATATGAAATGAGACCAGATTTACTAGCTAATAAACTTTTTGGATCAGTAAAATATTGGTGGGTGTTTGCAGTAAGAAACCCAGATAAAATTGTTGACCCTATACAAGATTTCAAAGCAGGTTGCGTTATAAAAATTCCTAAATTAGAAAACATAAGGTAAAACAAGATGCCAGGCAAAGGTACAGGTGGAAAACACATAAAAGACGCTAAAGTCGATTCTGATCCTAATATAGATTTAGAAACCATCCAAGCAAAAAAATATAAAGGTGATGGATCTATGGCTGGATACGGTAAAGTAAATGCCGACAAGGTTACAGCATCTGAAGTTGCAACTGGTGTAGCAGAAAAAAATCAGTCAAAAGAATTAGATGCAGGAGTATCAGCAGTTACAAACACATTCTTACCAACTTGGCACGAACCAAAAAATCATCCAGAATATGATAGAGGCACCAATAACAAAGGTTTAAACTATATTACTGAAACGACTGATGCTCAAGCAAAAGCAAATGCAAAAGGTGAATCATTAAGCCAAAAAGATGTTCAAGAAATAAAAGCAAAAGTTGAAGATGCAAATTCTCCTTATATCTATAATGATAAAATTATGGGCATGGTTGAAGGTGAAGATAAAAGTGCATATAATAATTTTGATGCAAGAAATCATCCAGAATATAAAGAAAATCCAAAAGGTGTTGTAAATGAAAATTATGCTACATCAGATGATGGGTATCCTGAAGGAGAAAAAAAAGAATATGTTCATCATACTATGTATAAAAGAAATGTATTACTTGATTATGATGGACCAACATATCATTTTGAATTGCAAATGATATCAGAAGCCGATGCAACACTGGCACAACGTTGGATATTAGAAGCAGATGATCCATTTGAAAATTGGAGACCAACTGCGGCACAACCAGTAACAATAGCAGAAACTGGTTCAACTGTTTTAAATTTACAATCATGTATGATTGAAGCTGTAGCAGGGCCAACAAATAATCAACACCGTGTTACAGGTGCTACAAATTTCCAAATGACCTTTGCACAACCTTTAGGGGTTTCATTTACAAACTTAATTGTTAATGGTGCAGTACAACTAGGTATGCCAGATGGCTTAAAAGCAACGTATCTTTTAAAATTAAAATTTATTGGTAGAGATGCAAAAACTGGAGCAGATGTAAATCCTATTCTAAATACTGAAAGACAATTTTTAATTAATATAGTTGGAGTAGAACAAACTGTTGATACTACTGGAGGTATATTCAATGTAACCGCCGTTAGAAGTGGTGACCAAGGAACTTATCAACACGTATATTCAACAGACCGTCCAATGGAATTAAGTAATATTAAAACTGTAAATGATATGATGCAAAAATTGGCTGATGCTATTAATGTTAATGAAATTGATAAATTGGCAATTGAAAAAGCAATATTAGATGAATATTATATACACATTGACGAAAACGCAAAAAAAATATTAGCAGATGACGAAATAGTTCCAACTAATGAAAAAGGAGTAGCAAATGCAAACCAATTTTCATCATACCAAGCAGATTCCAATGATGAAGAAGGAGAAAAAAAGTTACTTCGAACATTTAAAATTCCGCAAAACACAGGCTTAAATCGAATAATGGAATTTGCATTATCACATTCAAGAAAATTACAGAATTTAGCAAAAGGATTTGACGAAAATGACAAAGATCCAGATTCAACAGATTCAGCTAAAATTAAAAAATATAAAAAATTTATTTTTAAGATAAAAGCAGATGTTGTTAATATTGGTTGGGATATGTTGCGTAATGACTACGCAAGAGAATATCATTATACTGTATCATTATTTCCAACTATTAGACCAGAAATTTTAATGGGTACTTACGCAAAACAAGTTGAAGCCGTAAGAGAAAAAGTTAAAGAATTAACTAGTCCTGATATAGGTGAAGGTAAAACTAGAACAAAATATAGAGGGTTACGAAAAAGATATGACTATTTGTTTACTGGTATGAATGATAAAGTTTTAAGATTTGATCTTAAATTTAACAATAACTTTTTTATGGCTATGCATAGTTATCAAAACTTATATGATAATATTGACAAATCTACACAAGATAGAATTGTTGATTCAGGAGAAAAATTAAGAGAATTTAAACAACAACAAGCACAAGTAAAAGCGGCTTGGAAAGCATACTTAACAAATAAAGCGGCCAAAGTAGGAAAAAAAGGTTTTGATCCAATTGTAGAAATGGCATCTTCTAGTACATATAATCAATTTAAAAAAGAAAGAGAAAAACTAATAAATCAATATGTAGGAAGAATTGAAGACGGAACTATTGAAGGTGATGAAGCATTGGCTAATAAATTAACAAGTCTCGATACGTATGAAAGTAAATTAACAGAAAATAATAAAGGAAGAATTAGTTCAAATGGTCCAACGTCATCTTCCGAATTAGGTGGAAACGAGCAAAAAAGAATTATTGGAGAATTAATTGACGAAAATGATTTATCAAATAAAATTGAATCAGGTCAAATTCCAACTCATGTAATGTGGGGAGTAACAAGAGATGCATCAGCTGGAAACTTTAATGACGAAGGCCATCCTGAAAACAAAGGTAAGCATCAATTTGATGCAGTAATGCAGGCATCATTAAACGATTTTCAAGCAGATATGGTTCAAATGGATATGGATATTAGAGGAGATATGTATTGGTTAGAAAGTGAAGCAGACCCACGTTCAGAAACAGCGTCATATTATTCAGGAGAAAATTATCTATTATTTAGAGCAATTACAAGTGCAGGTGAACCTGATATAAATACTGGTATAGCAACTCCAGGAGACACTAAAAAAGAACAATTACTTAATGGTGTTTATGCTGTTGTAAATGTAACAAGTAGATTTGAAGGTGGATTGTTTACACAAAATATTAAAGGTCCACGTGAAAACTTTATTTACGATACATCAATATTAGAAGAATTTAAGGAAGAATAACAATGGCAACTAAAAAAATACAATCAGTAACAAGCCTTAAAAATTTGCATTCAGATGAGTTAAAAACTTTAGGTCACGTAAAAACATATGACGGTATATATGAAGCCGTTGTAGTTAATGCAAAAGATATACAAAAAAATGGAAGACTTGTTGTTAGATTAGTTGGCACAAATATAAAAATAACAGATTTACCAGATAGTTATACAAAAAGTGAATCACACTTAAACTTAACTGTACGTTGGAGTTCTCCATTTGCTGGAGCAACAAACATATCAAACACAATAAAATCAGGTGGAGTAAATCCACATTCAGATATAGATCCAGATAAAACTTTTGATGGAGCACAAAGAAGTTATGGTATGTGGATGATTCCACCAGATGTTGGAAACAAAGTATTAGTAATGTTTATTGGTGGTGATTTAGCTAAAGGTGTTGTTGTTGGATGTTTATATCAACATTTAATGAATCATATGGTTCCTGGTATTGCTAAAGCAAGAACATTTACATCTGTAGAATCTGAATTAAAAGAAACTCCTACAGCAGAATATAACAAAGCATCAGATGTTGCTAGTAATGTAGATTATACAAAATCACGTTCAAGTGATGGATTAACTCCAACTGATAATGTTAAAAGAGCTGTACATACTTTACATTATAACGGGTTGAAAGAACAAGGTTTAGAAGAAGATAATACTAGAGGACTAACAAGTTCATCAGCAAGACGTGAATCACCTTCAAAAGTATTTGGAGTATTAACTCCAGATGCAAATCAATTTGTAATGGACGATGGTGATCAACAACTAATTAGATTAAGAACTAAATCAGGTGCACAAATATTGTTAGATGAAACTAATGGTAATGTTTATATTATTAATAAAAAAGGATCAGGATATGTTGAAATTGATAATGATGGAAAGATTGATGTTTGGGCAAATGATTCGATTAGTGTACGTTCACAAAAAGATATAAATTTAAGAGCAGACAGAGATCTTAATTTTGAATCAGGTAGACATATTAATATAAAAGCACACAAAACAAGTGATACTGGCCAACCATCAGATACAACAAATACATTAACATCAGTAGATGGAAATTTAAATTTAGATGTAGAAGGTCAAGTAAGAATTAAAACAGGTGGTTCAACTAAAATTACATCTGGAGCAAGTTTTAATTTATCAACCACAGGATCAAATCATCTTACTGCTTCTGCAAACACTGAAATTTTAAGTGGTGGCAATCATCATGAAACAGCATCAGCAATACATATGAACGGTCCTGCGGCCGCTGGTGCAAGTAATTATGGTGGATTAACTGTTAAAGCAAATGCTAAAGGTATATTGTATTTTACAAATACTCTTTACACAAGAAATAGTGAAGATAAAAGAAATACTGAAAGAGTTGGAACTATCCTAACAAGGTTCCCAACTAGAGAACCTTTTGCTAGGCAAGAATATACAGATTAATTCCAACCAACACCAACTGGTGTCAGCATATATTGACCTTTGTCGTTAGTAACCTGCATACCATTTTCAATTTTAACTTTAGGGTCTTTCATAAGTTCCCATTTACCTGAAGCTGTTCTACAAGCAACACCTTCACTTTGTTCCATTCTTGCACCAATTTGTACTTCTTGGATAAAAGAACGACAAGGTATTTGTCCGTTTTGTATGTAGTAAGTTTCAGTTACCATTACACCACCTCTATGGCCAGTGTTTGGATTTTCCCAAGTAACAGGGACACCGTCTTTAGCATATTCAAATGCTCTATAGGCAACTTTTTCGTGTTTGATAGTTTCATAATGATCTAATTGAGCTCCTACGTTACGTCCCCAATGCGAACCAAGTATTACACCCAAAATAGTTGCGGCATCTTTACCACTTCCACTACCAAATTGATTACCAATTACACCACCAATAACAGCACCACCTAATGTGTAAGTGTCTGTTTTAGAAACAGTTTGTCCTGTTGTAGCCGTACAATTAGTTAGAAATATAACAGCAAATAAACTTGCTATTAGTTTTTTTATTTTATACATTTTATACCTCTTCATATTCTTACTACTATAACACAATATAGAAATCTGTCAACCAAAAAAAGCCATAAAAAAAGCCTGCAAAGTATAGACTTTTACAGGCTTTTAATACTAAAGTGGCCTAATTAGGCAACTTTTCTTTGCATAATACGATATTTTACCGCACTTCTTTTAGTATCTCTAGTAACAAATCTTAGTGATCTGATATCAAAACCGTTTTGTCTCAACTCACAAATTCTTGCAGTTGGCTTCATGATTTTGTATCTTGAAACTAATGATTTATTAGTTACTGTAGATCCAGTACCCCAGTAGTATTGTAGGATTCTTTGTTTTTGAGTTCCTACTTTGTACTGTGAAGCACCTTTTACTTTTACATTATGTAATCCCATGTTATTTCTCCAGTTCTAACAAGTTAAGTTATTTTTATATATTATATTCATATATTGATCTTGTCAAGTCTTTTTTTCAAAACAGGATTGTTTTGGCCAACTACTTAATTTTTTTCAAATCAGAACCAGCATTTTTAAATGATGATTGCACTGATTCGCTAACTTTTATTCTAGTAGATAGATATCTAAGTAGTACTCCATAAGCCGGTAAGAATATAATTAAACCTACTGCGATTTTAATTACAACTTGTGACCCTGCAATTTCTATCCAGTTTGCCGCCATATACTCATCAGCTGAGTTGTTGAATGCAACGTAAAAGAATGTGTATGTATCAATAATATTAGCTACAACTGTTGATAATGCTGGTGCTATCCACCATTGAGACATTCTTTCTCTTAATACTTGGAATACATATACGTCAAGCATTGTACCTACTGCGTATGCTGTTGCACTTGCAAATCCAATTCTTAATGCTACTGATTGTGGGGCGCCTTCTGCCAATACAACCAAAATAGATCCTATAATTGCAAATGGATATGCTAATGCAATTGTTGATCTTGCTATGTGTTTTCCTAACAACCTAATAGTTAAATCAGTTGCTAATATAACTAGCGGAAATGTAAATGCCGCCCATGTAAGTTTAATACCAAGTATCTGTACCGGTATTGCCACAAGAGCATTTGAAACTGTAATTACTACAACGTGTAATAACACCAACTTCCAAAGCATACTCTTGTCTATGTTTTTAAAATTAAACATACGATTCTCCTTTATATAAAGATTAGTCATTATTATAGCATTATTGTAATTTAATTACAATACACGAGTTAGTTGTTATCCACACACTTTAGGATTAAATCTTTAGCACCTTGCTGGCCAATTAACGAAAGATGATTGGGAATATCATCGCCTTGACATTCTTGTTGTTTAATAAATTCATAAGGTCCATTACGAATAACATTTGGTTGATTAAATATTTTCCAGTCTTTGTGAATATAATCTGTGAACGCATTTGTAAAAATATAAAACGGTTTTCCTGTTTGTTTTAGTTTCCAATATATTGCTTCTGTGATTACAAAACTGTTCAGTATTTCTAAATCTTCATTATAATATTTGGCTATATATTCTTGTGTTTCTTTTGGTGCGTGTTTATTAACAACATCAGTTCTTCCCCAACTAAACTTGCTTTCAAAATTCCAGCCGTCTGATTCTTTCCAGGCAATATTAATCCTTGTTGGTGATGTTAAAAAGACCATACATATATCAAATCCTTCTTCAATTGCTTCTTGGACCTGTATGTATATTTTTAAATTAGATGATCCTGGACGAGCATATATTTTAGGATTGTATCCTAAATTGTATTGCCATAATTGAGAATTATTTGTAACTTCTTTATTTGAATACGTTGAACTATCAAAATCACTTGCCCAACTGCAACCACATATTGCAAGATTTTGCATTAGGTTAACCCTTGCGTCCACCCATGCCCATATAATTCTTCGATATCAACATAATCAGATCCGTACTTTATTTTATCAACTTGTTTTTGTTGATGTACACAAAGTCTTTTATATTCAGCCAAATCTTCTATTTCTGCAATCAGTTTCATAGGACAAGGATCGTTTAATATGTCATCTAAATGTTTTATAGCACACAATCTTGTACTGTATTCAATTATATCTTTTTTTGTTATACCTTCGGTTAAACAAGTTAGCAATATATTTTTTCTATATTTGTCAATTAAATTTGATAATTGTTTTACCCTTTTTGGGTCAGGATAAGGTGGCCTTCCTTTTTTCATAACTACTCCTCTTTATACTCTTGAGATCCTGGATTGGGGCCTTGCGGATTCATAACCCAACCTTCTTTTTTAGCTCGTTGTTCTAATTCTTTTTTCATCATATTACCTTTAGTTGAATCACCATCAACTATACTTTGTAATTTTTGTAAATTTGTATCTGGTATTGATTTATACCATTTAACAACATCTTCTGGAAATGTGTTTTCAAATAATTTGTTTCTTCTTACGTCATATTGTGAATAAAATGATTTAAAATCTCTTTCACGTGATTCAATTGAAGATGTACCTTGATGGCCTACTTCTACTTCACGCAAGTAATTAATTAATCTACTTACACCATCTTCTTCCATATCAAAAAACAATTCATGTGGTTTACCTACATTTTCTAACCAATTTTCTAAATTGTCTGCTAAACGTTTTCTAATATCTTGTGGTAATGTTAATGCTGATTGGAAACTAGGAAAACGTAATATATTAAAACTCATTGCAGGTGCAAATTGTCCATAACGTTCTTTTAGTTTAATCATTTCGTCCATAAATTCTGTAATACTAAACAAGCACATGGCATTAATGGTCATCATCATATGTAGTTCACGTACATTACCTTGTTCCATCATTTTATGAATATTGCCTAACCAAGTTTCCCATACTAACCCATCACGTATGTACTCTGCATGAGAACCAAATGATTCATTTGATGTATATAAATCAAAATCTTTAAATGCGTGACTTTCTCGTGCTAGTCTATCTATTAGTTCTGGTTTAGTTCCTAAATTAGAATTAACTGCTAATCTTACATCACAATCTTTGTTGCTTTGCCACCATTCTAGCAAACGCCAGAAGTCTTGTGACATTGTTGCTTCACCACCTGTTACTCTTAATTCTTGTAGTGTATACTGTAAATCTGATTCCCACCATTTAAAGAACGCTTCAACGTAAGGATTACCTTCATTCTTTTTACCGTACGGCATAGCCCATTTACCATCTTGTTGAAATGCTCTTGCACCGTCTGATACTAAATTTTGATAAGCACCGCTTTTCTTTATATCATTTTGCCATTGTGTTGAGAAACTAGCATTACAATATGAACAAGCATAGTTACAGTTGGCATCAAATGCAATTTCTAATGTTTTTAAATTAACATCTGCTTGCCAATCCATTTCACTTGCTTCTTTAATTTGATCTTCTGTGTATATAACTGTTTTGTAAACTCTATCAGAAACATTTTTAGGACCCAAGTCTTCAACTTTCCAACAATACTCACACTCTTTAGGTCGCTCACCACATTGCATTTGTTTACGTACCATTTTTTTATATTTGGTATTATGTATTGCTTTTGGGTTTGCTAACACTTCTTCTAATGGTATTTTATGTGCAGGCGGGTGATGACAACTTGCTGTTGTTCCACTATTCAACCATATAGTAGCATTGTACCATTTGGCACCGCACCATGAAGTTGATATTGGGTTGATTACCCTATCTCTATATTGTTGATATGTTTCTGTTTTTCTTTTCTTTGTCATATTACTGTTTACACAAATTATAAAATTCTTCTAGTTCTGGAAAAGTTTTACAGAAATCTTTATTTCTTCTTTTATCATATTCATCTATATATGATACAAAATCTTTTCGCACTTGTTGTATATTTAATCTCTCTTGCGGATTAGGTCCTGCGGCAATGTACTCTTGAAATCTTCTTAATTTGGCTATTTCAAAATCAAAGAATCCTTTGTATGCGTTGTCATGTGTTTCTGCATTTTCTAACATAATTTCTACAGAAGGATCAAGCATCTTAGAATAACTAGGATCAGCAACAACACCACTTAGATAACTAGGATGCCTTAGTATTGCTGTGTCTAACGTTATTGGAACTCTACGTTCATTACTGTAAAATTCTCTTTTTAAAGGATGAATCATATCAACAAGTTTATGAAAGTTAGGTAAACTCAATAGTCCAGTTGTACACATTATTGTTACTTTTGTTTTTGGCAATTCTGTTAGCACACGACATATATTATCATACCATTGATTAAAGTTTAATCCATCTCTAATATATTCTGCTTGTTCACCAAATGTATCAACACTAGTGTATAATCTTGTTAATCCAATTTTGTTATCCAATGTGATACGTTTCATTTTTTCAATGTATTGATCAAAAAGTTTATCTGGAACACATCCATTAGAGTTAATTGCTAGTTCTAATTCTGGTCTTGGATTATTATTAATATAATCTAAAACTTTAAATGTGTCTTTGGTTAAAAGAGGTTCCCCGCCTGTGATTCTGAAAACTTGGAGGTTTTTGTACAGGTCGGGAAACCATTCCCAGAATGCGTCAACATAAGGATTATGTTCACGGTGTGGAATTGGTAATTTGCCTTCTTTTCGAAGCCAATGTAAATTATTAAAATTATCGCTAGTTGGGTATGCACCTTGTGATTGAATTTCTTCCATCCACGAACTACTAAATGCAGGTGAACAGTAAGAACATTTTAAGTTACATACATTTGAAAAACTAACTTCAACATAAGTTGGATTAACATTTTCTACACCAACCATTTGTGAAGTTTCTTTTAAAAAGGGTTTAGCCCAATATTCGTGTGACTTAGAACTTCTATCACTATAGTGTTCTGGACCTAAGTCTTCCACGTTCCAACAATATTGACATTCAGGTGGACGTACACCTTTTAACATTAATTCTCTTTGTGATTTTTTATATTCTGTATTGTGTAAAGCACTAGGATTATTTTTTAATTCTTCTACAGGTACTTTGTGTGTTCTAGGATGATGACAACTATGAGTATGTCCATATTGCAAGTGTATTGTTGATTGATACCACTTGGCTAGGCAGAAACTTGGAGATACAGCATTTAGTTCATCTCTGGTTTGTTTAATCTTAGGTACTTCATCTGTCATTTCAACACTTTATAACGAGTAATTCCGTCTTGTCCTTTCTCTGTTACAAATGCTCCAGAGCGAGGTGGATTCCAATATACTTTTTTAAAGAATGCAGAACCTTCAGCACTTAGATCATCTATTTGCATTCCAAGTTTGTTTCTTAACTCTTTACCAAGTCTGACAGTTTCATTCCAAAGTTTTTCTTTATCCCAAGAGTAATTTTCGTGTGTACACTTTTCGTTACCTCCTGCAAATTGTGGTTTTACAGTTTCGTTCCAAAATTTAGTGTGCCATTCAAAATCTCTTACATTAACAAAATCCCAATCTGTACAATTAGTCATGTAACAACCAAGTCTTGTTCCGTACAATGCCCATAATCCATTGTCAACATCTTGTCCTACAGTTGCCCAAATTAAAAGTCTGTGATAGTTTTTGTCATGTATATTCTTTTCAAAGTTAACTGGATCAACTTTAAACCCTCTGTCTAATGACATTTTAACACCTTCTCTAAACCCTGCTCTGTATGCCTGATAAGGTGTTGCGTTATTATATACGTGTGAAAAGCATTCATTTAATTGTATGTAATTCATATCCCAACAAAAATCTACTGCTGATCCTTCTGATTCTGCGGCTTCGTGTGTTTTCATATCAAGTACTGCTTGTTTAGGCCAGCATTTAATACCACCATTACCATACATTAATCCATTGATATTATTATAACCTGTAAATGATATTACTGAATGTTTTAAATTTTCTAATTCATATTCAGAAAAATCAAGTTCTAAATCCATTAATTTTTCCCAATTGACTAATTTATTATCACCGTCTACAGTAATAAATCTATCAGTATCACTTCTATTTGCACAGGCTTTGTGTGCCGCATCTGATCCTTCTACACCGTGTACGTGTTTTGCCCATGGCACTTTGTTTACAATATCTGCCCAATGCTCTTTGTAATTAGGTTCATCATAAGACAGATAAAATATATCAATATCTGCAATTTTTATTTTTTTATCAGCACTCATTGTTTATATCTCCACCATTAAGTAATCATCATAAATTCTTCGTGTAAACACGTTACAAGTATTTAACTCTCCTTTGTAAGGTGCTGTTAACTTATCTTGTGTAAGCAACTGTACAACAGGTACATAATAACTTTCAAATAAATCATGTGGATCACCTGTTTGTGTTATAAAGAAGTTTAGTATACTTGTTCCATTTATTACAAGCATTTCTGGATTAGTAAACTTTTGTTGTTTCCCTGTAAGTTGATACTTACTTGCCATATATGCTTTTAATGTAGGGTTAAATTCAAAACTAATTGTTTTATCTTGTTTATTGTGTACAACTCTGATATCATAACTTAAATCATCATCTGTACCTTGTCTAATTTTATGTAATGTTTTATCAATTTCTCTTATATTCAAATGTATTTCTTTTTTCTTAATTGTAAAATCATTTGGATCTTTTGGATTTAATTCTATATAATATTGTGATTGTACTTTTGTACCGTCAATAAATTCTTTTATATCTTCAAACTCAATTTCATAATATGGATGTGTAACAGAGTTATCAACTTCACGAACAATTTTTATAATGTCTTTTGTTTCTAAATCATAATATAATATTCTAGACGTTGACATATACTTGCTCCTCATATCTTTTTATAATTTCATCTGTAAGAAAATTCTTTGTTACATAATGAACTGGTAATGTTTGTTGATAGTTTCCAATTTTTAATCTACAATCTGGTGTAAAATAAGCACCAATATGTTTTGTCCAATCTTCTGTTGAACCAGATTTCCAATTTTGTAATTTTGGTTTCATATGAACAAATGTTGGACAAGTTACCGCTGGGTTTGTTGATTGTTCAACAATATCTAACATTTTCATTGCCATGGCATATACAACGTCAGCACTTAAAAATTCTTGCTTAGGTAAAACTAATGCTGTATCTCTGTAATATTCCCAACGTCTAAATATATCTTCAACTACACTAAAGTATTCATTTACCATATTTGATTTTTTATTAAAATAGAAAAATGCTGTGTAAACATTAGGTAACATATTTGGGCCAAATGTTTTTCTGTAATGGTTATCAATTATTGTTTCTCCGCGATATGTTTGAACGTTAGTTGTTGCCATCATATCCCAATGTGTGAAATATTCCCACCAATGACTTAGGTCAGTCATAAACAACATATCAGTATCTAGTATTACTGTTTGTTCATATGGTGTGCAATGATAGTACTTCCATTTGTTATTAATTTTCCAATCTGCCATTTGAGCATCATCTTCAAAAGGTAATTCAATAACTTCATCAAATACTGCTTTATAATGTTCTGGTACGTCTGATTTATTAATAACAGCAATAGATATATTTTTAATTTGTGATTGTGTATGCTTAATACTTAATGCTAACGCATAAGCCATACGTACATAATTAATAGATTTGCCCTCTGCATCTTTTGAATTTTGTGCTATTACCAAATAACCTTGTTTCATATGTAATTAACTTTCGTTTCGTTTTCTTTATCCCAAATATAATGATGTGGGAATGCTTTTGGCCTATTTTCTTTTATTGTTTGCATTAACTTTTTTGCATCATCTAAATTATTAAATTTTGCAATTGCCACTTCATCGTGTATTCTTGGAATATAGATTACTTCGTATATCATTTGTTTACCTTATTGTAAATTTGTATCCAATTATCAACTTTTTCAATATTGTCTGCATCATACATAGCATTGTAACTATGCTTCATAAAGTACGTCTTAAGCCCAATATTAGCACCGGCTACTGCGTTTGTCCACTTATCTTCTACCCATATAGCACCACTACCTTTGTATTGTGATAGCCATTTGTTTTTTGGTTCCATAAATGGAATAATATCAATTCTTGCAAAAACATCTGGGAATAAACTTTCAATATTTTGTTTTCGTAATGCGTTTGCATATTGATCTACACCCATTGATGTACAAGCAATAATTTCCCAACCCTCTTGTTTAAACTTTGGTAATATTTCTTGTGCGTCTCTTAAAGGAGGTAAGAATCCAATCCATGCAGTATTATTATAATATTTTATAATATCTGCTGTTTGATCTGATTGTGCAAATGTTGTAGGATCCCACAACGATACTTCTGGATAATACTGTTTTAAATATTTTTGAAAATGATCTGACCAGTTTAATACTACGCCGTCTATGTCTGTTAATAAAATTTTATGCACTATACATCTCCACTATTTTTTTACTCTGTCGTACAATTGAATATTTGTTCATTACATGGACATTAACGCCATCAGTACGTGCTGGAATAAAGTTTCCAGGTTCACTTATTTTTTCTAATAAAAATGATAGTGATCCTTTTGAATTTATATTATGAAGTTCATCATAATCTAATGTGTGTTGTAAAAAATCGACTGGAAGGTTTTTTACTAATCGACTTTTTGCAAAACCATTAAACATATGAACAGCAATACTAAATGCATGATCATTTCTAAAGTTATATGTATTAATTCCATAAAGTGTTTTAAAGTAAGGATAATTTTCTTTAATAGCTTCTAATAGATTAAAAAATATTTCTGTTTGTTCTGTTTTTCTAAAGAAAAATACAGTAGCCCAATAAAAATCAATTCCAAAATCATCTACTCTATCAAATTCTTGGTAGCGTCTTCCAGATAATAAATCATAACTTTTTCTATTAATCATTAAGTCTTCTTTATGTCCCCAAATTTGATTTAACGTATTATTACAAATTAAATAATCAACATCAATAACTAATGTTTCATCATATGGAGATTGTGTAAAGACTGTTGACCTATTAATATTATAAAATTGTAATAAGTTTACTGTATGTCTTGTGTCTCGATAACGTTTGTTATTATCTACTCTTTTTCTTGGTTGTATTTTTATATTTTCAAAAGTACTATCAATTAAACTTTGATCATATTGTGTTTTTAGATGTCGTACAGTACCTTCGTCAGTAATCAAAGTAATAGCGTCAAGCCCCATATGATGTTTAATCATTAAAGCGTTTGCTAATGCTATACTACCATAATCAATTTCTGAATTGTTATGTGCAAAAAATACTATACCTCGGCTCATGCTTCTACTAATTTTGCAGTTCTTCTTTTTGTTTGCATTTCACTATATTGTTTATGATAATCATTTGTTACTTCAAAATATCTTGATGTAATTTCCGTTAAAAAAGATTTTAAATCTTCTATTTTAATTGGATTTTCATTTACATCTAACAATACCATTTCTTCATATCCTTGTTGCACAAAAGTTCCAACAAAAGCAATAAGCTCTTGTGTTACTTTAAATGTACCACCATCTGTTGAATATGATAGCAATGCCTGACTTTTATTTTTCAGGATCTGCTTTTGATTAAAGAATGTCTGCCTGTAATTAGCAAATTCAAGTGCCTTGTGTAAGCGTTCGTCATTCATAAAAAACCTCCGTTTATGTATAATATTATACATAACGGAGGCGTAAAAGTCAAATACTTTTTAATTATTATGCACTTACTTCTGTTGTTGTACTGAAACTTGGGTTAGCAACTTGTACTTTTGAGGCGTCATCCGCTCTTAAAGTAGTAATTGTGCTTGTTAAAGTTCCATCAACTGAATCAGCGCCAGTCCAAGCGTTACCTTCATTTGGAGCAGTTCCTAAACCGCCACCAGTGTAAGTACCAGTTGCCGCCGCATGATCATCTTTAAAGTAAACTGTAAAAGTTAAAACAGTTGCTGAGCCATAAGCCGCATCTGCTTTTGCTTCGATTGTCCAATCATTCGCTGTATACTGTCCATCGCCAGTTGCTGTAAAGATTTGTTGATTTGAAGTTGTTAAATCATCAAAACCTACTGAAGCCGCTGTTCCACCTGAACCAGTGTATGAAGTTGAAGTCTCTGCAAATTTTACTGTTGCCGCATCTGACAATAAGTTAGTCCAATCAGTGTTTTGATCTGTTGAAGAACCACCTGAACGTGATCCTGCAAATCTTACTTCACCGCCTGAATTAAAAAAGTGTCTAGCCGCGTTAGCTGATGCAAATGTTACTGTGAATATGTGTTGTACTGTACCTGTCCAAGCTGATGTTCTTGTTGAAGTTACACCAGTGTCAGTTGACATATTCGCCGCATCTGCAGTCGCTTTGTTATTTGTAATTAGTGTGATATCTGCCTCTAAATTAGATAATGGCAAAATGTTACCACCTGCTGATACCGTGTTTGACGCATTCGTCAATGTAGTACCTTGGTGATTAGCACCTTTCTGTAAAGCAGAAAGCAATGCATTCCATTGTGCCGCTGTGATTACAGCACCTGCAGAAACCGCCGCGATTTCTGTATTACCATACCCACTATCTGTTGAGCCAGTACCAATAATTGTGTTAATGTTTGTAGCAAATGTGTTGTAATCACTTGCTGTAATTGTATCACCTTGTTGGTAAGCCATTATTTTACTCCTATTGCAATTGGAATTAATTCGACTTCTTCCGAAGTCTTGTCGACAAGACTGCGGCCAATAACCGCACGGTAATCAACATTGTTCTCGTCTTCTACTAGTTGTGCTACGCCCGGTAGTGAACTAGAAACAATACGATCACCTTTACTTACTGAGCCGATAACTTTCGTTAGCACTCGACCTTGATAAGCAATATATGGATGGGTTGCATCATCTCCAGCTAAAGCATTTAACTTTAGACCTGGTTTTTGTGATACTACACCAAATACTTTTGTATCTTTAAATTCTGTTGTTTGTGTTACTTCTTTGTCACCTGCTAGTGCAACAACTGTTCCACAATCATATTCTTCATCAGCTTCATAACGTTCTGCTATATCACCATATTGTGCAATCATTGCCTGTGCATAAACGTTTCTAAAAAACTTACCATCGCCACCTAAATCAATTGATGCTGAACCTTGTTGTGTTCCTGATGGTTGACCTGCTGTACCGTGTGCAGGTGGAACAATATGTCCTTGTACTGTTTGTGGATTTGTTTGTGTTAATCTTAAAAATGCCGCCGCACTATGACCACCTAATTGGTCTGCGTTAACACCTTCTGATTGTAAACTGTCCCAAGTATTAACTCCGTGAATTAATGTACCTGTTTGTGTACTTGTAGATGAACTTACTGTAATAGCCGCTGTAAATCCATCAAAGATTGCTTTTTCAACTTTTACACCTGTGCCTGATCCTGGATCAGCAAATCTAAAGTGTGCTGGAGAAACAACTCTTGCTACTTCAACTGCACCTGCTTTAGTTTGTAAAATTTCTGCAATTACTTGAATTTTGTCTGAAACAACGTAACCGTTGTTGTTTGCTGATGCATCATCAACGTGTGTTGCAGTTAATTCTACAACCTGTGTGTATGATTTATCTGATGCTGAAGCAAATTGTTTGTAACCTGTTGCAGTACCATCTACATTAACATTTAATTGTTTTGTAGATGTATTGTACCATAGAGAACCTGTTGTAGTTGCATGAGGATATGTTGCACCTACGTGTACTGTTAATGGATGCCAACCAGTTGAACCTGAAAGTCTTGCTTTTAAAGATTGATTTGTTGTGTCCCACCAAAGTTGTCCTTCTTGTGGATCTGCTGGTGCTGATGTATTTGCATTGTTTTCTAATAATTTTATAAAATCTTCGGCAATAGTTTCACCGTAACCAGTGAAGTTTTTACCAATTAAAGTAATACCACCTATAGAAGCAGTAGTACCGTCATTTACCGTTGAAACAATACTTCCTCTTGTGTTGTTTACTGTATATGGCATTGTTTATGTTCTCCTAAACTTTCAATCTTTAAAAGTAGTATATAAAATACTTACTTTATATTAGTTATTTATAATATCCACCACAATAATAAAGCTATACACTTAGATTATTGCAGTTGTACCCTGATAGTATACACTATCTCAATCACCCTATTTAAACTCTTTTGCACAGGATGAAATATAACGTGTGTTAATAGATATTCACTTGCTATACCACTTACATTATACGCATAAATTCCCAATTCGTCAAATATATAATCTGTTGATGAATCTGAAGTTGCTGTGTCTGAAGTAGTTTGACTTGATGGTTCACCAAAATCAAGTGTACAAGTGATTTTTAAATCTGTGTATGAACTAGAACTTGTAACAATTGCTACATTGTTTTTGGTATCTGTTGATGGATCTTTACCAATAATTTTTTCATATGTTTTATTGTATAAAGCCGCCGAGTCATCTTTAATATTACCAGTGTTAGTTGCTTTATATTTGATTTCACCAGTGTTAAGTACATCTGATCCACCATTACCAAAAGCCATATGATATATGCCGTTATCAGCTGTTTTCCAGTACGACATTGCGTTTGCAATCACAAACGCCATATTACCAAAGTGAATAGCATTTCTTTTGTTAACTATTTCTTCACCAGTTTCGGCATCGCGAATTAGCAAATGACCTTGCATTTTAACTTTTGCACCTTCATTTGGCATAATTTCGTTTTGCTCTTTATCTGTGTTATGTTCCATGTTCTTTTCCATATTAACTTAATATATATTTATACTTATATAATATACTCTGTTTATTCATTACGCAAGTATTTTGCTGTGTCCCCTGTTGAATTTGTGCTATCAAGCAAACTATACCCGTTATCATTCCAGAATCCTTCTGATGAGCCTGGTATATTAGTATCTCCACTGTATACTTCGCTTGAATTTGCGTGAGTTGTAATTGTTGTACCTTGTGTTCCACGTACAACATCTAACAAGTCATTGCCGTTAATTCTACTGTATTCAATTCTTTCATTGCCAATATAAATTACAGCTGGTTGAAGAGTATATGCTCCACTAGCCGTTACTCCAACATCTTTTGGCTTAGGTAAAAGACTTGCATTGGCTACACTAATTTTATTTGCGTATGGTGTAACTGCCGCTGTCAATGTTGTATGATCTGTTGTTGAATTTCCACCAACAGCATCAACAAATTTTTGTCTTAAATATGAAACTGTTCCGTATGGTTTATAGTGAATCATATACTGTGATAAATCACCTGCTCCAACATATGGATCTGCATTGGTACCAGCACCTGTTACACTTGTATAAGTTTTAACTTTTATATTTAAAGTTTCTTTTGGTTTAATTGGTGCAAGTTCTTCTGGATTTGGATCTTTGTCTGGTCTTACAAATCCTGCTGAATCTAATTTAGATTTTACTAACACCCATTTGCCTGCATCATAATCAGTTTCAAATGTTGCTGACGCTGTGTGTGTTTCGTTTGTATAGTAAATTAATTCACTAACTAAATCCCAACGTGACTCTTGTAGTGTTGTTTCACTTGTTAAATTTTTATGTGTTACGTTTGCAACATATACTTTGTCATTGTGTTTTACAATGTCACCAACTGTATAACTTGTTGCGGCCGACCATGCTGTAAAGTGTGTTAAGTCTGAATATTTAACAAATGAATCTTTTTCAAATGACGTTCCTGTTTTCCATTGTAAGTTTTCATTTACAAATTTTGAATTGTACCAAATTTGTGTTGCTTCGTCATCATAACCAATTTCAGTATTTGTATCTAATGCTGTGGCATCCCATCTTAAACTATCCCAAGCAAAGTTAGTTAAGTCTTTTCCAATTCTATCTCTGTTTACAACAAAGCCAATTGGTTGTACATCTAAATCTTTAAATGATATAATTGCATTTTCTAAATTAGTTGTAAACGTACTTACTTGAGTTACGTTTGCAGTATCTACATTTGCCAACTCATTTGCAAAATAGTATTTTGCTAATCTATCAACGTGTGTTGATTCAGGAGTTGATGTTTTAACTTTATCAATTAATGCTCCATCAGTTGGTGCAGTTGTTGGACTAAAGTTATAAGATATTAATTTACCTGCTTGTACATCTGTAACAAAATTTCCTGAAGTATGATTTACAGTAACTTGCCAATAACCACCATTGTGTTTTATACTTTGTCCTGCTACATATGATTGTCCATTTGCCCATGTGTAATTTGGATTATTTGTTGACGGTGATAACAATGTTATCTTAGAACTTACTCTGTCAAATGCTAATTTAGTTGTAACTTTAGGAGTAGGATTAGTTGTACCACTACCACTATTGTTAATTGTATAATCTGATGTAGAAGTAAAGTCAGACATTGCCAAGTTTGCATTTTCTCTTGCTGGGGCTTTTTTACTTAAAAAGTCTCTAATTTTTGCTTTGTAAGGTTTTACTTCTTCAATGTAAGTTCGTATATCATTAAATGGATCTTTTTCATAAGATGCTTTTTGTGATAATGTAGTATCTTGTTGAATTACATTTACGTATGTTGTTTTAAATAACCAATCTGTATTATCTTGCTCACTATTAACATATCTTATCAATGCAAATAAAACATCATTTTGTTTACCAAGTTTATCACTAATAAACACATTTGATCTTAATGCTGATATGTATTGTCTTAATTCTGTTGCCAATGCTGTAGAGTTATCTTCAGTATATACAGTTGTTTTTAATTTAGTTGTTGCTGTTTGCAAACCAATTCTTACTAATGATAAGTTATCTGAATCAATTGACGTTGTTGTACCTGCTAAGAAGTCAGCGTCAGTATATTTGTATAATGCCCATTTAGATGCATAATCATAATTTACTTTAACTACATCACCTTCATTAAGATTATCTGTAACTATATCTGTTTTGTAATCAACAATTTCATCAATAACTGTTGCATCGCTAAACGTAGTATTATAATACCAATTTATTTTTTCATGATATACTGATGTTGTAACTGTATTATCCCAATTTGAATGTTCTACGTCTAAACTAATATTAGCGGTAATGTTATTTAAATTTTGGAATAAAACTTTTCTTGCTTTTTTAATATCTTTGAACCAAGTTTGTCTTGGTCTAACTTTAGAACCATATCTATCATTAATTGAAAGTGTTGTGTCTGGAACAGTATTTCCAATAACATCAAAACCACAAATACTGTCAGTCATTTTATTCCAAATTTGATTTGGAATTTGTGTATCAGAATATCCTTCTCTAATTAATAACCATTGTGCGTGTGCTTTATCTGTTTTATCTTTTGTTTTTCTGTTTCTATAATTAACTTGTAACACAGTATTGTCTTTGGTTAAATTATTAACAACGTTTGCAATCATAAATGAATTTGGTGATATTGGTGCAAAATAACTCAACCCTTGTGTTAATGGGGAAGTCATTAAACTTGAAACTGTTGCAGTATCACTTATTCTTGATTCTATTTGTGGTGTTGTTGTTTTGTTTTTAACCCAATAATAATAAGTTGTTATATTTGCATTTGTATATGGATCAACTGTAACTTCACTAACATAATTTGTTGTTGATTTAACTGTACCAGTTCCATCATATGATGCTGGTGCTAGTGATGATTTAACCCATTCATAAATGTCAATTGTTGATCCTGTAAATAATCTGCCCCAATATGTTCTTCTATAATCATTGTCATGACTTTCATAATCAATGTATCTTGTTGTTGATTGATCCCACCAAACTTGTCCTACATATTCATTTTTCCAAGGATTGTTTACACTAATTTGTGTTGTATCAGAATGATTATTGTATATTGCAGGATCTATTTCAGTTTTATATGTTATTTCACGATCAGCACTTGCAGGTAATATACCTTTTGCAGGATCGTAAATATTCATGTTTACATCAATTTGATGATCTCTATCATCGTATAATGATGTTTTGTTAAATTGTGTTGTATCAATCTTATCTTTTTGTCTACGTTTTGTTTTAGAAAAATAAGATGCAGTAGTTTGACTTGCGTCACTATAATCTACTCCACTATGTAAAATCCATGTAGTACCTGCCGCACTTACACTTGCAGGCTCACTGCCACGTATTGTATTATATGAAGATATTATTGTTGCGTTAGCAGTAGATCTATATACTCCCCACTTACCAGTAAAGTCATCATCTAACCAAATTAATGAGCCTTCTGTCCAAGCACTATTTGATAATCCTGTGCCTGCTAAGAAGTTTGTAATTGTAGTCGAAGTACTTGTTGATACGTATGCTTTGTCAGTTGCAATACCATTGTTTAATCTTACATCTTTCCAATCAAGTAATTGTATTCCACCACTTAAATTATTAGTAGTAATATATTCAGCATTACCATCTGGTTTAGTAACAGAATATTCTTTTTTAGTATAATTTAATGATAAAGACATAACTCCAGCTGTTGCTGATGTTACCGAAACGTTTGCTCTAACTGTTGCGTTTGAGTTGTTTGTAATATTTACTGACGGAGAAATTGTTTTAACTCCTGTTGTTCCTAAACCTGTTAGTGTATATAATGTTGTTGCTGTTGAACCATCCCATTTTTCAATAACGGCTGTAACTACTCCATCAAATGCTGTTGTTACATTTGCAGTAAGATTATTTAAAATATGTATCTTACTTAAATTTGGAGATAAGTCTATAGTATAATTTGTTTTAGTATCTACAACTGTTATTTTACCTGTTGCTGTACTAATAATTCCTGCACTAAATCCTTGATTCCATAAACCTGTTGGAACTGAAATTGCAGTTATAACTCCACCGGACACAGTAATATTTCCTGGTGTTGTTAGTGTTGCTACTGTTGATCCGCTATTGTTTATAATTTTGATACTTGGAGATTGATAATTTGTTCCACCATTAATAATTGATAAATCTTTAATTTCACCTAAACGTCCACTTGCACCATCTCCAGTAAATGAAAATGTTGCTGGTGTATAATGTGTACCTGCAGTTTTTACTGTTCCAGATGAATCAACAACTGAATAACTATCTGGTCCTTCTGCGTAATTGTCGCCACCACTATCTAACGTTAATCCAGTTCCTCCAGTATTACCTGCTAGTGCTCCTGTAAATGCAACTGTTGGAGAAGTATATCCGCTACCTGCATTAGTTATAGTAATTGCATTAACAGTACCACTTCCATCAATTGTACAAGTTGCTGTTGCACCTACACCTGAACTATCAGAAATTTTTATCACTGGTGGTGATGAATAACCAACTCCACCTGTACTAATTGTTATAGCAGTAATTAATCCATCTTTTTCTTGTCCTAGTGTTGCAAAGGCTGTTGCACCAGTTCCATCTCCTGTGATAGTAACTGTTGGTTGATATGTATATCCTGTACCAGCGGCTGTTAAAGTAATTCCTGTTACTTTACCACCGGCAATTGTTGCCGACCCTGTTGCACCAGTTCCACCACCACCTGATATATTAACAGTTGCTGAACTGTAACCTGAACCTTGATCTAAAACTTGTATAGCAGTAATTGGAAATGTATCATTTACAGTTGCAGTTGCTTTAGCACCACTACCACCATTAATTTTTTCAACGGTCATTGCCGCACCAGTTCCACCGCTACCACTAAATGATATAACGTCACCTTCTGCAAAGCCGGCACCACCACCTGATACTGTTACTGTTGCAATTGTTCCATTAATATTAGCAACGGCAATGTCTGCTCCTGAGCCTGCAATATTTGAAAACGAAACTGTAGCAGTTGGTTCTGTTGGTGTTGTTGTTTCAAGTTTTATTTTATGTGTTCCCCAAGTTTGAGGATCAATTTCTAAATTACCATCGCCGTCATATTTTTTATGTAGTATTAAATCTTTTTCTTGACCAATATCTGCACCTGTGCCAGATACAGTAACAGTCATAGCCGTATTAGCATCACCACTGGTTGCAATACTATCAATAGTTGTACCAGTATCATATAACTTGTAAGCATTCCAATCTTTACCAGATAATACATCTTTGGCTACCCAAACTGTACTGCCTATTGAAACATTTGCTGATGTTGTTGCATATACGTTCGCTAGTGCTGTTGAATCTAATGCTTTATATGTTGCGTCGTCAAAGTGAACATACCCTGATGTTGGAATAACACTATTAACTGTTGATGTTGTTGGCCATAAGTTAGCCAAAGATTTTTCACCTTTTGGTCTTTTCAACCAACGTGTTGTATCATCAATGTCAATAGTAATTACATCATCAGTTGCATTATCATAACCTGATGTTGTTGTATCATCTGATGGTAATAAAAATTCAAATGTTTGTGGATCACTAACAATATCATTTGCTTTTACTTTTAATTCTATTTGTTGATTAAATGCTGTTGATCCAAAGTCTCCAACTTTAAATGCCCATTCTTCGTAAGTGTTAAATGTTTGATCTGTACTTACAGTTGTTGAACGTAATAATCTATCAATAGCATTTGTTGTACCTTTTTGTTTTACCATACCTTGATAAAACTTAACTTGATTAGTTTTACTAATTTTTAAGTTTGTTAAATAATCTCTTTCTTGATACCCAATTAAGTGCATTGCCGCATCTCTAAAACCTGTACTAACTAATGAAGAATCTACATCATAATACAATCTACTATCGGTAACTGATTTTTCAAAGTTGTTTATTAAACTTGTACCACTAATAATATAACCATCTGATTCAAGTTTACCGTTCCATCCTAATGTTCTAATTGTGCTTAATTTAATACGTGGTTGTCTTTGTGCTAAAATAGTATTGTAAATTGTATCATTAAAGATTGTTTTGTTGTTCAATGTTATTACGTGTTCTGTTTCTTTAACAGATAAACGTAATCCGTATATACCAATTTTTTGTTTGTGTGTGATAGTTACAACATCATCATCACGTATAACTTCTAGTTGTTTAGCATCTAATCCAAATCCTTCTTTGTTAAGAACACTATACACTCCACTATTAATATCTGTAATTCCTTGCACTACACCAGACGATGGTGCAAACCTTAATTTATCTGCACTTGGACTTAATGTAATAAATGTTCCTTTGTCCCATTTACCTAAACTCCAGAATAAAAATTCTTTTGCACTATAATCAAAGTCTTTGTTTTCTCCAACGTCAACGTTAAAATCATCAAAAATCCAACCATTGCTTATTAGATATTCTCCATATCCACGTATAACATCATAAACTTCTTGTCTTGTTTTGTAAACTGTACCATATGCACATTGCTTAATTTCATTGTTATCATAATCAAAATAATGTTCAACTTCAGTTCCACCAACTGTTGGAAGTATTTTTAGTATTTTCCATTTAGTTAAGTTTGGAGTCTTTTCAGTAGTTAAAGAAACGTGTGTGCTTGTTGCTTGATAATATTTTGTTTCATGTTGTACTACTTCGTCTTTATGATATGTAGTTCCTGCATTATATCCTACAGGTGAAATTGTTTTTCCACCAACACGTACTTTTTTAGATCTGCCAGATATTACTGGAACAAGTACATTGAAATATGGATTAACAATATCGTATCCAAATAATTTATATCCACCTTCTACTGCTTGTACCACAACACCACCATACACAGATTCTTGTATACTTCCGCCTGTGTGTAAAGATACAGATATATCTTCTGCTGGTACTGTAATACTTGTTGCATTACTTGTTGAATCATATGCTTCAGATTCAACTTGTAGTGTTTGACTATCTATAAAACCTGCACAACGATATGTTAAGTTTGTTTGTAAATTTCTAACAACATTACCAAAAGAACTAGTAATTGATTTACCTTTATAATTTAAATATTCAACAATAAAATTCTGTACACCAGATCTATAATAAGTTTTTTGATTATTATCAGTTTCAGTATGAACATAATAATTAGTATTGTTAGATCTCTTACCTGTTGTTAAGTCAATAATTTGTTTGTTATCTGCAGATGATTTAAGAATATTATTTGAATCCCAAAGTAAATCAATATATGACCCAGGTGTTGTTAGATATAATAATTTTTGTATTGCATATTGATAAACTGACGAAGTGTAAAATGCATTTTCAACCGGTGCACCATCTCCAAATTCCCAATCTATTTGTGAATTTACTTCTGTAGGGTTACTTGTAATAATACCTGCTTGTAATGGACTTAATAAGTTTCCTGTAGAACTAACAGGTACATAAGAACTAAATCCTGGTTTTTTATAAACATTATCAGCATTAAGATATGTATTGTTAGCATAGTTTTGACGTGAGCCATCTCTAATAATACCTTGTTCTATATCATTTATCAATTGTGTTCTTGTTGACGTTGCTGTCCAAGAATAATAATTATCCCACCAAAGTGGCTTTTGTGAAAATCCTAACATTTCCCATGGATGAGTATGTGGTCGATCAGTGCCATAGAACCAACGATAAATTCCTCTCCAGTGTCCTGGTAATGATAATCCGTTTGCATCATTTATTGATGAATAATTTAAAACTTTCCAATCAATTAATACTCCACTACTTGTTGCAATAGTTCCAGTAGCTTCACTAGTTTCACCTGTTACAGTTTCTGAAAGTTGGAACGAATCAATAACTTTATTAATTGTAATTGTATTTGCTCCTACTGAAGTAATAATACCTTCTGCTCCAGAAGTTCCGCCATTTACTTTTTCGCCTACTTTAAATGTTCCTGAAGAACTTGAAAAATTAATTATATTTGTGTAACCAGTATTTTCTTGATAGTTTACTGCATTCTCTGAAGCCCATCGTGTAAACAATGGTCTTAATAAATTATTAATGTCGTCTCTAGCCCAACTAGTTCCATTAAAGAAATTTGGTTGTATTTTATTAATGTCAAGTAATACTGCATAGTCACGATTTGTAAATCTTTTGTTAATCGAATTATATATTCTTTTTTCTAATTCTAATAATGCTGTATCACGTAAGTCGTTATATTTTAATACTAATGCACCATCATGACATTGTATAAAGTTTCGTGTTCCACTTGAATATGTAACTGTATCAGATATTTCTTCTGGTTTGTAAACTTTAGATGCTCCAAGTTTTGCTGGAGTAGGTGGAACCCATGTTGGTTGAATTGTTGTATAATGTCTAATAGTAATAGTATCATTAACTTTTGGTTTGTCAGCGGCATAACCTATAAAAATAATTTTAGTTCCTGCTGATGATGTGTTAATAATATATTCATGATTATACAGCATTAAAACATTATTTTTATAAACGTACAATGCTTGTTTATCAAAATCAGTATCTGGATTATATGCTGAACTAATTGTTAGTCCTGGTTCTGTATTAAATATTTCTTGTGTTTCACTTCCTTGCAAGAATGTATTTGTATTACCCCAAGTATGATTTGTTGCGGTAATGTTATAAGTCTCTGCTGTAAATCTATCTCCACTTGCTAACATAAATGAATTTGCAAAAGGACTAGATGGAAGTTTATCTATATTAATATTTTTAAGTGCTTTATCAACTATTTGTGCTGTAGTTATTAATGATGCATCTTGTGTAACTTGTATTTTGTTTACAGCATTTAAAAATTTTAATTGAAATTCTTGATATCTATTTTTAACATAACGTATTGATGACATCACATCTAAATCATCATTATTTGCAAATGCCATTGTTTTAAGTAATGAACCGTTATGTTGTAAAATAATTGATCCTTTACCTAAATCTTTTGCTGTATCTCTATAATTGTTTGCACCGCCTATGTCTCCACTAAAGTCTATTTGATTTTGAACTATAGATTCAAAGTGTTGGAAAAATTCTGAATATGAACCAGAAGAAACTTCATCATTAGAAGCATTTGATTCTAAATTTTTTGGTATTTCGTAATAGTTAATTGCTTTAATTGGAGAATCGTTATTTGTATCATAATAAACTTTTACAAAATCATTTTCTACTAAAGCAGTTGTAAACACAATTTCAACACTTCTATTTGTTGTATAGTCTGTTCCAAACACTTGTTTGATTCCATTTTTATATACAGCCATATCAATAATAGAAGTTGGTATAACTTCTAGTGTTGGTTTATCAGTTAAGTTTGCTTTTGAAACTGTATGTTCTTGTACTAAACGTTGTCTTAATTTTTTGCCACTGTTCCATTCGTTCTTATAGTATGTTTCAGTAGCATCATTTAATTTAGTAATTGGGTTGTCAATAATTACTAACTTGATTGCAGAATTGTGTGTTGCACAATTGTAATACAATGTGTTTGGTGCTGTTGATGGAACTGTAAATTCTAAAACTGAACTTGCTCCACCATAGTAAGCTCTTGATCCTGTTACTCCAGTTAGGTATTCATTTTCATATCCATTTTGTGACCAAGTTGTTCCTGTTGAAAGATAAAATGGATGATTACTTCCTGTATATCCTGATGAACTTGATTCTGGAGAACTTAATTTAAAGTTATATGTATTACCTCTTTGTAAAATTAATATTGGTTGTTCTTCACTGCCAATGTAGAAAACATTTTTAGTTGAATCTCTTGTGCTTGGATTAATGTTTACTTGATAATCAATAGTTTTAGCAATTGTTTCAGGATACAAATACTCTTTGAAATAGTTGTATCCTGTTATTGCAGTTGAGGTATTATATGTGTATGAGTCAAGATTGAGGTAATTACAAAACTCAATATCACTTTGCCCACTACCTGTAACATAAGATAATGGAAATCCTAATTCTGTATCGTTAGTACCTGTACCAACTTTATAACCAAATATTTTTGATCCTGTAAATGATGATGAAGAATAAATTCCACTATCACTTAATAAAACTTTGTTGTTATCATATAAGTTAAACAATGGTGCAGAATTTGATACTGTTTTTTCTTGTGCTTGATTCCAATTGTAGCCATCATAGTACCATTCAGTACCACCATATGTTGTACCTTGAGAAATGTATACTTTATCATCTTTATCAACACTTGAAACTACTTGAGTTAATTTTATTTGTGATCCTACACCAGATACTTTCCAAATTGATCCTTCAATTGTAAATGATGTACTCGATACGTCCCAACCAGTGTCACCACCTGTGTTACCACCGCCACCTGTTGTAGCATCTGAGTCTACATCATGATCCCATAAACCACTGTCCCATTGGACATAATCATCTTGCGAAGCCGCATTTGGAAATAGTATTGTATCTCTATTTTGAATTTGTCTACCATCAATTGCTATATTTGATTGTGTTTCAATTTGTGTTTTTGATAACGTTCCTTCAATAACAGTAACATCAAGTAAATGTTTTTTACCATAATCATATAATTCTAAATCTTTATTAAATTCTATAATTGGTCTTGTTGCACGTCTTCCAGTTGTTTTAGTAAATGCAGTTGTTGAAGTTACAGTAACACTATCCCATGCCTGACTAATCTCATCCCAATCACCTGTGTCCCATAAATGGTTTTCAGTTGATGAAGTTGTTAAACTTGGATAATTTTCTAATGTACTTTTGTGTACCCAACCATTTGATTTAGACCAAACATTACCATCTCTGGCACCACGTTGAACTGTAATATAATCTTTTGTTGAAGTTGATTCTTCTTTTAAATTTCTTAAAGTTCTTACGTCAATTAATTTAATTTCTTTACCAACACCTTCAATCATGTATGTGTTATTTGTTTGTGTTGTTGATGCTGTTATAGTTGCACCATTACCGCTTGAACTTACTACTGTTACTGCTGTTGGAGTAACACCATCACCTAATGCTGTTGTAGTTAAATCTATACCTGTAATTACACCACTACTCACACTGGTTACTTTACCAACTGCTACTGTTGAAATAATAATTGTATCATTAACAGCATATCCAGTTCCACCAGCTGTTAAATTTAATGCTGTAATTGTATGATAAAATTTGTATGCGTTGTTTGTAACTGATTGTCCAAATTGTATTTGTAATCCATTTGTAAATATCGTACCATCTGGTGCTGTATATGTAGACTTACCAATAATGTCAGTTGCTGGATCAATTTGGTTACCACCAGAACCGTCAATAATTGTAGCAGGTAATTTAGAAAACACACTATTAGTTTCAGTTGATAAATCATCATTTGATGGATACCAATAATAATTTGCATAGTTTAAAAACTTATCTATATCAATTGGTGGAGCAAATGAATAATAACTTTCTTCAAATAGTTTTGCATGGTTAGTAACACCACCACCATCAAATCTTATTTTATTAACTAAATCATCATATACTGTTTGATATGATATATTTTGTGTGTCGTTATCTCTTACAACAACTGATGGCTCTAGTTGATAATTAATTCTATCTACTGATGGTTCGCCTAGGTATGCATCTTTTTTTGCTTGATAAATTCTGCCTTCACGTCTTCCAACAAATCCATTTGTAAATTCGTTATCTTCATTTTTGAACCATTGGTCAACTGTTGAATCAAAAAAGTTTTTTAACTTTGTTGATTGCAAAACATATGGTAATTGTTTTGAGGCTACAAATTGTTCAGCCATTGTCTACGACCCCTTTTTCAAATTCTGATCTGTATACGCATTTACAATTTCAATATTATCTACCGTTGCTGTTGAATAGAATAATTCGTTTGATGCTGATACAATTTCAAATAGGTCTCCAAATTTTGATTCAGCATCTGAACCAACTATTACCACTGAACTAATCTGTGTTGATAATTGATTGTGTATGTACGCACTTAACTCTGTGTAATAAAAACTTTCACCAAAGTTCCAATTAGTAATATCAAAAAATGTATTAATTGATGCAAGTATTCTTGCTTTAATTTCGTTATCGGTCATTGTTGCACCAACGGCTTTTACAACTTTAAATTTACTTTGTAATGTTTCGTTAGCTGATGCTCCAAATAATAATTTAAATTTAGCAGGAGTATAAATTAATTGATCTCCAATTGCTTTATATGAATTTAAATTAGATGCAAACATTTCATTTAATTCTTCTACTGTTGGTTCTTCTGGAAATTCACTTGCAGGTTTTTCGTTTGCTGTCCAACTTAAAACATCATCATAATATTTTGTTGTAAGAACTTGTAGTTCAATAATGTTTGAAATACTTGGATCAATCCTTTGATCTCTTGGTGCTGTGTGTTTCCATTGGAAGAACATTGGATCACTAACACCTGCTGGAGTATAATATGATCTGCCAACAAATGCTTTATAAGTTACTGAACTTATAGTAGATTCGTATGCTCCTCCTGATCCAGTTGTAGTTTGTACTGCACCATCTTTATAAAACTTGTTATTAGTTGTTAAAAACTCTATTCCATTATTAGTTAATGTTGAACGTTGCATAACTGACGTTGTCAATTTATAATAAACGTAATTGTCAAAGTCAGTGTAACTTTCAAAGAACACATAGTTTTTACCATTCGATGTGTCATGAACTAATTGGTCAATTGCTAAAGGAAGATCTGGCATACCATCTTCGTCTGAATCAAATGTTGATACTTTTATTTTTCTATCGTCAACATAACCATCTTGTTCTACGGCACTATCAACTACTGCTAGTGAAATTGTTTCATCTAATTTTCCACCAACTGATTGTGGAGTAATTGTTACTGTTGGTGGTGACTCATAACTTGAACCACCGTCAATAATTGTAAAGTCAACTATTGCACCTTGATATACTGTTGCAATTGCGTTTGCTCCAGAACCACCCCCGCCTGAAAATGAAACTGTTGGTGCTGATGTATAATTTAATCCTGTTGTATTTGAAGCTGTAATAGATGCTCCTGCTGAATCAGTAAACCCTGTTACTGCTCCACCTGTTATAACATTTGGATATCTATTATAAGCACCGTTTACTGATCCTGTTAATAGGTCTGATGCATTAGTTGTAAATGTTCCTGACACATCAGTTAATTGTAAATTTGTTGAGCCTGAAATACTAACTTTTACTTTTCCTTTTGCACCTGAGTTTGTTTGAGTTACTATTTCATCTTTAGTTGCTGTTCCAATTGCTCCGCTGGATGTTATTGTTAAATCAATAGTTGCTAAAGCAGATGCTCCTGAACCTTCTTCAATTTTACTGTTTACATCTGCAAGTACATCAATTTTATCTTGAATACTTAAACCTGTTGCACTATCTAATGTTTTATAATCTTTTACATAAAAGAATCTCACGTCATCAGTTGATTGAAATATGTAATCTAATCCTCTTGATGTAAATGTAAATTTAGGATTTGTGTTTGCACTTTTTTCTGTAAACTGTGATCTTATTAACCAACTTGAATCGTTATTTGTTCCTGCTGTACCACTACCAATACTATTATTGATTACATTAAATTCACTAGTTGTATCAATTTTGTCAGCATCAATAATGTACCATGATTCTTCTTTTGATGATGAATCAAAATAATTATAACCAATACCAAATTTACTCAATGTTGCTGTTGCTTCACTTAATTTTGATTTAATAGACGTTTTTTCAGCTGATGTTAGTGTAGTTCTTAAATTTGGTATAATTGCTCTAGCTCTGTAACCTGCTGGAATAGATTCGCTTAACTGTATTGGTCCTGATGTTAAATTTGCAGGATCACCATTTGCTGTTACACTTTTAATTGTAGCCCAAATTATTTTAGTTGGATTAGAATAGTTATCTACAAATTCAATCCTTGAACCTTTACGTATTAATCCATACTTGTCAGTAGTTGGTGCTTTGTGTACTTTTCTTAAGTTAGTAGAATTTTTTGCTGTTGACTCACTGTCTGTTGTTAGCGACTGTGTAAGATAGCCATAGTAACTAGATGTTGCAATTGGCATAGTTCTCCAATGTGCTATATCACTGCCACCTGTTAAAAATATAAACTTTGCTGGGTAACCTGAAATTGGTACTGCCTCAATTGCTTTTTTATAAGGGTCAAAATAAAAGTTTTGTGTTTGTATTAATTGAATCATTTTTTCAATTTCTAATACCATATTATCATATGAGCTTGAATCAATTACATTTAAAACTTTTTCTGAATTATTTGGTTCTTTATAAAGAATACCATCTTCACCAATACAGTTTACATTTGAAACTGTACCTGTTGGATCTTGTACATCAATAAATCTTGAATGACCTGCGTGTGTTTTGTTTATTGCTTTTAGTTTTTGTATTCCAGAAACTTTTGTAATTGGAAATACATTATAATCTTCAGCATTAATCATTCTGTCCTGAGTATAATAACCTTGACTTGCATTTGTTCTAACTTCTTCAATTGATTCTCTTACAAAAGAATTATCAATATTATATTCTAAACTAAATGTTAATGATAAATCAAACGTTTGATCGTTTGAATTAACGTATGTAAAACCAATTGCTTTGTTTTTAATATCTGTAGGTGAAATTGTTTCACCTTTTGATTGACTTGCTCTATACCAAATTCTATATAATCCAACTGGTATATCACCAAACTGTCCATCTGAAAATTTAATATCAATTTGATCATCTGTTTTTGATTGTACTTCAAAAATTGTTCTTGTACCTAATGCTAAACTATTGTAAATAATATTTTGTCCAGCAAGTGTTGGAACTTTTGTCCATTGTGCTTGTGTTAATCCATTTGAACCAATTTCTTGCACCCAAACATCTAAATCGTTAATGTCATCAATGTCAATTGATTGTGTTCTATTTGTTACTGGAGAATCAAAATTAAAATCTTTGTAAGCTAAAGATCCTTCTTTCATATACATAAAGAATCCTGTGTTAACACTATCAAAACCTTTGCTATCATTTTTGTAAATTATTCCTACAGCATTTAATGGATCTGGAGATGCTTCTTCAACGTATCCTGCGGCATTAAATGATGGACTAACTATTTCAAATGACATTGACTTGTTATCTATTCTTGCTGTAAACGGATGTGCTACAGCAATTGCTTTTGTATTATTAACAGTATACAAATCATTTTGCACAGCATTAATTGTTTTTGATGCTGTTGGTTTACCAAACCTGTTAGTTGATATTAGCGATGCATTTAATACTGTAATAAATTGTTCGTACCAATTTGCATTGTTTGGATCGTTCCATTTAATTTCTACATTACTTAGATTGTTTCCTATTGAATCTGTAACTGGCTCGCTTGTTTGTATTGCTTGAAGTTTTACTAAACCTCTTGCTGGCATATTTCTTTTTGGTTTGTAGCTCAGCATATTTGCTAACTTCAATATTGAATCTCTTCTTGAAGCTGTATCTATAAAATTCTCTCTTGCGTTTATATCAATTCTAAATGATAAACTTTGTCCTAGATATGCTAATAAATCTAATATAGCAATAAACTCTGATGAGTTAATATAATCGTTAAAGTTTTCAGGATAGTTTCTACTAATATAATTTAACATTGATGCTCTTATAGTTTCAAAATCATATGATTTGAAATCAGCATCTTTAAATGATCTGTAAATTACTTTCCAATCTTCTGCCGCAAATAAATTTGATTGTCTAACTAGTTGACTCATTAATAACCACCCCCTGTACTTCCATTAACATTAAATTCTATTGCCATTTTTTCTACCATATTCTGTGGCAATATAGTTAATGTTAAATTAACAATAATACCGTGTTCAAATCCAACGACATTTAAACTTGTTAATGATACTCTTGGATCTTGTGATACAATTTGTCTAGCATCTTCTTCAACTAATGATTTAGTTTGTTCATCTAATGGATTATATAAATGATCCCAAATAATGCTACCAAAGTTAGGTAGCATTACTCTTTCACCTTTTGCAGTCATAAAATGATTGTAGATATCTTGTTTAATAATGTCAGCATCGTATAACATATTGTTTTTTGCGTTAGGATTATTGGAACTGAATCCTTTGTAAATCCTCGGACTTACATACGTACTATTTGTAGTTGCTCCGCTGTCAGCTGGAGAGATTGTTCTGGATGCAACTGTTCTGTCTGTTCCGTAATTAACCGGTGTATTATATGCCATTTTTTACCTCAATAATAACTGCTATGTTATTAATATTTATGTACGAATTTATATACGTATATAATTATCAATTATAAATAGTTTTGTTATGAAAATTAAAGATATTGATGAAAGTTTTAGCGGAGCAATTGCTGGGTTGGCTATGCCTTTAGGTGGTGGTGATAAGTCAGCAAGTATCTATACTAAAATAAAAAAATCAAAGAAAAACGCAGTAAAAGGTGAAGATGCTCAAATCGGTGGAAAAATCAGCAATACTAACAAAAGATACGGACCAACAAAAGGCCCTAAATTTACAGCAGGTGCTGGTATGCCAAATGGCAATTATCCTCCAAAAAAGAAGAAATAGTAATAATATACTATAATATTGAGAATACACTAAATACTGCATATAGGTGCATTAAATGAGTAAAAAATACGACCAGTACACAGCGGCGGAAAGAATAGACGCTCACTTACAAGATAACGACATTCACTACCTGACAGGTGAAATTAATCAAAGCAATATCGAAGATGCAATCAAATGGATACTATCTTGTAATTTAAATAAAAAACCAAAGAAAACATTAAAGTTATATGTTAATACAGTTGGTGGAGATTTGTACGAAGCATTTGCACTAATTGATATAATGAAAAATAGTTATCATCATATATCAACTATTGGTATAGGTGCTGTTATGAGTGCTGGATTTTTAATTTTTGCAAGTGGTAAACAGGGCGAAAGATACATTGCTAAGAATACAGGTATAATGAATCACCAACATTCAGATGCCATGGAATCAAAAATGCACGATATGAGGTCACAAATGAAAGAAAATAATAACTGTGAATTAAGATGCTTAAACATACTACGTGAAGCAACTGGGTTTAGTTTGGCCGACATACGTAAAAAACTTAATACACCAAGTGA
>Ga0181412_1000082_pt1 | contig 35663 bp, 39 predicted proteins | sample 35SPOviralmetaG_FD_130113 | JGI IMG/M metagenome (GOLD analysis project Ga0181412, IMG submission 130113) | Marine viral communities from the oligotrophic San Pedro Time Series (SPOT) site, San Pedro Channel, CA, USA - 35 SPOT_SRF_2012-08-15 | ecosystem: Environmental > Aquatic > Marine > Strait... | reverse complement strand
TTAGGGCAATTTATTTTCTCAGCTATATATTGAGAGATGGTGTGGGAGAAATAGCCCCAAAAAAACAGATAAATCAGCCCTATTTCTGACCAATATTTGCCTGCTACGCAGGCGACGGCGTAGCCGTCGGGGTTACACCCCAAATATTGGTCAGAAATAGGGCTGATTTATCTGTTTTTTTGGGGCTATTTCTCCCACACCATCTCTCAATATATAGCTGAGAAAATAAATTGCCCTAAATTTCATGAAATATCCCAGGCCACGACAAGCGTTTTTATGCGTTTCTCGTGATTTGGTAAGGATTGGCCATATTTCTTGACCCTGTATCACTAGATATAACCGTTCAATCATATAATGATCTACCCGGGTATCCCAAGCTGGTATATTGTCTCATTGTTCTATCCAACAGAGCACGTTTACTGTATACGTCACTACATCCAGCAGTAGCTCCCTGTTCAAAACATTGAGCTATATGCTTTTTCATCCCCTTAAATCCACCGATTGCATTTGAAATTACGGGTTTTGTGATTTTACATTTGAGTGAGGAGTCTAAACGCTGCACTCTATCATTAGCTACGCTATAATACCTTCCATCGGTGGAAACTAACCAGAAATCTTTGGTAGCAAAATTCGCAATCAATGTATACCCTTTACTCGTATCGTTAAAGTTGTACAATTCAGTTCTTTGCGACTGTCGTGTATGATATGTATAAGACTTTATGGGTTTTGTTGTATCATTCACCCGACTATATTTGTATCCACCTGAACACACCTGATTACGACCAACCCGTCTCATACAGCTGTCATAAGTTCTCGTAGTTTTTTTTGCGTACATGGGGTTGCCATTTTGATCTTTAACATGTACTTCATCTCTAGCTTTTTTCGCATGGAGAAGGACGAGTTTCCCCCCAGCCTCGATCGAGAACGACCCTTGTTGTTTGGCATGCTCAACTCGTCCATTAGAATATCTACTGGCGCGTCGCTTCTCCAATATATAGGTTGTACCATTGTTAGAATCGTGTACAGCCACGAAATTACCTCCACTACTTTTGTATACACTCCCATGCCCATGTTTCGCGGTTGCTTCACATGAACCAAAATAACTATCCTTTATTTTTGCACTGGAACTGCTTGAAGCAACTGAAGTTGACCCACTTGGAGGTGATAGATACCCGGGACCATTCGCGACTTTGATTGAACCTGAAAACCTACTCCCACCACAGTTGGGTAAATTTTTCAGTGGAAGTGTACTTGCGAGTATCGCGAATTTATCAGGTGCTATATAAGCACCTTCACCACGCACATCATAATCATATGGTAAATCATTACCGAAATATTTTTTATTAAGTGAATCTTCACGGCTTTTCGTAACTATGTCTATGTCAGTCGCCAATGTTCGTATTTTGCAATATTGTAACTGTTTGCGTATTCCATTGACTTCATCGTAATATGCATTAAATAATTTCTGCCCTTCTTCGTTATATTTCACCTTTGCATCATCCCACGCCTTTTTCTTTTCAGCTACAGCCGCATCATATCTAGTTTTTTGCGACTCTGTTACGACTGTGTCAATACGTTTAACCTGGCGTTCATATGAACCACGGGCTTTACTTTCAGCACGCGCAAACACGAGTAAGTCTCTTAATTCAGATTTATTCTTTGTTTCTAGAGTAAGTAAAGCCTCGTGACGTGCACGCGTTGTTGCATTCATCTTTTGCGTATACTCACTACATGAAATAACCGGTGTACACGGTGTCTTTCTTGGATTTTCCGTTGGACATGATTTTTTACCCGGATCACTTGGCTCTTTAATAATATGTAAATACTCTTTCGTGAATGGATCACATGGACGACACTCTTGTGCAGATGGGTCATACCCTAATAATTTCTGTGCATCAGTCCTACCTCGGGGAGTGCCTTTCGGGTGTAGCGTAGTAGCACTCTTTTTGATAGCTTCGATATAACTTTTTAATCCAGTTTTTACAGTTTTACTGTACTGGTACTCACAATCATGACGAAGAGATTCAAGATACGCCTCTCGTTTTTTCTCCATCCGTTCTCGGTGTGCAGCAATTCTATCTTCATTTTGCTTGATTGCTTGTAAAGTCCTTTTTTTATTTGCCAAATGTTGCTCCTGACGTTTTGCCTGAGCCGCTGCACGTAACCTCGTCCACCTGTCTATGTTAGACATCGTAGCTAAGATTTTATCATCAGTATACGAACCATGATGCGAATAACCACCCGCAGTTACACAATTTGTTACCTTCGCAAATGACGTATCCGATGCGTCATGTAAACACAGTGATGAGGTTTGACCCGATGAGGTCCAATTAAATCCATCGATACTGTCACATTTTTCCTTATCCATGATACCATCCCAATCAGATGGTGGTACATAACCCGGGTTTGGGACGTAGTGTGTAGTGCAAATGTCTTCACACGTTTCACTAAATCCCTCAGCGGCACGCCCCCCGACTTTATTACCATTCCCGTCGAAGACACCACATTTTCGCTCACACCTCTCTTCCGGAATAGTCGTGGGTTGATTTTCATCACGCATGTCATCACCGTATGCATAATACTCACCTGTTGCGTTACCATTGTCATCTAATTTTGGTACGGGATCAGGTGATAAACAGAAGAATTTCAGGGGTTCTACTGCGGTAGCGGTACCAGTAGATTGAGGGGTACCAGACTCACTCAAACTCGTAGCCGTTTCAGCTGCGACGTTTGCACTCTCTTGTATATTGTCTACTCGTTCTACAAGCCTATCAGCGGCGGCCTCACTTTCAGAAAGATTTTGTTCAAGTGCAGCACTTTGTTCTTGCGCATTCGCAGCTATGTCTGCATCATGTGATATTTGAGACAGTCTAGCTTCTTCTTTCGCGTCTTCCAAATATTCCGCTTCTTCTACTGCCAGTTCTTTTTTCAGTCTATCATATTCTTGTCTTTCCAGTTCGTAATCTTGTTGAACTTCAGCTGCCTCGGCTGCACGTTCTTCTTCAAGTTCTCGTAATTCGTCTTCTTGTTCAAGACGAAGTTCTTCCACTTCCTTATCCATTTCTTCCTGACGCTGCCGTTCTTCTTCTAGAACAGCGGCAGCTTCTTCTTCAGCAGCGAGACGCTCTATTTCAATTTCTGCTAGGCGCTCTTCTTCAGCCAGTCTCAGTTCTTCGGCTTCCTCTTTCTCTATCTGCATTTTTTCAGCGAGTGCTTCAGCTGCTTCAGCTGCTTCAGCCTCTTGCTCTTCCCGTTTAAGTTTAGCCTCTTCCATCTGAACTCTATTTTCTTCCAATTGAATTTGTCGAGCTTCTTCAGCTTCTTGTAATTCTACGAGTTCTTTTTCTTTCAATTCTTCTTGTAACATTCTCTGCTCTTCGAGAACTCTTTTCATCTCAGCTGCAGCTTCGTCTTGAAGCGCTTTTTTTGCTAACGCGATTTCGAGTGCACGAGCTTGCTTAGCCTTTTTCTCCTTTTCAATAACTTCCGCCTCAGCAGCGGCCTTATCTTCCGCATACTTTGCCATCTTGGCCCTGAAGGCAGCCGCTCGCTCTTCTTTTTCCTTTTTTGCCTGTTCCGCTTTATCCTTCGCGGCCAATATTCTCAGCTCAGCCTGACGTTTCTTCTCCGCCATCTCCTCCTCTAACAGTCGCGCCTTTTCCTCCTGCTCCTCTATCTCTTTTTGAGACCTAACAACCACTTCCTCTAGTGCGGTATTAATTTTTGAAACCGTGTCACGTTTACTTTTGATTTTCTGTATAGATTGAGCAGCCTTTATATCAAGTTCCTTTAGTTTCTTCTGAGTTTCTAAGACTTTTGTCTGAGAAGATTCTTTCTTCACAGTGGCCTGCACTTTAACCGTTTTTGCGATTATCGCGGTGTTTTTTGTCTCGACCTGCATGATAATTTTTTTCGCAGTTTCGATGGTTTTATCTATCGATTCCGAATTAGTATCATCATCTTCTAACTTATCCACAATAACTTTCGCTCGTTCAATTTTTACGTCATCGACCGGAATTTCGAGAAGTTCATCCTGAACTACCGGTTTGAGATTATCATTTACATTTTTACCCTCTCTGAGTTGAATGATAACAAGGCCAACAGTAATAAGTATTAACAGTGTTAATATAGCTGTCACCATGTGTATCCTATTAAGTATAATTATTATTTTTTGTTAAATTTCGGAGAATATTGATTTCCCATCATAAAGTGATCGGGGCGATTCATAATCTCGTTTCGTGGTTCAATTGGAGATGTTCTTTTTATCGTAGGTCGTGTAAAATTATAGACACCTAATAATAAAACGGCTGTCAAGAACTCAAAACCTTTCATATTTACTATTATATAGATTATTTAATAGGCTGACACACACCCCTTCTCGAAGCAATATACTCTCGCAGTGTATATCCATGTGAACCATTACTTTCAACTAGGGTATGATTAACCAGGTTTGGATCGAACATATCCCCATGTGTTTCACATAATAGACAGCGAACTGTTGGAACTTCACCTGGTTCGTGTGTGTGCATCTGAATATCTCGCTTTTTGTTGCGCTTCGTTTTTTTAGTGACCACAGGAGCATCGGGGTCATGTCTCTCACAAAACGTCTTACCATCAATACACTTGTTACGACACGGATTACCCCTGATATTAACCCCACTACATGACTGTCTTTTTACACGGGGTTTTTTAGGAGGTTTCACGGGTTTGAGTGGTTTTGAGTGAACTTTACATGTATCACCCCCTTCAACGCAGAATTTACGACATTGCGTACCCTTAGCTGTCATGCATGGACATCTCGTGCGAACACTTTTGACTTTTTTTGGTTTTATTTGCGCTTTTAGAACATTGTTCTCTTCCTCTAATTTCTGCCGCTCTCGTACAACACCACGGAACTCGCGCTCGATATCATTCAGGAGCCTGTCGATAGTGTCAGGGATATGGTGCTCTTTTAATTGTTCCCGGAGTTTGATAAAGGTTTCCATTTTACTTAAAGATAAAAGTGATCACTCGCAACTTAAGCCATATTTTTTTATCGAAACACTGTAGATGACGACATCATTACAAGATATACCTAAAAAAATACAGTATATCGTCGTCGATTCCGAATACGTCAACGGTTCAAATAATACATTTTCTCTCGACCTCACTCTCAAATCGAATACACATGTCGAGGATAGTAGTCGTGTTCTTGGTGTAAAACTCGTCGACTTTTATATTACGCAGGTAGGCGATCAGACACCCAATTCAGACAGTCACCCAAGCGATATAGCCAAATATGTAGATATCATATGCCCAGATATACCTCAACGTGCGCAGATGCTTGACGAAAGACATGGTCAGATTTTTGCCAGGATTCCATTGGAAAGACATTATAATCATGGATCACATACGATACTTCGCGATAAACAATGGAAATCATTCCGACGCCAAACAAATTATTTTAATCCGATATCGATCAAGAAACTCAATTTCAATATATATGAACACCAGGACGATGGCGGATACCACACTCTTCAACCAGATTCCAAATGGTATATGATTTTAGAAGTGACATCCGTTGATATCAAGGAGAAGCCTGTAAACAGGGAAGCGCAAATATTAGAAGCTCTTTACGCTCTCATCGGAAAGATCGATCTTCTACATGAGAGTGTTCAGAGATTACCTAATAAAGAAGAAGCTGAAAACATTCTCATTCAAACCAAACGTAAAAAATTTTCATTCAATTATATCATCATTGCATTTGTAACACTTCTCGCAGGGTATATTTATTATGTCAATAAAGTCCGTGCAAGTATAATACCAACACCATATTAAAATATTTGACTATTATAATATGAATAAAAATATCACGGGGATTGTGGTTATTGTCACGATAATCATAATCGTCGCAGTCGTTATAATAATGACAAATAGCGCAAATTCTAAAAAAATGGAAGCGTTGATACGTGAAGCAGAATTGCGTTCGATTGAACGTGAAGCTGAATATAATGCGAGAAAGAAAGACGAATCAGTCGTCGAAATAGTATCCACCGTGGTCAATACCCCCACTGAAGACGTTGAAATCGTCGGCGACCAATCTCTCATGTTAGACGAAGATCCATCTGACGAATATGATGAAATGGCAGACAATTCGGGTATAAGCAAGATAACACCCCCTCAAATAAATGAAAAATGGGTAGAATCTCGTCAGGTCGAACCAGTGAAAGATTTATCTGTAGGTATTGCCATCGCCAATGATGTTTCCAAAAAAGAAAATTTACAGACTGGTAAAACGAGTTCCAAATACCCGATCGAAAAGGGAACTGGAGTTCGAGCCGAATGCGCCGACGGGAAATGTGGGGATCCTTCGAAATACCCCCAACCGAAACCATTAGGTTCGGTCAGGAGAATGGATGGTACATATTCAAACCCGATAGAGCTGGCACGTAATGCTGCCAGAAATGCTGCGCAGAAGCGCGATTCTGATATTAAACGTGTGTTAGATGAAAAAGTGCAATTGCAAGCTAAATCTGCGATGATGCAACGACGAAAGTATGCTGATACCAGCAATATACAACAATACGACGTCAAACCATCAAAAGCACCACCGGCAAATTTATTGAGACCCATGGGACCTTCTTTCGGTTCGATGAGACCCACGAGACCTTCTTTCGGTTCGATGAGACCCACGGGACCTTCTTTCGGTTCGATGAGACCCGCTGTAATGCCACCTGATCATGCCATGAAAATTCGACAGGCTGCTATGGAAGCTGCTGCAAAAGCTGAGGAAGAAGAAAAAATGAAGACTGTCATGAAAGTTCGACAGGCTGCTATGGAAGCTGCTGCAAAAGCTGAAGAAGAAGAAAAAATGAAGGCTATCATGGAAGCTCAACGAGTTGCTATGGAAGCTGCTGCAAAAGCTGAGGAAGAAGAAAAAATGAAGGCTGACATGGAAGCTCAACGAGTTGCTATGGAAGCTGCTGCAATGAAAGTAGAGGGATATGAAATCATGAAACCGTTAGGTTCTATGGTATATTAATCATCATCGACATAAAGAATACACATGTATTACATATAACAAGTATGTCATATACGTGCATCAAACCCGTAACCATGTACACGGAAGCGAGTGCTAATAAACGTAAACGTGTAAGAAAACACCCCAAATCTGCAGATGTCGATAAAATCCTCAAACAAAATAAACGTATCAAAACGGTCATTCATAAACGGCGTGACAATACAAACTGGAAAAGTAATAACCGACGACTCGTTCTTGAAGAGCTTGTATCTTTTCTAGACATATTGGATGATGTCGTAGATATCTTTGAGAGTGAAGATTTCGATTGTGGTGAAGTACCTGATGAGTTAGATTTGAATTAATGAAACGGTTAACCTCCCTCACTTTTCTAGTTAGATATCTTGATCATATTTAACTAGTAAATCGCGTTTTTTATTTTTATTTATACACCAGGTAACGCCTTCTTCTTAGGGGCAGCCTTCTTAGGAGTCGCCTTAGGTGCAGCAGCTACTGGGGAATCTGCAGCTTTCTCACCCTTAGGACCCTGAGGACCAGGGGGACCTGGGGGGCCAGCGGGGCCGGGGGGGCCAGCGGGGCCGGGAGTACCCGATCCGCCACTTCCACCTAGTTCACACTGATCTAACAACTTACCAAGCAGTGTATAGAGTTTGGTTTTATCAAGCCTGACACGTGTAATCTCATCTTCAATCTCCTGGCGAAGCGAACTCATAGTTATATATATAAAGGAAATATTATCTTTAAAGTAAATGTTACTCATTGGACCGACATTGGCCTCTGGGATTGGACAACACGCGAAAAAGTATACACAAGTATTCACGCCACGAGCTGAGTATTACCAGATAGGGACAACATTACCCGAAGATAAACATGGTCTTATTTTCATTTTACCCATTCCTCAACATTTGAAGTACGTCGAATATGTCAAAAGTCGCGTTAAAAACTTGAGCTGTATGACTGTGTGTGAGACAGAAACTGTTCATGAAGACTACAAAATGATTATGAACGAGTTTAAAACTGTCCTGGTACCTAGCGAATTCTGCAAACGGGTCTTTTCTAGACAATTTCCTGACAATGAATTCAAAATCATACACGCACACATCCCATCACCTACACCAAAACCATACACATTCTATTTTATAGGAAATGCGATGGATCCACGTAAAAATTTCAAAGATATCCTACAGGCATTCGTGCGATTAAACGAACCGAATACACGTCTATTAGTGAAAGCAACTTGTAACAAGGATATAACTATTCAATTCCCCCGTGTAGAGGTTGTCAATGGTCTAATTTCAGATGATGAAATGGATGAAATACATTGGAGAAGTGATTGTTATGTAAGTTTTTCAAGTTCAGAGGGTGTTGGAATGGGTGCAATTGAGGCAGCTATCAGGGATAAACCTGTCATCATCACTAATTACGGCGGTGCACCAGAATATATAAAAACATCCTATACGATTGACTGTGAACTTCAAGAACTAAGCCAAGATGATTTCCTATTCAAGAAGGGTATGAAATGGGGAAAACCAAACTTCGATCAACTCTTGGAGTTCATGAAACATGCATATGAAAACAATGTACGTACATATAATCACGATTTTACGAGAGGACTTGTTTGTAGAAACAACATTTTTCGAGAATTCACGCTCAATGTAACCGGCGACGAACACGACAATACCGGTGAGTAAGGCACCCGATGTAAGCGATCCTTTCTGAGCGATGAGCATCATGTTGATTTCATCTATGAATGTGACGCCTGTGGGTTTTTTAATAGTTTCAGGTATCATCTTCGCGAGAAGTAGATACACAATCATCGAAATGATGACCGGCTTCAATGTATCCTGATCTAACATTTATATATACAAACAAAATAATACTAAATGTTAACGACGGGCTTGACACCCAATACACTTTCACTCTTTTTCACACTGTGCTTTTTACAGTAACACCCATTTACGGATTTAAATGCACACTTTTTCCCCTTTAAAGTGAGAGCCTGACATGTCCGATCAGTGTATTTCTGTTCTCTAACAGCCGTAGGCACTTCATCTAGAACGATCATCGTACGTGAGTTCTTCTTCGCCTCAAGTTCCCTGTACCTATTTTTCATCTTAAAAATACTCCTAGCCAAATGCTCACATGCATCATCAACCGTGTCTTGGCCACGTACCAGGAGTGCCGAATGAACCGATTCCTCGTAGGTTGCCATATTGATTGTCTTGTATATCTTACATTTACGATCTCGACTTAGGTTTTATTTTGTTTTCTTCACAGTCCGAGACTTCATTAAAATATCCCCCACTGCGAGTCCATCTTTCACGACCTTTTCAGATGGACATCATTTAAAGTATACAAACATTTTTAATTCAAGTATGCACATCGCCTGGTATAGAGAATGTTACGTGTGTCAGGCTCCATTAAATCCTGTCGTACGTACACGGACCAGTGACAATAAGATATTCGTACGACATTATAAAAAAATACGACCATTATTCGTGTATAACAACGAAAGATATCATTCATTTGTAAATGGTTCAAAAATAAAACCAGTATGCTTTTCATGTTTTTCGCATAAACCGAAACCAACGATTACTTCATTAAAAGATCGCGAACTTGGTTTATGTCGACATGTGTTGCCTAAAAGTAAGGCAAAGACACGTGACGAAATAATGTCATGGTATAGTGGACTTATTCGAGAAGCATGTAAAAGAGGATTAGATATACGTAAATGATTACACTTCATCCAATTCCATCTGATATTTTTTCATTGTCTTTACGTGTTCACCCTCGTCATCTCGTACTTTCACAAATACGTCATATAAATTATCGACATTATCATAGTAATTCGTGGCTATGGCTGGAGGTTTTAATAGGGATAAAATAACACCGTGAGTGTTAAGAAATTCGTCGTATGTATGATAAGCGTGCTCTTCTATTTGTTCTGATAGGTTATAAGCCATCGAAGGTGACAACAGATATATCAGACACGTAATCCAGTAATATGCAAAAGCCGTATGTTGTGCAAAAAATCGGTCGATAAACCGCTTATCACCACCGAGATCTTCCATTATAAGAAGATGGTGATATTCATTCATAGTCTGCGCAAAATGTGTTTCTATGTAGTCAGCCTTTCTCCATAACCCGACGGTTTCATAAAGATGTAAAATCGATACAAACGAAAAGTATGGAACACGTGCAACTGTTTCAAGAACATAGAAGCGGGCATATTCTCGATCCTTGTAAACCCTGTCTATGACGTTTACAGCTGTTCGAACGATTGTCCTATTGACACGCTTCTCCAAATTACGTGCGATGGGAAACTTATTTCGATTAGATGCTAGAATGAGCATATACTAATTGTAGAAGTTAATATCCGCGACTCTCTTCACCTGCACCTATATGAATAGGTGGTGCTTCCAGTATCTCAATTTCGAATTTATCCTCCTGAGTTTGTGATGGTTTCACGTATGCTATACGACAGTCGTTCGCTTGAAGAACCATATTCCCTCTAGGCGTCGGAACAGCGACGGGTTTACAGAGAAGAGCGAACATTATTATAATATCAAAATATAATAATGAACCATTGCCTAGTCTTCGGCGCCAGGGGACACCTGGCGAGAACCCGTATCATTCCAGCTCTCAAGAAATTGGACTGCCCTCACACCCCCATTTCTAGGCAGCAAGTGGCGAACCTCGAACACCTCAGAGACACCGAGAATATCGTGGCGTACATGTCTATCCCCACGCACAACTTTTGTGAAAATGTGGAACCCTACATCGGCCTCGTCGATGCGACGTACATCCTAGAGAAACCCCATGGCCACTCCAAATATGATTTTGAGAGAATCAAAGATTTCATTGATGAAAATAATTTGAAAGTTGTGTATAACGACCACTACCTCGGTAAAGATGTTTTGAGATTTATCCAGACTCCAAAGAAGCTTGAATCCATCAAAATCAAGTTACATGAAAGTGGTGATATGAACGAGAGAATTAATTACTTTGATACTGTGGGGATTGTAGGAGACATGTATCAAAGTCATTGCGTTCTTTTGTTCGCAACAATCATCGCGAAACATACATTCAGAAATCGTGAAGAGATCTTAAAAGAATTGGGATCAATCGAACCAGAAATAATTCAAATTGCGAGAAAGTTAGAGTACAAGGGTACAGCGCCCACAGAATGCAAAATCAAAATGACATACAATGGTATTGAACTAGAAGCAGACCTCGCGAAAATGGTTTCAAGTGACAAATATATTCTCATGAATGAAAATGACAAATGGGATCTTGACTTGGGCGGGTGTGCATATGAAAACGTACTCAGGGAAATCAAACACGGTAACAATCAAATTTTCCTACAAAAGAAGGAAGTTGACTATCTATGGGATCATGCCTCGATTATCTCGTGCTGACCAAAATAGTTGCGCTGTGCCATAATAAATTTCATAGATGTCGACTTTTCATGAATGAAATCATACTGAGAAAGTGCAGCTTGTACAGCTGGACACGGAATACCCGCGGCGACGCAGTACATCACCATGACTCGCGCGTTTTCAGCTGTCTCCTCGATAATAGTGCGATAGTCTTTACCAATCATCGGACATTCGATGATGGTACCCGAAGACCAAGCCTGCTTGATACTCTCATTAGAGACGTGTCGAGTATCCATGAGGTCATATCCCTCGAGGAGGGATGTTGCAAAAACAAACCGAAGCGCGTCCACAGCGACTGTAAAATCAATGGCGCAGTTTTTATGATTGGCTGTATTAACCGCCTTAACCGTACGGCTCGTGAAACGTGTATTCACGGCGGCGTTAATAGTGGGAGTGGGAATGTGATATTCCATACCAATTTCAGAGCACCATAGACCCGTGTTGTTCATGTGTCCGATATCCGCAATCCTGTTGAAATCGTACTCATGAAGTACATCCATCGCCGACTTGGTGAGGTAGCCATGAATATCAGTACTTTCAATTCTCTTCAACACCTGACCCATGTAGTATCCATCTTGATTACAGAATGCGTACACGTCAGCGATACCTTGAAGCATACCATACTCCACACCATTGTGTACCATCTTGGTAAAGTGACCAACTCCATAGTCTTCACCCATGTAAGCGTAACTCTTAGCAAAAGACTTGAAGAGGTCTTCATGTTCTTCAAAAACATTCGAAGGTCCACCAATCATGAGCGCGGGACCTAGGCGAGCACCTTCAGCACCACCGGAGAGACCGGTACCGAGATACCCAATTCCCTTGGATTGACAGAATGCACCTCTATTCCTCGAGGTTCGGTAAAATTCATTCGAACAATCCACGATAGTGTCACCCTTCGTCATCATCGAGCTTAGTTTCTTCACCATAGCATCCGTCGTATCTCCATGTGGGAGAGCTGTAATAATAGTGCGAGGCTCTTTCATATCAGAAACCATCTCTTCAACATTTTCGTAACCCTTCACATGGGATGACTTTTTAACAACCGCCTTCACTTTTTCAGGTGAACGATTACATACATTAAGTTCATGGGACTTCTGAATGTTTAGGGCGAGGTTGCCACCGATAGAACCGAGACCGACGAGACCGAGAGACATTATACACCTCTTAATATCATATGTTTTAAGTTGGTATATGATTTAAAGTTTAGAAGAGTATTACTAACAACGAACAATGTTCTCTGTCGCTAGACCTATCACCATGTGTAAACCGACACCAACTCTAAAACATAACAAACGATTTAAAATCTATTCAACTGCATACAAGTCTGTCGATCCTTACCGTGAAAGTTCTCTGCGATACATGGGTTACGCGAATGAACTTGGCGAAGCCTTCACATCATATCTCCCTGAATGGGGATTACCTGCATCATACTGTGTTGCGGCAGCGTATGTCATGTTTGATACGATTGATAAGGGTGAAAAAGCATATAATGCCGCAGAAGAAGAGGATAAGATGATGGATACAATGAGAATTTCGACTGAAACCTTTACGTGGCAAATGCTCGCGTCGGTATTCTGGCCAGGGTCTATTATCAGGGTTATCGTAAATATGGCCGCTACCATGATTTCCAACAATAACCTAGACAACAATCAATTTATCCATTTTCTCCCTACACTGATCGGTCTTTCAGCTATCCCCATGATAGTGAAACCGATTGATACGACAGTTGATAAGATCATGGAAGGATCCATTTCCAAGGTTATAAACGGTGAAATTAATACACCCGAAGAAGCCCGTACAGCGATGATGACTACCGCCGGTTCGATTTCTGTACCACCGGTCATGTATTGTCTAGCGTCTGTTATCAAGAAGCTCGAAGTCTAAAAGAACCTAAGTTTAGAAATTTTTATAAGAAAAATAGATGTCTCCCAATATTACACAGCAATTACGTATCACACTTGAATATGTCGACCCATTTCAAGTGCGAGTTACATTTTCAACACTCGGGGAAATCGAACGTTTGCGTTTCGAGCGGAGGTGTAAGAATACATATATAAACCCAGACAACTTTGACATATATATCGAGGAGCGTCAGTGTGGTAAGAGTAAGGGAGGAACTGATCGATATTTCTCTATCAAAACAGACCGATGTTTACGAGATATCATGTTCAGGGGTGAACGGCACCAATTTACCCCATCATATAAAAGACTTCGATCGGTTCCGGATGTGTTGAAACTGTATCATCCCACCGACCAGGATATTGATGATTGCATTGATGATTTACTCGAGGAATTCAGGGAACCATTGGTGCCGAAAGCCCCGAAAGCCCCGAAAGCCCCGAAAGCCCCGAAAGCCCTGAAAGCCTCGAAAGCCCCGAAAGCCCCGAAAGCCCCGAAAGCCCCGAAAGCCCTGAAAGCCCCGAAAGCCCTGAAAGCCTCGAAAGCCCCGAAAGCCCCGAAAGCCCCGAAAGCCCCGAAGACTATGGACTTATGTAAATCTCGCGAAATGACGGAAGAAATCGAATATAAAATGTCAAACTGTCACCACCCGAACTGGACCTTTTCGATTCGCGATAAGGGGGGTCACCAACGTACCTTGTGCTGTGAGCCTTCCAATAAAAATAAAAAAGCGTATGGGATTTGTGGTGTAACACAGAGACCTGACTGTACATGCCCCCTCCACCGCAACGACACTTATTGGAGAAGGTTATCTTCCTATGCGTTAACAGACAGAACCACTAAAATCAGGGGAGATACTTATTACTTGAAAATGGTTGTAGGTTTGACATCTGTAGAAGATTATCACCGAAACCTGGAAGACAATTTCAGAAGAACATTCGGTGGGTTGATAAATTCTTCGTATATGGAGAAGAGTTATCTGGAATTGGAGAGAGAAGGTATGGTGATTGATGAGATATATCCTCGGTGTGAAGGCAAGGATTTGAAAACCCACTATGAAATTGCTTATTTCCTAGCAAAAGTCTTCCATCATAAAAACACACAACTGTTAATTCGCGACAATAACCACGCCAGAAAACTCGGAGTTGACACGAATAGGTATAAAATGCTCATAAATGGTTCGAAAGGGGGGGCTGTGGAAGACGTGGCAAAAGAAGATTTCAAACTCATCGTTCCAAGTGACAGTGCTATTTCGTATATGTTGGATTTGGTGACTACTTTTTCAGAAAAAGAACCTAAGTTAGAGCTTTGAATTGTAATAAAACTAAGAAAGTATGGAGAGTGTCCAAAAACTCACACATATAGAACACATTCTCAAAAGACCTGACTCATACGTCGGTCCAGTTGATCTAGGAACCGAACCTTACTGGATCCTTGATGGCCAAAAGTTCACTAAGAAGAACTTGAAATACTCCCCAGCCCTCTTGAAAATATTCGACGAAATCCTCGTCAATGCTATCGATCGTAACTCTCTCCATCCCAAACAGGTCAATTCAATCTCCGTATCGATTGATAAGAATGTGGGTTCAGTGACCATCGAGAATAATGGACCACTTGGTGGGATTTCCGTAAAAATGCATGAGAAAGAGGGTCTATGGAACCCTGAACTTGTATTTGGACACCTCCTCACGAGTACGAACTACGACGATACACAAAAAAGAATTGTCGGTGGCCGCAACGGTTACGGTGCCAAGTTGGCAAATATTTACTCTAGTGGTTTCTCCGTGGTCATCAAGGATCACGAGACAAAGCAGATGTACACCCAATCTTGGTCAAAGAATATGACTGTGTGCGACCCACCAAAAATCAAAAAACATTCGGGTGCTACGTCATCCGTCGCCATTACTTTTACCCCTGAATGGAAACGTTTCGGAATGTCCAAAATGGAAGATACCATCTACAAGATTTTCCAGAAACGAGTTTGGGATGCGAACATTTGTACGACACAGAACTGTAAGGTGAAATTCAATGGCGAAGTTCTTCCAAAACAAAACTTTGAGGCTTATGCTAAAATGCATGAAGGTGTTGATCAGGTTGCATCTGTCACCACTGACCGTTGGTCGGTATGCATCGGGCCAGCAGAGAATGGGATGGAACAGGTTTCATTCGTGAATGGTATCTGCACTACGAAAGGTGGCACTCATGTCGATCACGTGGCGAACATTGTCGCTAATGGTATCATTGATGACATGGCGAAGAAGATTAAACTGAAACCTCCACAAGTTAAGAATGCTTTTACGATCTTTGTAAAGGCCACACTCGAAAACCCGAACTTTTCCAGTCAGGTAAAGTCTGAATGTACAACTAAATCCCAACATTTCGGGAGTAAGTTTGAACTACCCAAGACATTCGTTAAGAATGCTCTCAAGACTGGTATCGCTGATGAACTCACAGCACTCTCAAAGTTCAAGGAGATGAAAGAACTCAAGAAGACAGATGGAGCTCGAAAGTCTAAGATTACCGGTATCCCTAAATTAGATGACGCGAATAAGGCTGGTACGGCTCAATCTGGGAAGTGTACACTCATCGTGACTGAGGGTGACTCGGCAAAGACCCTCGCAGTTGCAGGTCTCTCTGTTGTTGGCCGTGATCATTATGGCGTGTTTCCTCTTCGAGGCAAGTGTAAGAATGTGCGCGATGTTTCAGTCGCACAACTTACATCTAACCAGGAGTTCAATGATCTCAAGAAGATCCTCGGACTTCAACAAGGTAAGGAGTATACCGACGTTTCCGAACTTCGGTATGGACGTCTAATGATCATGACAGATGCCGATAATGATGGAAGTCATATCAAGGGTCTCATTCTTAACATGATCCACTACTTCTGGCCCAGCCTTCTAAAGTTGAACTATGTGGTGAGTATGGTGACACCCATCATCAAGGCTTCCAAGGGATCAGAAACGAAATCTTTCTACACCGATTCAGCATTTCGAAACTGGTATGGGGACGGTAAACATGGGTGGCGCATCAAATATTACAAGGGTCTCGGTACTTCTACATCTGTAGAGGCTCGTGAATATTTCAAAAAAATTCAAGAACTCACGGTGAAGTTTGATGTGGATGTGATGACCGATAAATCGATCGTACTCGCATTCGATAAGAAAAAAGCGGATGACAGGAAGACATGGCTTCTCGAAAGTACCGCGAAGAATTCTGGTGATCTTGAAGTACCGTATGGTCATGTCAAGAACCTGGCCATAACCGACTTTGTACACAAGGATCTCGTCAATTTCAGCCTCGCTGACTTGAAGCGGTCTATCGCACATATGGCTGACGGACTTAAACCTTCACAGCGGAAAGTTATGTTCTCATGTTTTCAGAAGAACCTAACCACCGAAATGAAAGTGGCACAACTGGCCGCGTATGTCGCTGAAAAGAGTTCTTACCATCACGGCGAAGTTTCTCTCGCGGAAACGATCGTCAAGTTGGCGAACGACTATACAGGTTCGAACAACGTCAACCTTCTCGAACCGTGTGGTCAATTTGGTACGAGACTTATGGGAGGTAAAGATGCATCTCAAACGAGGTATATCTTCACGAGACTGACCAGTGCAGCTCGAAAGATATTCGACCCTAAGGATGACCCCATACTTAATTATCTAGATGATGACGGTCGATCTATTGAACCAGAGTTTTACGTACCAGCATTGCCGATGGTTCTTGTGAATGGTACAGAAGGTATTGGCACGGGTTTCAGTTGTTATGTACCCCCGTTCAACCCCAAAGATATCTCAACGAATATACTCAACTTCATTAATGGAAAAGGAATTCAAAAAATGAAGCCATGGTTCAGGGGGTTTAAGGGTCGTGTATTCTACGAAAATGAAACGTGGGTCACAGAGGGTATCTGGAACATGATCGGTCAAACTATCAGGGTCACAGAACTTCCACCCGGGCGTTGGACACAGGATTATAAAGAACATCTCGATACACTCACTGAAAAGAAGACTATCAGCTCATATACCAATAATAGCACAACCGAAAATGTCGACTTTGTTATTCAGGGGTACACGGGTAAAGATCTTATCAAGGACCTGAAATTACAAAAAACAGTCAGAACTTCGAACATGCATCTGTTTCATCCGACTAAGGGAATTCACAAATATGAGAGTGCTGAAATGATCCTAATGGACTTTATCAAACTTCGAAATGAGTACTACAATAAACGCAAATCCCATGTGGTTAATGTTCTCAAGAAAAAGGTTGAGATGTATAATCACCGCGCAAAATTTGTTACCATGGTCATCAATGGAACGTTGGTAGTTTTCAGACGTAAGAAGAGAGATCTCGAAGAAGAGTTATCACACACGTTTCCGAAAGTTGATGGGAGTTATGACTATTTACTAAACACCAAGACAGTTGACTATACGGAAGAGCGAGTAGCTGCACTGCTTATGGAAGTCAAACATTCCAGGGACGAACTTAATTCGACAATGTCTACGTCACCTCTTCAAATGTGGGAAAATGATATTAAAAATATATAGACAATAGATAAGTATGGGATTACAGGGTCCGGATCAAGGTGCCGTATTATCCCTAAATGCCATAGGTCAACAGGATACATACCTATTGAACTCCGATCCTGAACAGTCCTTCTTTAATTATACAGCGAAGCAACATTCAAACTTTACAAAATATCATAAGAGTGTCACAATTTCTAAACCATCTTCGTCTTCTCCCACGTGGCCGTTCGGTGAAAGTGTTAAAGTTACACTAAACCCCCAGAATATGGGAGACTTGTTATCAAATATGTACATACATATGACATTTCCAGCCGTTGAATCAAACTCTAATATAGCCGATCAGATTGGTCGACACGTTATAGAGAGTATTTCTATGCGTGTAGATGAGACAGAGGTCGATAAATATCACGATGATTGGGGTGTCATTTACGATGAGATGTATCTGGATGCATCCGAAAAACGCACTAAGCGGTATATGATAAACAGAAATCAGGCAGACAACGTATCACACGCAAACGATAATTCGTTATCTAGGTATAAGTCGACATTGATGATTCCCATTCCATTCTTCTTTTCTCGCAAATATGAAGGTGATGAATACGGGTCGAATTCCCCTAACAGGCCATACTTTCCAACGTGCGCGATTCACAAACAGAAGATAGAATTTGAAATTAAGTTTAGACCAAAGACGTTTTTTACCAATTCTTCCTATGCATTGTCACTCGATACATTTGATATCATCACTGAAGAAATCACATTAAGTCCACAGGAACGGACATACTTGATGACAAATAAACAAATATTCGTCACTGACATAGTGAAGAAACACCCTACAGAGGAAACTGTCATAGGTAAAAATGCGGTGAAACTACAACTCGTCCCAGATATACCCGTCAAATCATTATTCTGGTTTCTACGAAAACAGGCATATGAAGATGAAAATACACATGGAAGTCCTGGTCGCCCCGACCCGAATATAAGAACTCGTCAAATGTCGAACAGGTTTAATTTTTCATCTGCAACATCCTACTCGATCGGCAACTCATTTTCGTCGGCAGTTTTAGACACTGCTAAACTCTATATAAATGGTCAAGACTTACCCAATATACCAGTCGCTGATCACAATTATTTCAAGTATATCGTCCCATACAACACAAGGCTATCTAGACCTAATAGGAATATTTACACGTATGCATTCTCGATGAATCCGATTAATGTGGAACCATCGGGAAGCTTGGACTTTAGTAAATTGAACTCAGATCGCACATTACTAGATGTGCAATTAAAACCTGGATTAACAGATGTCTATAACCTTCACCTGTATTATGTTGGGTATCAAACGTTTGAATTTAATAACGGGTTTATGTCACTTGCTTATTGAAAAGCCTATCGTGATGTACACGAATGTAATCGACAATCTTGTTTCTGATACACCACCTGATGAAGTTCAACTGTGCTACAGTCGTATGTATTTCATCAGTTGTACCCGGCACGTTGTACACGATCTTGTCTGCACGACAAAACGGGTCGAATAATTTTTTGCTGTACCCGTCTAAACTTGATTTATAAGCGCAGTGTACACTAAAAATCCGACCGTCATTTGTTTCGTATGATAGGTTATGCTTCTTAGAGTAATTGGTAATAAACCATTCTAGATTTCGTAGAGAAATACCTCCACTCTTGTTCAAAAGTTCGATTAGCGTAGCTCTATTTTCTGGTACAGTGTAAAAATTATTTATAGATGATAATAGAATAGTTGATTTATCCATATTAAAATATAGAAGGCAAATCTCTAAATTCATTTGCAACATCTCTTTTTTCACATGCCGGACATCCCTGAACAAATCCAGATGGAAACGGATGTGTATGTCTTAGTGGACCTCTTGGCATAAGTATAGGAGTAGATGGTCGCGGATCATCTACATGGAGACAACAGTAACCATCACGAATTGCCTTATTCGTACACAACTTACCATTTTTACGTATACCTAGACAACGCTTATCATTTTCAGGTGCAAGGTCGCGTCGAACGCTTTTAATCGGGATTGAGTACAACGATGACACCCTTTCTACAACTTTACAAACGTAGTCATGTTTCTCTTGTTCCAGTTTCGCGACGATAGATTTATGTTCACTTTTTAACATATTCATCTGTTCTTTGTACTTGTCAACGGTTTCTCGAATCGTACGGATATGCTGTTCTTTGTGATCATGTACAGCTTCTTTTAGTCGCTCAGAAAACTGTTCCTTTTGCTCACGTGACTGTTCTTTCGTCTGTTCACGAATTTCCTTCTCACGTTCATTGATCTGACGCCGGGCTTCTTTCTGTATCAGACTTTCAATCTGCTCAGTAATACTGCCTACCATGTATTATCATGGTGTCTTTTTTTTAAATATATCACTCAGTAGTAATTGTTCATTACCAGGCTTTGTCACGACCTTTCCCTTTTTCTTTGGTGGTTTAGCCCTCAGAAGCAATTCTCCGAAGATGTCATCCTTTACGTTTTCGAATAGCGGTTCGAGTAAGTCGCATACTGGGTTAAGGAATTTGTTAAGAAAATAGTAAGGATAATCGATCGGTAAATTATGTTCCCGTGCATATATAGGATCTTCGGATTTCTCAAACGCGCGCGCCTTGGGGTCATCCGTCTTGATTAGTATATATGGTACCCTGTCACCGGACTGAGGTTCGGAACCAGGTTGCCTTTCGCGCATTTTTCTCACAACCTGAACATGTGCTTGATTAATATTTCCAATCTCTTCACTTAACACGGAAACACTTTCACCTTTCACTTTGTAGGTGTCTGACAACCCCTGACTTAAAATCAACTTATCATTTGGTACGTCACCTTCAAGTAATTCAAGTGCCCGTTTCCGGGCAAGTGCTTGTGGAGCTGTAGTATCACTACTATCTAGAACGACATCTAGAAGTTCCTTACAAACCTCTCTGAGATGAGGTGTGTTATCACGTCTCACGAGTTGCAAACCCTTAACATCAATATAATCCATGTTCATCTCACCATTCTTCCCCTTCGTCCACAGTTTAGCAGCGTACCGCTTCTTCGAATATAGGAAATAAGGACAGTATACCTTTTCAAGCTCTAGATTGTTAGGAGCTTTGAATAATTTCGTACATTCTTCCGCAGCCTTTTCACCCAATTCCCAGCTGTATTCAATGGCATCCTTACCGGTACGGTTTCCTACATCAAATTCAATCATAACACTGTCAGTGTCACCATATCTCACTTTGGATCCGGGATAATGCGTTTCAACGTATTTCTTTGTATCGTCAATCATGTTGCGACCTTTCATCGTCGTAGTAGACGCAATAGCTACACATGGAAGAATACCCTTAGAGGCACCTGTAAATCCGTACACGGAATTCATAGAAATTTTATACGCGAGCTGTTTACCGTTATACATCTGCTTCGTAGCACCCGTTGAATTCGCCATATCCTTTTTAGCCTGCTTTCTGAACAGTTTCAACTCAGAAAGAATGCTCGGTAAAATACTTGGTACATTCTGTGCGAATGTATGTTCACCGAAACGTTCATATTCCACACCGGGTAAATTGTCGTATTTCTTGTCACGAACCAGCGTCGAATAACATAAATTGTGTGCCATCATAATAGATGGATACAGACCCTCGAAATCTAGGGCCGTGATTGGTGTGTAATATGCACCTGACTGTGCCTCTAGTACAGTAGCTCCAATATAACCAGTATTATCGACATGTCCATATTCATATGCGGGAACTTTGAACCCCATTTCACGTGCCTTTTTTGTTAACTGACTGAACACCTTGATCTGCTGACCTCTCTCAACCAGATAACTCAATGGAACCCACGTAGCCTTAGCCATTTCCAGTAAATTCATCAGGGTTGAAAGTTTGGCGATCAGCCTATGAGGCAGTAGTGTATCTTTGATACAATACTCTGCAACTTCACGTAATTCCACTGGATCTTCTCGAATAAATCGTGCGAACATTTCCTTTGGAGCCATATCTATTTTCTGATCCCCCAAATAAATCTGTGAAACGTTGTTAAGTTTATATGAGTCTAACTTATACTCTCGCTTAACTTCGTGGAACAAATCAAAAATAAATCGCCCGGGCATGGGTACGAGTTTCAGTTCGTTATCTCCAAGTGCACTTGATGACAATTTTTTACGACTGAGTGTGCATGTATAATCCCTGAGTTTACTCATTCGATAAAACGCGAGAGGGCAGTTATTTACCATGCCACGTTCCATAATGTATTCTAAATCAAATCCAAAGATGTTCCAACCCGTTATGATATCTATATCATGTTCATTGATATACTCACTAAACCCCATCAGGAGATCACGCTCAGACTTATAACTTACGATAGAACATCCATCGATATTCTTGTCAGTCTCCTTGTAGCATAAGCACGTCTTCTCATACGGTTCGTCTTCGCCGAACCGTAAAAGTGAAATAGCGATCTGAAAGCAGGCATCACCAGGTACAGAGGGACTTGGGAACTTACCGGTAGAACTATAACACTCGATATCAACGGATGCGATTACGAATGGTGCAATATCAGTCGTATCATGTGGTTTTAGTTGTCTCCAATCATTGCATTGTAAGTCGATCTGCACCTTTGTATGGTATGCGCGTTCGCATACATCGGTCGTATCAATCCATCCAGTCGATTGAATACCAGTACGATGCATGAGACGTAGTACAGGGTCGACATTAGCCTCGAAAATTTTTAGTTTATTAGACAGTCCGGTTATATTTTTACGCAAACGATTACTGATATTACGCCTTGATACAAGATTTTGACAATGAATTTGCAGGAAAAAACTCTTCGCTCCATTCTGAAACCCTTCCATGTCTTTAGCTTCGACAACATCCATGTTAACAATGTCCGGACATGTCCGTTTAACATATTGGATCACCGAATTTGGTGTCATAGTTCCCGGCACTTTGACAAAAAAATAAGGTACAAACTTTGTCGTGACACAGACGGATTCACCCTTGTTCGTCTTGCCAAAAATTCGTATAATATGATCATCATCTTCGTCACGAGCATCCCAGGTGAGAACTTGAAATTGTACCATATGCTTAGTAAGTTATAGAGCTAAAATTTTAATATCGTTTATTAATAAATGTCTGCTGCGTTGATCGATCTCGTATCGAAGGGTGCTCAGGATGTATACATCACCGGAGAACCCCAGGTTTCTTTTTTCCATCAGAACTATAAACGTCACACCAACTTTTCTATCAAGCCCGAACGCCTCGATTACGTAGGTACATTTGGTGGGGGTAATGAAGTTGTTGTCCCTCTACGCACGAAGGGTGACTTACTCAGTTACATCTGGATAGAGGCAGTCGATATCGGAGCTACCGATAACAGCCCTACAGGTTTCTTTAGTACGAACGACCCTACTACGACCGAATTTTCCTTATGGATCGGTGGTCAGGAAGTCACCAAGCTTGACTCTCTTTTCATCCAGGGTGTACATAACGTACTGTACAAACAGGATCAGGCTAAGGCTTCTTGTGCGGTGACACTTGACGAAGTTCCTGAAAATGCGGTAGGTGTTTCTCAATACGCCGATCATTACATGATCCCATTCTTCTTCAGCGAGGATTGGACAAAATCTCTCCCACTTACCGCTCTCCAATTCCATCAGGTGGAGTTACGCATTAAATGTCGCGCTGGACAGACTGTTCCGTTTACACCCGGTAGCACACCCAAGGTATACGGTACGTATGTGTACCTGGATACAGAAGAGAGGGAAATGGTCGTAAACCATGAACATGAACTTCTCATCACACAGACCCAGTATCAACCCATGTCCGCATCCGATGTTGACGTGGATCTTACGTATTTCAACCACCCTGTGAAGGCCCTGCACGTTGTTTCGTCTATAGCTGACGGTACCACGTGGTCTACAAACTGGTCGTTTGACGACTCGACACTGTATATCAACGGCACACCACTTTTCGAAAACACAAGCGCGACGTACCACCATAACGTCGTTCCCGAAATGCACTGCTCGGTACTCGCCCCTGACGTGTTGAACACTACGTCCACGTTTACATGGCCATTCTGTCTGACGATGAACAAGTCGCAACCTACAGGTTCGCTCAACTTCTCGCGCATTGATAATGCTAAGTTAGTTCTCAATGGAACCACGAACAGGCTCGGTGCGATTGTTCGAACATACGCTGTCAACTATAACATCCTGAGAATTAAGGATGGTATGGGCGGTGTAGCGTTTGCGAATTAAATTTATCCAGAAGATCCAAATCCGCGTGTACCGCGTTCAGTATCTTCAATAGTTGCAACCTCCTCAATGGGGGGTGTCTCACATTTTTCCAAAATAAGTTGGGCGATACGATCCCCTTGTTTAATCTCGAAACGTTCTCCTCCCTGATTAAACAAAATCACCTTCAACTCACCTGTATAATCAGGGTCAATGACACCAGCCCCGGTCTGAATTCCATGCTTTACAGCAAGTCCAGAACGAGGCGCGATGCGTCCATAAACACCAATCGGGATAGTAGCAGCAATGCCAGTATTCACGATACCACGTTCCATTGGCGGGATATACATATCGATAGTACTATACAAATCATAACCGACGGACCCAGGGGAAGCCCGCGTAGGAATGATAGCATTATTAGAAAGTCGCTTGATGAGAAGCTTCATATACATTTGATAAGGTGAAACTCTTTATATCATTTACAAAAGACGTGGAGTGATGGTTGTGGGTTCGTCTGATACAAATGTGTGTTTTACATGGTATGCGATGAATAGTCCGTTGAGAAAGAATGAAAGCATCATCAAGATTTTAAAACCGAACTGTTGTCGTAAGTCTGAACGACACATTTCCAATTCAAGATCGTAATCCTGTTTCACTTCCCTGACATCTTCACGGAGGTTACGCAAGTCCGAAATCACTTTGTCAAAATCAGTATCCATTTATAAGTGTACACGGGAAACACTTAAGTATGTGAACAACTATCTAAATACTATGATCTGGTATTATTGTCGATCGTGTAAAATTACATATGACGGGTTTGCGCAATGCTGTCCCGATCTTGATCACGTGCAACTTGAAATTACAAGCGATGAAGAATTTTCCGATTCGGAGTTATAAAGTGGTATATCCTTCTAATGCATCGTCTGTGGGTGGTGGCGCTTCTTCCTGAACATCTTCATCGCCATCTTCTTCACTGGGTGGTACACCCAATGCATCCCACGTCTCCTTGGCCATGGCGGGGAATTTATAACTCTTCTCTTCTCTGGACTTAGAAATCTTTGCAATTATAAAAGCTACACAGATAGACACGATCGTGGAAATAAATATGATACGAATAATCGTCGGCTTGCGGAGATCCATATCTATAGTAGAAACATAGAATTAAATATTCGGTATTTATATATGAAAGTTATTCTCAAGAAAAGCCCCAATCCTAAAAAAAAGTACAGGGTCACTTTCGAAGACGGTTCACGTGTCGACTTCGGAGGTAAGGGGTATTCGGATTATACGATTCACGGAGACCCGGCGCGTATGAAAAGATATCTGGCACGCCACGGACGTATGGGTGAAACCTGGACTAAAAGTGGAATTAAGACGGCTGGATTTTGGTCTAGGTGGCTTTTGTGGAGTAAACCTTCGATGCCGGGAGCTAAAAAACTCATGACAACACGGTATGGTATCACATTTCTCTAAAAGAAATGATCTGTTCTATAAAGTTTGGCTTCATAAGAAGCAGCTTTACCGAGTACATTAACATTCTCATTACCGTATAACTCCCTACACCCTAAATCATCCATACAGTCACGACCATCATGTGTTATAGGTATCGAATAGATCTGCTGTCCGGGTGTAGACGTATAGTAATGATACTGGTCACGTCGCCCACGTACTTCCTTTCCGTATAATGGGAGTGTCTCGTCATTCTCGCCTAACAGTACACCCATCTGCTGAACGTGCCCCGGTTTATAGTCCTTTATAGGTGGGTCTCTAAATTCGGGTTGGCGTCTGCGGACTGGCTCTCTCTGACGCATTGGTGGACGCATTGGTACTTGAACAGGTACCCGAACAACTTCATGGGGTCGTGTTACGAGATATGCAATCACACCCACGAGAGCGATAATAATAATCAATCCCGTCGCGTTCGCGTTCTTACGTTTCATTTATATAGATGTATATTTTTTTTCTATATGAGCGAAAATCCGAGAAACGCAGTTCCCGCACCCCTTGCTGATCTTGTGAATAACCATATAATACCATATATACCGGGTATGAGAATGGACACTATTAATAAAAATAAACCCGCCCAAAAAGTCCCGACAACGTTAATATCATGTTTACCAGGGTCTTGTGGATTGTATGAAACTGGTATATGTTCACCAATGCGATACTTTTCATTCGTATTTACATTCTTATTACCATTAAATGATTTTCCGTCGACCGTGTACGTATACACTAAATCGCACATCCATTTATCATCCTCATCTTTAGAACACGTTGCATTAAGTATCTTACCCTTAGTGTCTTTAGAAAACTCCTTTGGTCTGAATATAAAATACATACTCAAAAGGAAAAGGATCGTCGCAACAATCATGGCGATCGAAAAATTAAAAAATGCCAGCCACCGCCCCGCAGCGTTAGCCGCAGTTATCAACTTATCACCGGTTTTACGCTTCATTTATATATTCTAGGAAAATATTTTGGGACGTGGTATAATTCCAAGTTTGAATTGTACCATAAACCAAAGGGAGAATAATATAGATTTTACTACCTGATCAGATGTTTCATTATCAATGTTATATATAGGTCTCATCAATCTCCCGAAGAATGTGTCTTTCTGCTCCTTACCAGTTACCTGAGATTCTAAAATTGTGAGAGCACATGTATCATCATTGATTGCCCAATGAAAGAAAATGAATGGTATTATCACCGAGTACATCTTCAGCCATTTGACATTTCTCGTAAACGGAACTACGAGTGAAGTGACAAAGATTAACGTATGAACAATAAAAATAATATTCATATCTTAATATGGACAAAGAAAAGAAAGTGCGTTCAAAAAATAAATTTGCGTGGTCTCCCCAGCAAGAGCAAATATTGAAAACGTGGGGTGAAGCTTCCGCGTGTTACAGGTACATGCATAACCACGCCTTCTTAATCTATAAGAAACAGAACATGCAGTTTTCACTTCCTGTAATTGTTTTGTCTACGATCACCGGTACTGCAAATTTTGCACAGAGTTCACTACCTGCGAGTATAAGAGGTGCAGCGCCTGCGATGATTGGTGGATTGAATTTGATCGCAGGTATAATCGCGACTATTATGCAGTTTCTTAAAATAAGTGAAATGATGGAAGGAAATCGCGTCGCTTCGCTTCAATATGGTAAACTATCGCGAACGATTCGTTTAGAATTAACACTCCCGATAGAAGAACGATCGTGTGATGGATCCACTATGATAGATACATGTCGTGCTGAATATGACAAACTCATCGAACAGTCCCCACCAATACCATATTTCGTCATTCAGGCATTCGAAAAGCAATTCCCGGATGATAACGGAATTTTCAAACCAGAAATAATGCACATTCAACCGATAGACATGTTCATAAGTGAAGACGAAATGACCAATGAATTAAAGAAGGACTTGACTGCCATCCGCGGTGGAAGTGACGGTTCCGATTTAGAAGATGTCGTTATAAAATCTTAGAAAGACGACGTGTGAGATATGCAACCATCATGAATAACATTACATTAAAGATACCAATGCAAATCAAATAAGGAAGAACCCTCTTTTTCACAGGTTCGAGTATCCTTGTCTGAATTGTATCACTCTCTAAAAAAATATCTAAAGCTTGATCAGTAAGTTCATCGGTCATGGACTCCTTCATTAAAATTATACCACAAAAAAAACCACGTCCACCAACGCTCCACCAAAATGAAATTAACTTACTTGAAAAATATATCAAGGAGGGTCACAACGTTTTCATATGTGGTCAAATTGGCTGTGGTAAAACTTTCATCGCGGAAACGGTTCTAGATTCATCTAACACAATCGAATTACACTCTGAGCTTTTTCAGAAAAAAAGTTCATTCATGGATTTAATCGGTCGTACATCTTCTCATATTTTTATAGATGGATATGATGCATCTATTCACGGACATAAGCAGATTATAGACCGCGTTTCCGAAAATAAAATAAAAGTGACAAATGGATCCGTCGTGGTTACATCTACATCGATACATATGATACCCAATTTCAAACTGATAATCGTGCCTAGAAGAACACCTGACGCGATATGTTCTCTCGCATGTGATAATCCAAATGCCAGTTACGCTGCATCTGAATGCAACGGGAACATACGAAACTTTTTCGACTATCTAAATTTTTCCCATGTAAAGGATATTTTCAAAACATCAAAGGATATCGTGATTGATATACTGTGTCACAAGGGTGGGTTCGATACATCTCAAACGATACACGAACATGGTCATGTATGCGATGTCATACACGGGAATTATCTACTTTCAAAAAATGCTAACGTGTGTACTATAATTGATTCTTTATCGGAATCAGATATATACGATACACAGATGTACAAAGGTGATTGGAATTGTATGCCGTTTTATATCGCCTCAGGAATGGCGGTTCCGAAACTAAATATGGGTGAACCAATCGATCCAACTAAAATACAACCAGGAAGTTTATGGACCAAATATGGTAATTTTAAAATGCGGCAAAATAAACTTCGCGCCATTCAATCGAGACAACCTACTAAATTGGGACACGACGAACTGAGTTTAATTAGACAATATGCGATTGCAGGGGATCTAAACCCTTTAATAGAATATAAACTCGAACCACTCGATTTTGATGTGATGAATCATCTCGCAGTTGGTAACAAATTAAAACCGACCGATGTTACAAAAGTTAAAAAGAAACTTCGTAGTTTGTTAAATGAGTAGTGTCGATACCGATTCCGATACCGAGGATCACGAAGTTGTACGCGTCAATGGATGTGACATATACTATTATGGTGAAGTCGATAGAGAGAATGCACTCGACTTCCTAGACGAGTTTAAGAAGCTCGAAGTAAACTTGTTGAAAAAGGCTATCGAACTACCAGGATATACACCCACCATCAGGGTTCATATACACAGTGATGGTGGTGACGTTTTTTCGGGGTTGAGTATGATGGATGCTCTAAAATCGTCACGTGTGAACGTCGTCACGATTGCAGAGGGTACATGTTGTAGCGCCGCAACTTTCATGCTACTCGGTGGAAGTGAGCGTCTCATGGGAAAATATTCATTCGTTCTCATTCATCAACTGTCATCTGGGTTCTTCGGTAAATATACTGAATTAAAAGATGAAATGAAAACGTGTAAAAAAATCATGTCGGTCATTAAGAATCTATATGAGAATGAAACGTCAATCCCCAAAGAAAAGATGTCTCAATTTATGAAGCGTGACATATATCTCGGATACGATGAATGTATCAAGTACGGGATCGTTCACGGGCATTCCTAGTGATGATATATCGCCTGTACAAAACGAGTACACCCAGTATGATAAATCCAACGCTAATCGTATTCAAATTCATGGGAATATTTGTTAACGGAGGAGGCTTAAGTCGTTCCATTCTTTCATAATTTACAACGGGTATCATCCTACTACATTATGAACACAATTTTTACCACCGACAAAAACAACAAGAAGCGCTACATCGACATCAGGGTCGAAAAGCGGGGTGAATGCTGGTGCATTGTTAAGGCGTCTGGTCAGGTTGGAGGCAAAGAAGCTACATCCGTGACAGAAGTTCCACTCGGCTATGAAAGTGCTGTGAAACGTGCCAATACGATGTGGAAAAATTTGAATATCAAGGCTACTACAATCCTACCCATGCTCGCCAACAAATGGGAAAGTCGTAAAAAGTACATCAGCCAGCCCTTTTACGTTCAGCCCAAATTGGACGGTGTTCGTCTTTTGGTATCGAAGGATGGGGGTATCTCGAGGACCGGAAAGGTTGTACCCGGGACTGAGATTCTCGGTAAAGGACTCAAAGAGGGTCAATATGTTGACGGTGAAGCATTTGATCCCAATCTCGACTTTGAAGAACTTACGAGTACTTTCAAAACCGACCCCCTGAAGCTCAAGTTTCACGTCTTTGACTACTTCGACATCAATAAGCTTAACATGACATTCGAGGAACGATGGGAAAAAGTTAAGTCTCTCAAGAACCCCAAATATGAATACGTGAAGACGACACTCGTCATGTTGCGGGAAGATGTCCCCTCCATTCATAAGTATCATGTCGAGGAGGGTCATGAAGGTACCATGATCCGTGACAAGGATAGTGTGTATGAGGTGGGTCAGCGAAGCAACTACCTTCTCAAGTTCAAGGATTTCCAAACCGAAGAATTTGAGATTGTTGGTGCCAAGACTGGTCATGGTCGGGACGCCAACTCGGTTGTATGGGTGTGTGAAACTTGTGACGGGCACCAGTTCACAGTTCGACCCGAGGGCACTATCGCGCAGCGTGAAAAACAATACAGTGAGAGGGAGAAATTTATGGGGAAGATGCTCACCGTACGTTTTCAAAACCTCACCACTTTAGGTGTCCCACGTTTCCCTATTGGAGTAGTAGTCAGGGATTATGAGTAAATTTATATGGGCGGTGCTGACGGATCCACCCTAGCTGAAGTGCGTGGTTCTATACACGCCGAAGGGTCAATTGTACCCGGTGCATGCAGTGCTTTAAGTCTCGTGAGTTCTTGTAATTGTGAATGTATTTGTTTGAGTTCATTGCATATTTTTACATATGCCCATTCTCTCTTTGTCGGGAACATTTCGTCATCCATTATTTCCATAATTTTTCGTACATGTTCCATACCTAAGTCAGGCTTAGAAATTATAATATCATAATATAACATGTCTCTCACCCCCATTAAGTTAATCAAAAATGTCTCAGTGAGAAGTAAACTTCTCAAAATTAAAGGTGAAACCCCTGAAATTGACAAGGGTGATTATATTGAATCTCGAATTCTCACGAATAAGAAAGCGAGTAACCTTCTGGCTGTAGAAGATGCTTCTGAAATTGCCAAGTATTATCTTCACAAGAAGGGTCTATTCGAGCGAATCGCCAAAGATATCAAGAAGGAATCTGGAAAGAACTTTCGTTTCCTGTTTCGTAAAACATCTTCAATGAAAAAGCGACCCATGGCTGCTAAGGGTCGTAATGGTACTGACTATATTCTCATGGAGCACTCATTCTCTGATGGATCCGGTCATTACGGCATGACACGGGTTAATCACGCGAATAAGACTGCACTGATTTATGACTCGATGAAAAATGAAAATTCTGATTTCGAGATCCCATTGAAATCCTTATTGGGTAAAGGATATAAAGTATCGAGTGGGACAATTCACGGATGTTATCCTCGCTTGAGGAATGCGACGAGCACTGATTTAAATCCTCAACCCACTGGTGGATTTGTGTCACAGTCGTTCAAAGAGTTCAAGAACAAGAACTATGCAGGTGGTCGTGGAGGTGTTCCCAAGAAGCATATGGAAGAAGCGTTCGTTATTTCTCAATACGACGAACTTTCTCAACACCATTTCTGTTATATGGAGTCGTTGCTCGCCTTAATGGTAAATCTCGGGATGGTCAAACCCGGACCACAAGATCCCCGTGAACGTCTTGAGTATGTAAAGAAATTCATTTGGGGTGTAATTCATAAATATATCCCAAAATCGAGTCGAGGTACGGTTCACTGGGCATATTTTGAGAAACATTTCCCGTACATCTTGGAGACTATGGGTTCCGATGGTAAGCGTCTCCCTATGAGACAGGGTTTCATCCAAGTTCCACCCGCGAAGGGAACTGTCAAGTTCAGGTTGAAGAAGATGCGCACGCGCAGTGACATCGATCAGACATGGTCTCTTAAGAAAATCGTTGACTGGTCGAGAGGGGTTCGCAAGTGGATCGCACCTAAGTAGAATCAAAATATTGTAATTTTCATGTAAACAATCAAAATGGAAGACCTTCAAAGCCTCATGGCCTGCCTCGACGACATCTCCAGTAAGATCCCTGATGGCCTCTATCTGGAGATGGCTGATAAAATGAAACGCGTTCATGACCACATGAACGGAAACAAACCATTCCACGAAGACACCTTCTACTACAGTGACGATGATTCTGAACTTGACAGTGATGATGACTCGGACAGTGATTACGAGGTACGTTCACCGGTGAATGTAGGGGAAGCACACCGAGAGGCTGAGATTGAAATCGTCAGAAGTCATATTCTGGATTATGTGAGGAATATGCACCAGACATGGAAAGAGATTGAGAAATGGGAAAATGAGCTGAAGAAAGAGCGAGCACGAGCTCGACCACTTATCACACGTATGACCGTGTCGCGGAAGAAGTTGGCTATTCGGAGATGGTGTGAAAAGAACGCTTCTCGGGCTCCCGGTGGTGAGGCTGGGGAACTCATTGGATGTGGTCCCATCGTCACTGGGGCTAACTTCTGGACTTGGAAAAACCTGGTGGAAAACGGTCTTCGGACAATTGTGTTGGAAATTGGAACCGACGAGGAGAAGTTCGCAGATTTCGTGTGCTATGATGAACTTTCACTCGAAACACTCCAAAAGCTTCCCGCCTTTGAGAAGAAGATTTACGATGACTACAAGGAAGAATGCAACCGTTTGCGTAGTATCGACGATACTTTCATTGAAAATGCGAGTGCGAATGTTCGCAAGCGTGAAGAATTGATGCAAACGTGGGAGATGAGGGTACAGGAACAGGAAAACAAGTTGAGGATACTTGGTGCCCCGGTCTTTGCTCGCGATTACTGGGAGCCCCCTACATGCTAGGTTTGGACGGGTGGCCGATGGGTGGGAGGCACGGGTCGAACGGCGTCGTTAAAGAATTTAGCCGTGTACTATAGTAATGAATGTACTTCAAAATGTAATGCAGATAATAGACAGTATATCTGATAAAATCCCCGAGAACGTATACCTAGCCCTTTGCAACGAGTTAAAGAAACTTTACTCTATCATCCCCCGACCAGCCCTTTCTAGAACAAATAGTGCAACCAACGTACCCTCGTCATCACCTGCGAATGGATATTGGTTCAGATGAAACCTAAGTCATCTCAAAACCGTATAATTTTCATGTGATAATGGAACACACACTCCCCGCCGGTATTTTCATTGAGATGTCGAATGAGTTCGATGGTTGGACTGAAAAGGATTTTGATGATGAGATCAGAAGACTAAAAAAACGCGTGAAAGAACTCAAAAAACTTCAGAAACCCAAAACCCTCACACCGATTGAGGAGACTGAAGATGATGACGAAGATGATATCATGAATGACCCCGATGTTCGCGAGATGGTTGAAAACGGTGAACACACTTGTCACATGTTTGACGCACACTGTCAGGCATGTGAAGAGGATGAAGACGAAGACGAAGACGAAGACGAAGATCGGGTGACACAAGATACTTCGGTGGAAAGAGTTGATCAGTTGCGCGCTCATTTCTGTTAATCGTCTACGAGTAAATCAAGTTCGCGTTCATACGTTTGTGAAAGTAGTATAGACTTTAGGTCTCGAGTAAATGTAATATATGTTTTTGGTATATCCCCCCATAATCTCTCGGACATGACAAATGCCTCCACCGCCCCATCTTTTAATAGGGGTTCTAGGAGTACCCAATTTGGCTCGTTATATTTTATTCGTGTACACCCTCTCGCAAATTTCCTAGAATAAATGTACCACGCAACAATACTTTTATATATGTGGATAGGTTTCTTTCCCTGTTCAAGACATTTTCTAAGAGAAGGAACTACGAATGTGTGAAATTTTGTAAAGCCATCCATACATATCCGATCAAGATCATCCACATTTACGTTACTCGAAATCCGTTCTTCGACCATGTCGATATATTCGTATATATCAAATGGGATATCCGTATCAATAGATGGAGCAATCTCTTCCATCTGCAAATTTCTAAAATGGGTACGGTGTACCGGGTCATTCATGACCTGATCGAACGTATCATATCCAGATAAAACACCCATATACGCCAGTGTTGTATGTCCACCGTTTAAAATCCTAATTTTAGCCTCTTCATACGGTTCTATATCATTTGTGATAACCACTCCGACCTCTGATAAATCCGGGAATTCCGACGCGAAATCATCTTCAATCACCCACTGTGTATACTCTTCCGTCTGTACAGCCGTCGCACCGAATCCAGGGAATTTTCCCTCAATCTCATGGCGAAGTGTATCCGTTGTGCGGGGGGTGATACGATCTACCATGCACGAGGGAAACTTTACATTAGCTTTGACCCAGTCTGCAAGATCATATTGGTTCGTTTGGTACAGATAGGCTAAAAATTGCGTTTCAAGTACGACCCCATTTTGGCGAATGTTATCACAGCATAATATGGTTATGGGATTTGTCCTGTTTCGAAGTCCGCACGCGAGATATTCAAAAAGAGGAGATCCAGGTGCGTAACCACTTTCTGTTACCGTGATTGTGATGAGATGAACACTCGGGAGTGTGAGCATGTGTTTCGCAACCGTCCTATTCTTAGTCCAATCGATATAATCGAGGTGCGATCGAACCTTTTTGTACCGTGTAGGTGTCTTAACTATATAGTCATCTATTTCACGAAACCCTTCATTCCTAAGATTAACTGCGACGATTCCCCATCTAAGATCACCCGTTTTTCTCATATATTCGTCAATGTACATCGCCTGATGCGCCCTGTGGAAATTTCCGTACCCTATATGGACAATACCCGTTTGACATTCAGACTTCTCATACATTCGTTAAGATACTTAGACATATTATTTCTATATGTATTAATGAACCGCATTGCAGTCGATATCGATGAAGTTTTGGTACCATTGGTACGCCCAATGGCTAAATGGGCTAAGTTGAATATGCCATCGAGTAATAGGTATGCCTATGTATATCGTGACATGTTCAACATAACCGAAAAACAGTCACAAAAAATAGTGAGAGAATTTTACAAAACGGAAGAATTTATGCTGTTACAACCAACTATCGGCTCACAGCCTATGCTCCGTCTACTACGTCCGGGTATAAGTAAAATTTACGCAGTGACGGGACGTCAAGATTGTGTGAGACAAGAAACGGAAGACTGGTTACAGTTTCATTTCCCAGGGATTTTTGATGATGTTATACTGACGAACAGTTACACGGATATGGAGGTTCCGAAGTCGGACATTTGTAACAGTCTAAAACTCGATACGATCATCGACGACAATTACGGAATATGTGAATCGTGTCAAAACAATGGAATTGCGGCTATTCATTTTGGGGGGAGTGATGGTGTGTTATATCCATGGTGTTCAGAGTATGAAAACACTGTATTGAGTTGGAATGAACTGTATAATTCGTACGAAGACGGTAGCTATGAATACATTAATTGAAAAAAAATATTGGTTGATAATAGATGTCAGATAGGACAGCGCCCCAGGCTACCCCTGTCGTACTAGGAACTAAAAGGACACGGTCTCCGACGGGTCCTTTTAGTAATATGAATACAAATAGTAATACAAACTCGAATAATAATAGACCCTTCACTAAGACAGTTAAAAAAACCGTCTCGCGCACCCCTTCGACAGTTAAAAAAACCGTCTCGCGCACCCCTTCGACAGTTAAAAAAACCGTCTCGCGCACCCCTTCGAAGGTGAAGTCAAAGACGGCGCGCCGAAAACTTGATCCG
>Ga0181412_1000081_pt1 | contig 35694 bp, 35 predicted proteins | sample 35SPOviralmetaG_FD_130113 | JGI IMG/M metagenome (GOLD analysis project Ga0181412, IMG submission 130113) | Marine viral communities from the oligotrophic San Pedro Time Series (SPOT) site, San Pedro Channel, CA, USA - 35 SPOT_SRF_2012-08-15 | ecosystem: Environmental > Aquatic > Marine > Strait... | reverse complement strand
CTTTTCCACGGCTTTGTCCACGGATTAGTGCCCTTGTTTAGTGCTTCAATGAAGCGGTTTGTGATAGTTTCGTGAAGGTCCAGTTTTGCTTTTTTAGTGCTCATATTTAGTAGTAGTTAGGTGTGTGTATTAGGTTAAAATTCGGGTCTATTTGAGTGCGGTCTTCACTGCTTTGACTGCCCCCTGTATCTCTGATTGCCATTCCTCAAATGCCATAGGTTCGATGCCCTGACGAAGGCTATTGAGGCGGTAGTTTTGGTATCTTATTTGTATGTCCATATTTAGTAGGTTATTTATTAGGTTATAATTAGATGATGAAAGTAGTATACATGAATAACCTGTGAATAGAAATCAATCATTTTGAACACCTCATACAAAATAATGAAACCATTACGGCGGTTGATCCCGTTTTCTGAGTATTTTATCAACGACTTACAGAATTGGTATCAACGACTTATGACTTTTATCAACGACTTACGTAATATCGTATAGCCCGTAGTGAGCCGTAAATGCCCCTTTAAGCCGTCCGATTTTCAAATGGCACCCTACCCTTCGGAAGCCGTCAGACGAGCATACAGGGCAAACCTCAACTATTGAGATTCAGTCGCATTAAGGGTTATTGAGAGTCAGTCTCATTCCAAATTCACCCCCGTAATACTTTCTTTATGAGAGAAATAAATTGTTCCACGTGGAACATTAGAATGATTCTTAATTGATATTGAGTCCCAGTCTCATTAAAACTACAGCCCGACTTTTTGCGACCCAGTCTCATTTAGGGATCCGTGCTTATTGCGATTGAGTCTCAGTCTCATTACGGCGACATGGGGGGAGGGGGTCAAAACTTTTTGCGACGACATCTCTCTAGATACATAAACATGGCTATAAAAAAATATGCTCCTCATAGGATTTTGGACTTGACAGCCCTGATCAATCCGGTGATACATAAGGAGTTCTCTTGATCTTCATTCCCTTTCTCGCCTACGGCAGAAAGGTTTATTACGTACCACAGGTGTATTGTATCATATAATATACTTGACACGTAAGTGCTACTAAGAAATAGTTTAAATAAGATGGATGAGAAGGAACAGTTAATGCAGGAGATAACCACGTCCATTCAGGACATATCTGAACAGAAGGAGTTAGATAAGCTGAATAGTCTAAGTAGGTTTGCTCCGGAACGGGTAGCTCAGATGCTATACCTGTATGCCACAGGATCTAGTCAGACCCGGTTAGTTAGGAAGTATGGCTTCGATAGACATACTGTCATCTCAGTGCTTACGGACTATGCAGATCACATAGGTAAGTTCCGGGAACTGTCCGGAAAGATAGCCGCCAAGAACTACTTAGATATGTCCAGCTTAGAGGAGGACCTCATTGAGGTAGTCCGGGACCGGCTTGAATCCGGGGAGCTAGAAGCTACGTTCCGGGATCTAAAAGAACTTTCAATAGCTAAAGCTAATGCCGCACGGGAAGCACTGACCGCCCGGGGTGAGGCAACCAATATCACCGAGGACCGGAAGGTATATACCCAAGAGGACTACGAAGCTACCGCCAAGGCGGCAGAAGACCGGATCCGGAAACTAAAGGAAGCAGAAGTGATTGATGTCGATTAACTCCGAATACCATGAGGATATACACGAGAAGGTTCGGGCTATCTTATCCGAGCACTTCCCGAACTATATGTTCATAGTAATGAATGATGAAGGGGACTAGTATTATGACTTCACTAACTTGCCAATAGGCAAGATGCTAATGAGAGAAGTCCGGGACGAACTAGATGTAGATGACTTTGACTTTGAGTGGGTAGAGGAAGACGAAGACGAGGATACTTGATATGATATACGACAACCAAATACTAACGGAGACAGAGGCTAAGGAAGTGTCGGACACCGTGCTTTCATTAAGCGATTCATTCACCAAGCGAGGATTCTTTAATACACTTGGTGCATCAGTATATTTAGACGACCTGTTGGAATATGCGGGACTAGCCGATAAGATGAACCCAGTATTGCAAACTAACTTTGGTAAGCTATATAAGATATTAATAAATCAGATCTCAGAACTCATGGGTCTACCCGTTGAGTTTCACCCCTACGGGGCACTACCGGGGTTTCATATCTTTGGAAAGGATTCCGCCGGGAAGCAGGGACACACTCACGAGGACAAACCCTACCGGAGAATATACTGGTCCGAACCATTTGAATCCCCATTTTCATTTACATTAGCTATTAACATTCCGGGCAAAGCAGGATTAGATGTATGGTTAGACAATGACACAGACCAACCCCAATACGTTGACTACAAGCCGGGACATATGTATTCGCACTTCGGTCACATTCTTCACCGTATAGCTGGTGTCGGTGAACCAACTGACGAAAATCCAAGGATTACACTTCAAGGGCACGGAGCTATACTAAGCCTAAGCAACAAGGTTGTTATTTATTTTTAATCAATGCCCATTGAATTTACACCGCACCCGATACTAGATGCCCCTAGTGACGAAGAGATTCTACTCTTAGCAAAGAAAGATCCTAAGCTACTCGAGGATCTACACCGTGCTCACGAGGGTAGGATCGAAGCCGCCACGAACGATCCGGTTCGCTACGGCTTTGACTTAGATGGCTGGGGCAGGATCCGGAACGGACTAAAGGAATACAACGAGGTCCTCACATTAGGGGGTAACAGATCCGGAAAGACTACAGGGTGTGCAAAGATAATTATGCAGGCTGTCATGGAGAACATGAACGGTCACATAGTTTGTTTCTCACAGAATGCGGATACCTCTGTCAAGGTTCAGCAAGCCGCCATGTGGGAGATGATGCCCAAGGAGTTCCGGAAGAAGACCAAGAGCACGGAGGGATACATTAACTTCTCTATGCAAAATGGATTCACCGGAAGCTCGTTTATCTTTCCGGATACCCGGACCCGGGTTGACTTCAAGACTTACACACAGTTCTCAAATAACCAAACCATCCTAGAGGGTATGCAATTCGGGTTCCCTTCTAAGCCAGACAACCTAAACATGGGGGCATGGCTTGATGAATACCTTGGTGATGCGGCTTTGGTTAACACACTTCGTTTCCGTTTAGCTACATTTAATTCAAAGATGATACTGGGGTTTACCCCTATTGATGGGTTTACACCTTTCATTAGCGAGTATTGCACCAATGCGGAAACATTAGAGACTCGTGAGGCGAGTCTATTGAAGAACCGCCAGCTACCAATCCGGCAGTATAGTCCCAACCGGGATGCCGGCATCGTTTACCTGCACTCAGATGAGAATCCATTCGGGGGTTACAAACGTCTAAGCAAAGATCTCAAGGGTCGCCCGGACGAAGAGATCCTAGTTCGTGCTTACGGTGTACCGGTGAAGTCAATGACATCACTGCTACCCCTGTTCTCGACTGAGGTAAATGTTCTTGGCGACATTCCAAACAAATACGGAATGAAGTTCCCGGACATCAATGACGATGACTACACGATTTACATGGTAATGGATCCGGCAGGTGCCCGGAACAGTGTAGCTATCTGGGCGGCAGTTAACGAAGCCGGGGAGATATACATCTTCGATGAGTTCCCGGACCGGGATGCATACGGAGAGTGGGCAATGTTCGGGGATCCAAAGTGGAAACGTGGACCAGCATCAAAGAAAATAGGCTACGATGTGCAAGGATACACCGATTTATTCCTAGGAATAGAGGAATCACACGGGGTAGAAGTCTTTGAAAGGATAGGAGATTCACGTTATTTTGCCCGGGAAAACGAGAATAATGACGACTTGTTTACTACATTTTACGATCATGGCTTAGTCTTTGTCCCATCAGATGGCAGGACACAGGACATGGGTATCAGTGCACTGGATGATTGGTTCAGTTATAATCCCAATGCTAGCATCGATGAAATGAATAAACCTCGTTGCTACATTCACGAACGATGCGGCAACTTGATTGACAGTTTAATTAACTACAATGCTAACGGAAAAGCTGACGAACCACTAAAGGATTTCTTTGACGTGATTCGTTATCTACGTATGGCTAACCGAGGCGAAGGTCCGGACCACGTTACCAACAAAGACATGAAGGTAACACAAAAAACAACAGGAGGATATTAAATGGCTAAGACAAAAGCAACAGCACTAGCAGAAGAACTAGAGGTAGATTTTTTAACTATCTCTACTATCATTGAGGAGAATGTTCCTAAGGATGATATTAGCGGCAAGGGTAAAAACACTTGGTTAACCGAGGATGCGGTTAGTATAGTTAAAGACAAACTAGAAGCACCGGAGCTAATTCCTAATTACTACGTTGGCAAGGTATTAACTCAAGCACCTAACCCTAACTACGTTTATGTTTATTTAAATGAACTAAGCAAACGAGTTCCGGTAGTTGTGCCACGTAGGTTCAAGGGCAAACTAAATGGTAAAACAATTAAGGTAGAAGAAATCACAGACAATGCAGGATCCAGCTACAGATACATCCCAACAAGACATAACTCTTGATCCGGAATTTATTGATCAACAGGTTGACCGGTTGCTATCTTGGGAGATACTACAGAGGTATTGTAACAACCAAGAAAACATACCCATGAAACCTTTAGATTTGTGTGATAAAATCGGGGTGAATAAGGGCTATGTCCATCAGGTCATCACAACCGTTAGAAAAAAACTAAATGCAGAACGAAGATATTTTTGAATCCTTAACATACGTTGGGGATGAACCAAACGTCAATGCTCTCCGCCGTGCTTACGACCAGACGGTAGTTGAGTTAGAACCATACTTCGATGTGTGCCGCACATCTTATGATGACCGCCGCAATTTCTGGAACGGTAAGTCCCGGGATCTTAGGAAGCATGGAGCAGATGCCTTCCCTTGGGATGGGGCATCCGACATGGAGTCCCATACTATTGACGAACGTATTACACGTTTAGTATCTTTGTTTATGTCAGCACTTAACCGTGCAAACATCCGGGCATTCCCCGTTGAGATCAATGACATCGGACGTTCAAAAGTCGTTTCAAACTTTCTCCGTTGGATGGTTACAAGTGGTTACATTAATCGGTTCGCCGAAGAAATGGAACTAGGTGCCAACTATCTACTAGAACGAGGTTTAATGGTTACATATGTAGGTTGGAACCGGGAAGATACCCGGTTTAAACAAACTGTAACTATGGATCAGATAGGACAAATGAACCCAGAGATCTATCGTTCTATCCTTGATGGTGGTAACGATGCCGAACTCGCCGCTTTTGTTGAGACTACGTTTGATGGTATCAATATTAAAACAGCAAAAAAAGCTATCAAAGAACTTCGCGATACTAGCGAGACGGTTCTTCCTTTGATCCGCCGTTTAGTAGATGCACCCGAAATAAAAACACTTTCCCCTGACGGAGATTTCTTTTTCCCGAGTTATGTTACTGATCCGCAACGAGCACCTTATTGCTTTTGGCGGACATCATACACAGCACAAGAACTAGAAGGTAAAGTTCTAACGGACGGATGGGATGCTGACTTTGTTCAGCACATCATTGAAAGGTATCGTGGATCCACTGACGTTATGGTTGATCGTGACCGAGATGAAAATCGTAGCATGATCTTTACTGATAACACTGATCAGCAAGATGAGTTAATTGAAATTATCTACGGTTATCAACGTTTGGTAGATCCGGACGATGGGGCACAAGGAATATATTGCACAGTCTTTCACAGAGAGTTTAGCGGAGACGGAGACATTCCCGGCTTTGCTAAGTTTGAATTACTTAACGGATACGAGGACTACCCAGTGGTAGTCACACGTTTATCTGAGGACAGCAAACGTATGTATGATACGATGACCTTTCCTCAGATCCTTCGTGGTATTCAAAACCAAATTAAGATCGAACGTGATTCACGTATTGACCGGAACAGCATTGCTACAATGCCACCGATCATTCACCCAGTGGGTCAGGCACCAACTGATTGGGGTCCCGGTCGTTACATTCCTTATCGTCGCAAGGGGGATATTGACTTTGCACCTACTCCGCCACCGCCTACCGGGTCCATCGAGATGGAGCAAACCCAACAGGCTCAGGCTGATCGCTTGTGCGGATTGGATGAAACCAGTCAAATTAGCGGTGTTCGCAAGCAATTCTTGGTCGATAAGTTTCTTCAGCACAATGCTAAGGTTCTACGTATGGCATTCAAATGCTACCAACGATTTGGACCTGAGAGCACATTCTTCCGGGTCACCGGTGTCCCTGAGTCAGTTCAAATGGTTAAGGGAGATCCAAATGAAAGTTTTGACATCATGATTAATTATGATGTATTGACTACGGATCCAGAAGCACAGGCACAAAAATTACAAGGAATGCTTGGTATGCTTCAGTATGATCGCAACGGTCTAATGAATGTAGATAATTTACTTACAGCAATCGCATCATCGATTGATCCGGTGCTAGCGGACGGTATACTTCAGTCGCCTCAAGTTGCTCAAGACGAAGTTATTCGTGGAGTTACCGATGACTTGGCTAAGATCTTTGCAGGTATTGAAATGCCGGCTCGACCCAATGGTGGTCAAACCGCAGTCCAATTAATACAAGAATATTCACAGCAAGAAGATGTAGCTGGTCGCTTACAACAAGATCAAATGTTTGCTCAACGTTTAGAAAAGTATATGGGTCAGTATACCTTCCAAATGCAACAAGCAGAGAATGCACAGATCGGACGTATCGGAACATCCCCGGCAGAAGTCGGTAACGTAAATACACAAAATGCAAACGAGTCCAGCTACTAACATACAAGCAGATTTAGAAACATTATCTCAATACGATGCATTTGCTCGTTTCATGGGATTTGTTTTAACAATGAGAGAAGAGTGCATCGAAGAACTGCACCTTGCTAACTCAGACAATATACAACAGATCAGTGGTAGACTGTTGTCATATGATCAAATTTTACACATGGTTGATTATGACTCTCTTATTGAGAAGCATAGAAATTAAGTGTGATATAATAAAAACCATCGGCATCGCTCGCCGTTAAGGAGTGGGTAATTATGACAGACGAATCAAATACGGAGATCGCTGAAGCCGCAAGTTCAGTGGACAGTACAAATATCAGTGTAGCTGAGTTCGCTCAAGCTCGCTTGGGAGGAATCCCAACTGAAGAAGAAGTTGCTACTCAACAAACAGAGGAAGTAGCTCCTGAAGCAGTTGAAGAAGAACCCCTAGTTGTTGATGCAGAAACAGAAACGGTTGAACAAACCGAAGAAGAATCTGCTGATGATGTTCTTTCTCAGATGAATATGGACGATATGTCCGAAGACGAATTACGGGAACTAGCTGAAAAGTTAGGGAGTCGTGCCGTTGCTAGGTTTGGAGAACTGACAGCTAAACGTAAACAAGCCGAAGAAGAGCTTGCTCGTTTAAAGTCAGAGATGCAATCCGAAGATCCTCTTAAAGCAAAGAAACCAGTCGAAGACAATCCTTTCAATGATTTGAATACAGTTGAAGAACTGCAAGGCAAAGCACAAGAAATGGATCAGGTAATCGAATGGGCAGAAGATCTTATTTTTAATAGCGATGGTTACGGACCTGAAGACGTTGTTACTGAAGCCAATGGTCAAGAGCTTACTAAAGCTCAAGTCCGTCAGACTTTACGTAATGCACGTAAAACAAAGGATACGTTTCTACCTGATCGCCTACGTCAACTACAAGAGCAAGCTCAGTCAGTGCAATTAAAATCTGCATTTGCTGAACAAGCTAAAAAAGAATTGACGTGGATAGATGACGACAGCAATGAAGTTAATCAAAAGTATCAGGCTATGTTACAAGATCCTCGTTTACAAAAACTTGAATCAGTGCTACCGGAAGTCTCCGCACAACTACCATACCTAATTGCTCATGCGGCAAATAGTTTGTATGCAAGGAAGCCAGTTGGATCCATGAATCCTCCTAAAAGCGGCATTCCTTCGGCATCGGTATCAGATCGTTCTACATCTAAGAAGGCTCAAAACATCAAAGCAATAAGTCAACAATTCCGTGATAGCGGAAACAAAAGTGATTTCATTCGTCTACGAACCCTTCAATTATCTAATCAATAAACATTTAATACAATGCCTGATTTTTCAAATACATTCACAACTGCACCGGGATCGGCGGCTTCCAATAGAGAAGACTTAACCGACATCCTGTCTATCCTTGCCCCCGAAGAGACTCCAGTTCTCTCCGGTGGTTCTCGCAAAAAAGCTAGTAACGTTAACTTCGAGTGGACACTTGACAAGCTGGACGATCCAGCCGCTACAGGTGTTGTCGAAGGTGCTGACGTTGCGGCATTCACTGATGCATTCGCCGCTCGTGAACGTACTTCTAACTACGTTCAAAAGTTCCGCCGTGACTACATGGTATCAGACCTCCAAGAGGCTACTGATTCTGTCGGTCCTGCTAAACTTGCTGAGGCTGAAGCTAAGTCAATCCGCGAACTAAAACGTGACATCGAGCTTACTCTTTGTGGTTCTCAAGACAAGCAAGTAGGAACCGGCACTGATCCTTATCTTACTGCTGGTCTTGGTGCTTTCATTGATGACACTCCTGCTACAGGTCTAGTTCCTGCTGGTTTCGAGACTCCCGGTGAAAGCATCTATGCTACAACTGGATTCAACGAAGCTGAGTTCAACGACTTGATCTCCAGCATCTACCGCCAAACAGGCAACGTAGATAGCTTGACTCTTGTTGCTGACACAGGTCTTCGTCGTGTAATCTCTGACTTCGCTCGTGTCGGTGGACTTCTCTCTGATTCAGTTCGTTCGGTTAACTATGACGGTGGTTCTTCCACAATCAAGTTGTCAGTTGAACTTTACCAAAGTGACCACGGTATCGTGAGCATCATCAATGGTAACCCAGCTTGTATGCCTGCTTCGACTGGCACTACAACTACTGCTACTGGATACTTGGTTAACCCTGAGTACTACGGCATCCACGAACTGATCCCAATGGGTTCAACTCGTCTGCCTAATCAAGGTGGTGGCGAACGTGGCTACGTTGATTGTGTTCTTGGACTTGGTGTATACCATCCTCAAGCTCACGGTAAGATCACTCAGATCGACTAATTCAATCCGAAGTCTCCTTGCCCCTACATGGGGCAGGGAGCTTCTTTTTATCTACACATATGTCAGAACAAATAAGTCCAGAACTAAACGAATACGTTGACAAATACTTGGTCAATGAGGTTCAAACAGAAAAGCAACGTGTTGATGTTGCTAAAGAAGAGGCACACTCAAATGTCGGGAAGACCCACCCGGTGCTTGGTAAGTGCATTGCAACTATACCTGCTCGTGAATACTTTAGATTGGTTCAGCAATACGGAACCGAAGAAGTTCACAGCAAAGAATTTTTAAAGTTTTTTCAAAAGGAAATGCCCGAGCTTGCTCCCAATAAAGTCTAATGGCTACACCCAAAAAGTATTCAGATTTATTTGAACTAGTCCGGTCCTTAGCTGGTGTAGCTTCATTTACTACAAGTGAAGAAAATGATATCCTACGTCTGGCTAACCGCAGGCTGTATGAGGCTTACAGTGCTTCTCCAATGTGGACACCTTATATTATTGTAGGAGAAAAAAGAACCATATCAAGTGACCAAGTTGTCCCCTTTGCACAGACAAATCCACTTAAAGATACTGTATCTGAGTTTCAACGTATTCATCGTGACCAGCCGTTTCTTAATTCAGGAACTATGGAGTATAACTTTTATGTTGATGCGAACGGTGCTCACGTAATGAACTTAGGTAGCACAACCGACAGTTCGGTTTATGTGACATACAAAAAATCATTTGCTGATTTTACAAAAACTTCAACAGATATTCCTGAAGAATTTTTCTACTTTGCGGCTCATGCTACTTATGCTGACTTCCTCCGCATGGACGGACAGACCAGTAAGGCAATGGACGAAGAAAATAAAGCAACCTCTTACCTAGCAAACGAGCTAGAGAAGCTCGATATAATCTCAAACAATAATACAATTAGACGTAAGTTTACTACTTATGTTTCAACACAATCCAGATAATGAATACTTACGTAGTGAACAGATACAATGTACCTACACCGGGTGCGACCGCTCAGTTAATAACTTTTGATGATGCAACCGTAAGACAATTTACGGCTTTCAATAAAAACACTAAGGTTATGTTTATGAGTGTAACAGAGGGTGGAGTTTTTATGACCGTAGACGGAAGCACTCCTACGAACTCTAATCATCACAAGCTGTATGCAGGTAATAATTATTACTTTAACTCAGATCTTATTAGCCAAGCTAAATTTTTACGAGATCCTAACAATACAGGTAATGCTTTAATTTATGCATCTGAATTGACTAACTAATAATAATATATGAACTCGTTTGAGGTAAGTAAATATCCGCCTAGAAATTCGAGTATCGCTTCTCAGAACTTAGTTTTTCCTAAAAACGGAAATAAATTTATGAGAACATTTAGTCCTTCTCAGATTCACAAAAATACAAAAGTCTGTCTGCTAAGTATAACTGAAAACATAGGTGGTCAAGGGCAAATTGAAACGGTTTGGTATACATTTGATGGAAGTGTTCCTCGTCCTGACAATGGGCATAAAATGACAAGCCGAATAATTTTAAAACTATCTCCTGAGGCGGTTAGGGTTGCAAGATTTTCTAATCAACCCGGGCAACAAAACGGACCATTTAGACTACGTATGGATCAACTCTCTTAATCATGGAAGAAATATTCACAAAATCATTTATAGGAACCGGGGGGTTTTTGGCTACATTGGGACTTCAAGAAATTAATGCATTCGTCAGCCTCCTCGTAGGCTTGGCTACACTTGGATACATGGTATCATCAATTATTAAAATATGGAAAGGACTTGATAAATGAACATAGAACTACTAGCAATGCTAGGTGGTGGTGTTTCAGGATTCATAATGAAACTCATAGCCACTCAAGCCGAAGCACAAGGTCGTGCCCTTGAGGCAATGATCCAACGTCAGAACGTAGCGGACCTGTCTGCGGATAAGGCATCCGCCCGTGGTGGTGTATGGGTTCGTCGGGCATTAGTAGCAGTAACGTTCTTTGCTATTGTAGTAGCCCCATTCGTCTTTGCATTTACTGAGGTAGGGGTAACCGTAGGCAGGGAAACAAACGGCTTTCTAGGGCTATTCAAGACCCTTAAATGGGATACCCTGCAGGGCTTTGTAATTCTACCGGAGGTTCGCCAGACAGCACTAGCTATTGTTGGCTTTTACTTCGGATCATCTCAAGTTAAATGAATGAGTTTTTTCAAGTCATATCATCCATCACTCCAGTTTTAATTGGAATCATTACATTAATTATAGTGCTAGCTAGAATGCATTACAACCTAGAAGCTCTTACGGAAAAAGTAAAAGTCCTCTTTGATTTTCACAACAAAAGAAAAAAATAATATTATGCCACAAGGAAAAGGAACATAAGGAACAAAGCGAGGAAGACCACCAGCCAAGAAGAAAATGAAACGTGGTAAGTGCTAATGGCTAAGATTTGCAAAAAAGGAATAGCTTGGGCACGTAGGACTTTTGATAAGTATCCTAGTGCTTATGCTAACATGGCGGCATCAAAGTATTGCAAGGATCCGAACTATGCCAAGGGCAAGAAAAAGCGAAAGAAATAATGGGTGAGCTTAAAAAGTGGAGACAACAAAACTGGGTTAGGATTGGAATCGATGGATCGATTAAGGGACCTTGCGGAACGTCTAAGAACAAAAAGAATCCCGACCGTTGCCTTCCGATGGCTAAAGCTAAGAGCCTATCAAAATCAGAACGAGCCGCTACAGCAAGGAAGAAAAAGAAAGCTGGAGCAAAAGGAAAACAATTTGTAAGTAACACCCCGAAAGCAAAAGTAAAACGTGGCAATAAATAAAAGTAAAATGAAATGCAACTCACCTCGCAGAGACGTGCAAGGTGGGAAGAAGTTTGTCGTCAAGGCTTGCCAAGGAGGTAAAGAAAAAGTTGTCAGGTTTGGTGATGCTAACATGACCATAAAGAAAAACCGTCCGGCACGGAAAAAAAGCTACTGTGCAAGAAGCGGAGGGATTAAAGGTAAATCAAATAAGTTGTCAGCTAACTACTGGAGCCGCAAGGCTTGGAACTGCTAATGCCCGGAAGATATAGATCCTACGGTCGTGAGGACGACCAAATGAAAGAAGACCTAGAGATTGGATTCTCTGGGTTTAATAATCGTGTCCGCCCTGACCAATTAAAGCCGGGAGTTTTAGCTGAATCAAAAAATGGTCGCCTTGATTTGAACGGAGAGTGGCAAGTTCGCAAGGGGGTCAATGTTTTAAATGTCCCGTTCGTAACAGGATCAGCCGTATTCCGTTTGCCTACTGCCGCAGAAGAAGGCTCAACAACTATAGGTGATTTGCCTCAAGTAATGGAGGGAGTTTCTATTGCTACTGACGGAATCGTAACAGTTACTTTAACTAATCATGGATTTTCCGTGGGGGATGAAGTTGTTATTAATGGTGTATTTAGAGCAAGCCTTCCTGAAATAAATGGCAGTCATACTATTACAGTTGCCAGTGGTGCTAATAGATTTAAGTTTGATTCAGGAATAACTGGTAGCACGGGAGCATATACATTTCCTCCCGCACAGGGGCTAGTAACTTCGTTTACTTTACCATTTGCCCCGGTTACAGAAGTCCTAAGCACAGCACCTCTATCTTCCCCGGGAGGAGCTTCTATTCCTTCGGAGGCATCAGTTACGGGTGTTCGTGCCGGAACTGATTACAGTGACCCCGAGGTTGATAAAGACGGAGAATACCTTGTAGCATCAACTAATCTGTCGGCACTAGTTTTAAAGTTATCAAATCAAGAAACATTTGAAATGAGGTTTCCCGAAGGTGAAGTTGTTCTTCAAAGGTCGGATATGCTTCAGGCATTTAATCGATTGTTTATTTTTCGCGATAGTCAGATTGCACTTGAAAACAAAAAGTTCTTTGATCCGGTCAGCATTAAGACAATATCTCAAACAGCAAGTACGGTAGTCGATGTTACCACATTTTTAAAGCACGGGTTACTTGACGGAGACATGGTAGAAATACGTGACGTTACCGCAGGAACTATTAATCCCAATGGTCAATTTGAAGTAACGAGTGTAACTGATACAGGATTTACCTACAACGTAGGAACTTCCGGGACTGAGTCATATACAGTTACCGGGGACTCAAAGATTTATCCCACTTTCACTCGAGCGGCAGAAGGAGATTATCAACAACCAATTATAATATCACCGACCAGTGTTGATATTGCAGATGGTGAAGTGGTAGCAACGTTAACGGCTCCAGAAATAGCTAATCTTAAAATTGGAAATACCATAATTATTGAAGATGCCGGAAACTCTGAACTAGAAGTAGGATCAGAGCACGTGCTTTCTGATGTAGATAATACCGCAAATACTATTTCTTTTTATTCTCAGACAACAAACATAACCAATGCACAGGGTGTAGTATTTGAAAGGCAGGTGTCAATCGGGCTAGGGTTTATGCATATGCCTGCACCTGAGTTCGGGGTGTATCATCAACGTCGATTAGTTGTGCCCTTTCGTTATAATCAAAAAAGCATTAATCCCGGATTGCCAACTGAGTTTACGGACATATATTCTACCGGAGTAAGAGATGAAATAGCCGTTAGTGATATTCTTGACTCAGATACGTATGATCAGGTTTATGCTAAGTTTAGATTTAATGCTGGCACCGCTGACTATACGGTTGGTCTTCATTCTTTTTCTGATGACAAGCTCTTAGTATTTAATCGTAACAGCATTCATTTAGTTATGAATAGCGGTAACCTTTCTACTGCTCAAACTCAGTTGTTGACCAACGAGGTAGGTTGTGTTGCCCGGGATAGTATAATTCAGGTAGGCAACAATGTTTTGTTTTTATCTGACAACGGTGTATACGGGGCAAACTTCCAAGACCTTTATAATCTTCGTGGCAATGAAGTTCCCTTGAGTGAGTCAATTAATAATACGATGCAGTTTATTAACAAAGACTTATGGGATAAAAGTTCCGGGGTTTATTTTGATAATCGTTATTACCTAGCCATTCCCCTTAATGAGGAAACGGTTACGGTTGACGGAGAAGGAAACGTATCAGCAGAAATAACCCGTGCTTCATTTAATAATCGAATCATTATTTATAACTTCCTTAACAAACAGTGGGAATCAGTTGATAATGTCGCAGACAGCAATTTTGAATACAAGAAACTTATTGTAGCCGGTGACGGAGAAAACCGTGGTGTTTATAACCTCAGCACAAATGGGGGCATTCACAGGCTTGATGTATTAGATCAAGGCAATGACCGTGTGATTACTGAGGTTGCAACCGGATCAGAGGACTTAGTTACTACACCGGGCATCGAGGGAGAGATGACAACCCGGATGTTTACTAATCAAACGATTGACCGAAAGAAGTGGAATAACTTTGAGATGCAAGTTCAATCACATGTTGACTTAAAGTCAGATTTCTTTATTACTGGTATAACAGAAAATGTTGATGATACAATAGATCTGAAACAATTATCCTCCTATCTTAATAATGAATTACTTCCTGAAGACGAAGATGTTTCTATCCGGGGACGGATCGGAAACAGACGAGCCTACGGATTCCAGTTTAAAATTGACCGGACTACCGGTCGTCCTCGTGTTCGTAGCCTAAAGGTTGCGGCGGCAGAAGCATTTAGATCAATAAGAGAAGCAACATAATGGCAACTATTTTAAATACAACTCAACAATATTCGGCGGCGGATGTCGTCACTCACACTAACTTAAATAACATTATAGGTGGCATAACCTTTGTATCCGGTTCCGACGGAGCAACGGACGATGTAAGCCTAGAGGTAAATTCCGGTGGATCATTGCAGGTAAAAGATGAAGGAATTACTCCAGCAAAACTAAGTGATGGCGGTCCTCGTTGGAATTCTAATGGACAGTTTTTTATTGATGGAGTAGATACTAATGGTGACGGTGATAAAACCGCAGGAATTGAGATTAATGCAAATCTAACTGGTGGTGACGGATATGCTTTTATTGACTTTCATTCTAAATCGACAACAAATTCTGATTATGATGCCCGGATATTTCAAAATAGTAACGGCACTTTTGTCCTTGAAAATAAAACAGATGGGGAGCCAATTCGACTACAAACTACTAATTCATCGGGGACAACACAGACTGGACTTGAATTAAAGGGTAGCGGAGTTTCCACTTTGCCAAATACTACAAATGCTGACATTAATTCCGAAGGAATTAAAGCAATAACAACAAAGGAGTATGTTGACGGTGATTCAGATTTTACAACTGAAAATAGCCAATCAGCAGGGTATCAAGTATTTCCAAGTGGATTAAAGATGGCTTGGGGCTTATGCAGTCCGATTGCAAAGGTTGAATTTCCTACGGGAGTTAATTTTACGGTTCCACCAACTATTACAACTTCCCCAAATGAGGTTAATGCCTACACTAACAGGTGGTCAGGGCACGTTGGCAATGTAACTACAACGGATTTTGAATATACAGGGTATTATGGACTCGTCGGTGGTCCACGTTACATAGCAATCGGACACTAATCAATAAACAATTTAAATTATGCCACTAATACAATCAGGTAAAACCTTTAACGATGGCGAGCAGTTAACTGCCGGCAAGTTAAACCAAATGTTTTCGGATGCAAATCTTAGCACTGCTGGTGTAGACGGAACGTCAATCATTGTTAATGCAAACGATGTGCTTGCGGTAAGAAGTATTAACAGTGCACGTATTGATAACGGTGCCGTCATTACAGACAAGTTGCCGGACAGTACAGTTACCGCTACTGGTGGCACACCTGATGGTGTGACCCTTCCCAAACTTCAGCACATTGAAACAGATAAAATACTAGGAAGAACTACAACGGGCAATGGTCCTATTGAAGCAGTAACACTTAACACGGATGATGCAATGGATAATGCTAGTGCTACAACATTAGCAACTGACGGGAGCATTAAGGCTTATGTGGACACAGCTACTACTACTATTGAAATTCAGCCGGTTGATTTTGTTTTAACCGGCGGTGCAGTTCCATATGATTCAACAACATATGAAGTTCCATCATATTTTAAAACGAGAGACAATATAGTTCACCTCCGAGGACTGATGAAAGGTTCCTCAACAAATCCTGTTGCAACCCTTCCTTCTGGCTTTAGACCAGCAAAACAACTACTATTTGCTACCATACAAGCCTCAGCCACGATTAGTTATGGGGTCGGAAGAGTAGACGTAAAGGCAAATGGAGAGATTGAACTTAGTGCCGCTACCAATTTATATAATAGTCTCGACGGGATTTCCTTTTTGGCAGACGGAGGATGATGAACCCCTTACTTCAGTCAGTTCAACTAGCATTGAAAAATGCTGAACAGAAAGAAGCCCTTGATCAAATAGATGAAGCAGTTAAATTTTGCATTAAACATGAAAACGGAAAAGTATTCGATGGCTGGGACGAGGAACTTATCCGTCTCATGGTCGCATACCACTGGGCAAAGAAAACTTTAATAGTTCATAAAAATGAAAACAACACTATTAGATCAATACTTATGTGGTATCATTGCGACAGGAGTGACGGATGGAATTTTGTTAATAACTGGGAGCCTGACAAGGAAGACGGGGATAGCATATTCATGGCTTTTCTTTTTGCTCACGGCAAGGACTCCTTTAAGGAGTTAACAAAAGATTTTATTAATAAATGTCCGGAAGTTCTTACTAAGAATAAAATAGGATTACGATACAGAAGCGGATTTCCAAAACGAATACTTTACAGCAACAAACTTTTTAAAAAAATAATTAACCAATAAATATTATGGGAGGCAAAGGCGGAGGCGGAACAACAATACAACAACCACCACCCATCGATCCGGGTAAGGCGATGGGGGAATATCTTTTCGGGACTAATTTCCGGAGCTATGACGGTGTAACGGATCCTCGATTGCAGAATCGGTTAATCGCCGCCGAAAGGCAATTCCGTCCGCAGTATGCCGCACTTGAACTAGCGGACATTAACACGTTTGCTAGAGGACTAGAAGGAGGCAAAAACAGTCTTGAATACAAGAGACTCGAAGCCAAGCTAGCAGGGTTGCAGGCTGGCGAGGGCGGTGTTACTAACGAAGAGGCGATGAAAATTGCCCGTGCGGCGGCAGGTGGAGAGCCTCAAGAATCGTATCGGAGATATTCACCGGGAGGCAGTGGCAGAAATTTTCGCAAAAAAGCTGGCTACCGGACGATTAGAAACAGAAACTACAAGCAAGAAAAAGCTGACTACGATGCAGAAGTAAAGCAGATAGCTGATTCCCTAGGAGGGAACCGTGAATCTCAAATAGCTTCTGTAATGGCTGAGATGAAACAGCTTGAGGATATGCCTTCCCAAGGTGGACTCTTTGATTTACTCGAAGAACAGTCAACCCGGGCAGGTGCATTGCAACGTGAGCAACTAGGTTTACAACGTGCTGATGATGTAGCGGCATTGCAGGAGTTCGCACCTCAAGTAGTTGATGCTTACCGTGATGCCGATCCTTATTCAACAAATTTAGCAGACTTAGCGGCAAGTCAAGCTGAGTCAGCATTTGAAAGAGCTTCCGGACCGATGGGCTTTGAGGCTCAACGTCAGGTTGATCAGTCAGTATTAGGCAATCTGGGGGGCACAGCCTTTGCACAGCAAGGTCGTTCGGCTCTTGAAGCCGCCCTTGGACGTGAACAATATCAACAAGGTCGTGAACAGTTTGCGGCAGGTCTAGGACAAGGAGCCTTTGCTCAATCACGGGCAATAGCAGGAGATCTAGGTTCGACTATCTTAGGTCGTTCTTCTGGTGCCATTGGTCTAGGTGGTCAAATGCTACAGCAAGCAGTGGGAAGTGCGGCAGGTCCAATGGGACCTCAGTTGTTTGATCCAAACGTTGGTATTAATATGGCTATGTCTCAGAGATCAGACAACATGAATCTTCTTGGGGCACAAGCTCAGGCTGATGCTTCTCGTAGTGCAGGTCGTAGTTCGATGCTTGGATCTCTTGGTGGTGCGGCTATCGGATTGATGTGCTGGGTAGCACGTGAAGTCTACGGACCTACTAATCCTAAGTGGAAACAATTCCGGGCATGGGTAACAGATGATTCTCCATCTTGGTTCCTTAAACTATATGTGAAATACGGAGAGAGATTTGCTAAGTTCATCTCTGACAAACCTCGTCTCAAAACAATCATCCGCAAGTGGATGGATACAAAGATTAAATAATTATGGCATTTCAAACAGGAACAAAAGTTGACCCTCGCCTGATGATGGCGGACTACAGTGGCTTTGCTAAGGCGGCTGAGATTGAAGCACAAGGTATGAAGAACTTCGCCGAAAGCATAGGCGGAGGCATAGCCAAGTTTGCCAAGAAGAAAGAGCAAAAGAAGAAGGAAGACACTGGTGTGGCATTTGCTACCGAATGGGCAACTAACAATCCCGAAATGGCTCAGGCGATGGGCTTCGATGTTACTGATGATGATGGTTTCTTTGATGCTACTAACATAGAAAAGTCAGCTAGAGAATTTTATAAAACCGTAGGTGATGATGGCTTTAAATCCGTTATACCTCAGTTGCTTGCCTTGGGTGTTAAATCAGATTCAGCCGCCGCCCAAAGGAATAAGCAAACAATAGAAGAGCTTAAAGATTTAGAGGGATTTAGAAAAATTACGGGATATGTTGATGGCTTGGATGATCTTAGAATTATGCCTTCAACTGCGGAAAACTCGACGGGTGGTTCATATGTATTAGAACGAAAGATTCCCGGAGCATTTAACCTCAAGGAAGGTGTAAGATTTCCCAAGTATGAAACTGTTCAATACGACGATCCGGAGGCGGCAATGATTGCCGGTAGACCGGGATCGTATTCAATCTTTGGAAGCACCGGTGTTCGAATGCAAGAGGGTCAATTCCCGGGTGCAACGATTCCTCGCCGCCCTGAAGTTCCTGTTGGTGACACATCTAATCCAGTTCCTCCGACCGTGGATCCTAACGATCCCGGAGGTTTATTCTAATTAAATATGGCAAAGCAATATTCTGTTTCTGAATTTGCTAATACCATTCGTTCCAAATACAATGCCTACGGTGATGTTTCGGACGATGTATTAGTAGACCAATATATAAAGAAGTTTCCTGTTTACGAACAGAACCTTGTTCGTGATACAGATGATGTAGTCATTGATGAGTCAGCAGTTACTGACGATGAGTTAGTTCTTCCTGCTGTTGAGCCTACCCCGGATCAACCGGAGGCTATGGTCAAGGAGATTCCGATTGCGAGTGCCGCCGAATACATGGCATCAAGTGCAGAACGAAGAGCCGCTAGGGCACGGGAGTTAAATCCCCCTAAGCAAGTTTCGGATATGTCCCCTGAGCAACGTGCTGAGTTCAACCGGATGTATGAGGAGCAGAATACTATAGGAGAACCTGATCCCACAGCCGAAAGACTTTACAACATGCCGAGTGGAGAAGGAGTCACCCTTGACCAGATTCCTAAAAGTATTTTAGCAGGAGGAGCTAGATCAATAGTCGAATCATCGGCAGGTTTGGTTACCGCGATGGGTGACGTTGGAATGGTTCCAGTGGTGGGTGTCCCCGGTGGAGGTGCCCCGATTGTTCAACCTACCGAAGGAATAGATAGAGAAAGTTTTAAGCAAACGGCAAGAAAAGTCGGTGATGACCTTAGAATCCTAGCGGACAAGGTGCCCAACAAGGTTGGTGTAACTCCTGAGATGGAACGTAGCAACGTTGGTCAAGTTCTTCAAGGGGTTGGTCAAATTGCCACACAAACGGTCACAAGGGGTCTTGATTATCCCTTTAATGCTTACTCGCAAAGTGTTCGTCGGGCTGAAGAAACTTTTGAAAAACCTTATGCTGAGTTCACCGATGAGGAATATGCACAGGTAATTCCTGCTCATATGTTATCAGCCGGTGCCGGAGCTATTCTTAATAGGGTTGCTATAAAACAACTGGGTGCAACTAAAGCCGCACAATTTTTTAACAAAAAAGCAAAGCTCGACGGATTCACCTTGGGCAGAATGTTTAAATCATTTGCCGTAGAGGGAGCCGAAGAAGGCACCGAGGCGGTCATGTTTGAAACATTGGCTACCATTTTTTACGATCAAGGGAATGAGATATTCTCAGCAGAAAATGTAGAGGATTATCTTCTTAATGTTCTAATTGGTGGTTCAGTTGGAGCCACATACACCGGAGGCATGGAACTTACCGGAGGTGTGTTCCGCACCCTGTCCCCCGGGAAGGTAGAAGAGGTCAACCTAAATAACATCGGTCAAGCTAGTCCCGAAATGATTTCTTCGCTTTTATCTAAGCCAAGATTCAAGGTAAAGTATGAGGTTGCCGGTGGAGAAATACGTGAGAGTGTTGTATATGCTGAGACGGAAGCTGAAGCCCTCGAGGTTCTAAGCGGGGGGCTAACAAATCAGGGAGAAATACTATCGACTAAGCCCGTTGAGTTTACACCAATCGTAGCAACTAAAGCTACTGCACAAGAGGACATAAAACCCGGGGAAGAGTATGTTCCCGTCACTGCTCCTGAGACTTTAGACGTAGACGACCAAGATGCACTTGGCAATACTACTCGTGACCGCATTGATTTATACGGAGAAGAAGGACTGTTTGAATTAGTAAACGAGGTAGAGGTTATCGAGGGGGCGGAAGCCGCCGCATATGTTCAGGCAGAAGGTGACAACTACATTAACTACAAGAAAGCTAATGAGTTCGATGTCATAGAAAGTATTACCGCAACTGACACGGACAACACTACAGTCAACGAATCAATAGCCCAAAAGAAGCAGGCTGAATTACGTATAGAGAAACTTAAAAAGTTTCGTGCTGGCAGGAAGTTCTTGAAGCTAGAAAAACGTAAGGCTGATGCGGAAAATAGATTGCTTGAACTCGATAGTGAATTAGAAGACAGCATAACTGGGGTCGAGGAAGGAGATCTAACCCTTGATGAAGCACGACAAGTCAGGGCTGACATTAGGCAACAAAAAAGACAAGCAGAAAAAACTCTGCAAACGGTTGATGCCGCCATTCAAGAACAGTCTCCCAAGGTTCTCAAAAGAATTAGAGATGATGCCCGGGTAAGTGGTGGTCGTTCAGCTATTGGTAGACTAATAGGTGATCAACTTGAACCAGTGTCAGAAGTATTGGACCGTATCGATCCACGTATCAAGGGACTGTTCCGTAAGTTTGAATTAAACGTAGGCAAGAGAACCCTTTCACTTGCTGATCGTGTGTCAAAGGGTAGCAGAATTTTAAAGAAGCTAAAGAAGTTTAACAACAGTGACTTCCGTGAGCTAGGTAGATTGTTATCACTGGATCCAGACAGTCAGGAGTCACAAGCTAATAGCGAAGCTCAAAGCGAACTAGATGCGGCTCGTGAGGCTGAACGTCAAAGACTTGAACAGGCGGAAGCTCAGGGCATTGACCCCGAACAAGTCCCCGTCATTCCTGTTGGCGAAGTAGAAACAGTGAATGGCATTCCAATTATAAATACGAATGACTCGTCATCTAACTCAACCGCTGAAGAACAGCACACGTTAGTAGATCAGTTTGGCAATGTTATCAATGAAGGAACACGTCTGCCGCTTCCACGTCAGGACGTTAATGAAGAAAGTCGGGATCCTATCCCGGGTATCAAGGGTGCCAAATTGCCGAAGTCATTAGGAAAGCCCCGGGTTAACTATGGTCGTGTTACAGTTAACTTTGAGAGCGATGTTGACCGTGCACTTTACATTGTCCGACCGGACGGTAAGTCCGCCAAGAAGCAACAGTTCATGGACTGGCTTACAAATACTTTAGGTATAAGTAAACAGGACGTTATGGAAATGAGCCGTGAGCTTGTTACAAAAACTAGAGCCGCCGGAAAGATAGCTTCTCGTAATGATTTATCAGAAGTTAATATCGATGCATCTCAAAGATTAGTAGAAGCACCTCAGTCCGATACATACCTAAATGATTTATCTGAAAATGCACGTAATGCATTTAACTTTGTTCGTGTTGCATTCCCGAATGTAGACATAATTGTTGGCGGAACACTTGCGGAAACCCGGGCTAATATAGTTCAGACACTCAAGGGTAAGATTGGTTTAGCTGAAGCAACCAGCTTGGCTGAACAGTTTACCGACATGGACAATGGTGCTACGTTCTTCAAGGGCGGTAAGCCAATAGCACTCGTCATCAATGATGCACAGGCTAACTCAACCACGGTGGCACACGAGGCTTGGGAGATGATTCTCAACGAAGCATTTCGTGGTGATACCAAGCGGATGAAAGAGTTTCAGCAATCTATTGACAAGCAGTTACGTCAGTCCGGCTTCGGTGCTATGGCTGACCGGTTGCAAGCATTTGCCAATCAATACGATGGTGATGTTCGTTACTCCGAATACCTAGCTGAGTTCGGTGCGACATTAGTCGAAGGTGGATTTGATCCAAACAATTTAAATCAAAAGCAAAAGAGTTTGTTAAGTGAGATCAAGAAGATCATCAATGGATTTGCCAGAGTATTAGTAGGCAAGCCAATGTTCTTGGCTGATGCCACTCCCGACAATGTCATGGCTATGTTTGTTAACGTAGCACACAAGGTTTCCCGGGGTGATCCGGAAACCGTTTTTGAAATGGGTCAGCAGGAGCTTGATCTAGGTGATGACATAGATGTCAGGAAGCAAATCGATAAACGTCTCACCATGCCCGGAGAGAGAGACATACCGGCTTCAGAGATATTAAACAGTAAAGCCGGAAAGAGTGGAGAAGCCGTAATGATAAAGGCTAAGGCACTCATTAACAAATATCCCAATGCATTATCAGACAGGCAACAATGGGTTCAGTTAATGTCCAGAATGACGGGCACACGTAATGTAAATAAAGAAACGGGCGAAGTAACTATCCCACGTTTTCCAGAAGGGCTATCTCGTCTGACAACATTAGAGGGTGTCTTAGATCAACTGAGCATTGTATCCCCCGAACAAAGGCGGCTAGCCACAGAGGGTCTTGATGGAGGAAAAGAAATTCGCAGGATGTTTGAGAATGGCGAGATGACCCAAGGCGAATCGGCTGAATATTTCTTGTGGAATATTCTTTCCATAGGAATAAGCCCATACCCTCAAGAGTCAGCATTCATGGTGGCGATGACTAATGGTATCCAGAAGTGGATAAAGATGGCGGCTGATGGAAAGTTCCTCAGTGGGAACATGATAAAGATAATGGTCCCCAAGAAGGATAAGAACAACAGAAACGTTAAGGACAAGAATGGCAAGCAGGTTCTTGTCGAAGGTGAAATAGATTCCGGGATCGAGGATTACCTTAATTGGGTAGCCGAAGTTCTTCCTGAAGGATTACCCGGATCCGGTGCCAAGTCAAATCTTAGATCATTTGGAAAAAATTTCCTATCAAAGGCAGGGCTAAAGATTGAGGGCGGAGAGTTCGACGGGATGACTCGAATGGAAGCACTGCATAGAATGTTGTCCGACAAGGATACACCTACCTTGGAGCTTAGAAAAAAATGGCAGTCAGTTGCTTCCGGGATGTCATTCAATAATAAGATCTTTGATTTTATTTTATTAACAACCGGAAGGCAGGACCTATATGTTGTTGATCGTGTCCGAACAGAACAGTTTTGGGATGCAGAGACTTTACGTGAAGAGCTTAACCTAAAGGAAAATACATCTATTTACGATGGTGCTGAATTAAAGGGCGGAGGATATAGTAAAATTCTCGACAACATTTCCGGCATGGTGATTAACGAAATTGCTGTCCGTCAAACACGTTCAAATGTGCAGGAAGCCTACCGTCAACTTGGTGTAACAAACAGCCCGGACGTTGGTAGATTTCATTGGGAAACATGGGTAGCAAATTCAGGACAAGAGGTCAGTCACGGATCCATTGATGCCATTATACAAATTAAAAAATACGGAGAAGTTCAACGTGCCGCAGTCCGTGAAGGAAAGTATGGCAAGTGGGATTTCAATTTTCAATACATCAAGGAGAAGGGCAAGCCGGATCGATTTGAGTTTGTTGACAATGATAGTAATACATACGTATTTAAGTTTGACACACGTTTAGAAATACGTGATGAAATAGGAAAGCAAAATAAAACAAAAACTTATAACCCCGAACATCGGTTCATATTAAAGGATAAAAATGGCAACATCATCGCAAGGAAAACAGACAAGACAAAGAACTTCACCCTTACCAAAGGCTGGTATGACTACGAAGGGGTTGATACCCAAGCCTACTTCAGCTACCTCCAGTCCAAAGCTGACGAAATCATCCCGTCATCTGATGTCATTGACAATCAGGGCATTGTAGTTAAGAGGCAACGTGGCACACCCAAACCAATCGAGGGTGTAACGTATATCGATGAGTCCCCTAATCGGATACTCAATATCAGCGAGGACGACAAACGGGAATACAGAAACATTAACCCGACTACCGGATTACCCCGGACCAAACGACACCGGAGTTATATTCTAAAGCCCGATGCCATGCAACTCAAGGAGTTGCAGAAGGATCTAGCAAAGGATCCCGACAACAGGGAGCTACGTCAAAGGGTAGAAGCTAAACGTCAAAGCTATCGTGAGAAGGCTGGGCTTGTTCCCGGATCCCCATACGTGGAGATGCCTATCACTATTTACAACGAGGTGCCTACTCCGGCTACGTCGAAGGAAGTAGCCTACACTGTAACTACTAAGACGGCTCACAATCATATGCCGATCATTGGTGTCAACACTCAAGTTGAGGACGGTGTTCCTGTTGCTTTACGTTACGATGTCAATGCCTACGAGAACTATGAGACTTGGGCTGTAGCGGTGCATGACGGGACAGAGGAGAGGGGTAGCATTATAGGCTACGGGGGATTTGCTAGAATAAAGAACGTTCAGTTCTTCAGTATTCCAACCGCCGCAATGAACATTGCCGCCGGACAAGCGAAGGTTCCTATAGCACGTATGTTCGGTAACTTTGTGAATGATACTTCTGAGAACATAGTCAATGAAGCCAAACAGTTTATGAAGGAGGAAGGATGGACACAGATCGGAATGAATCCAGAACGTGCATCTTACTTCTACAACAAGGGCACCGGCAAGCCGGTCATATCTGCTGACGAAGTTGTGCAGGTTGGTTCGTTAGTCCTAGCCAAGAATGCAGTTCAGGTAAACGTAGACAACCCACGGGTGTATCAAAAGTTTAACAGCGACAAGGTAACTGTTCGTTTCCAAAAGAATAATCCAAATGTTATTGATCCGAAGAAACGTGCTGAGTTAATCGGTCGTCGGGACGAACTGCTTCGCAAGCATGACCTATACGATTGGTTCCACAGCGATGTTCGTGGTGTGCTAAATGAATTGTATGACGAGCAAGTAAGGCAGGGGACAGAGATAGAATTTATACGTGACTACTTCCCTCGAGCTATTGACGATAAGTCCAAGCTAAAGAAGAAGCTAGGTCTATCCGACAAACAAGCTGATGCTATTATCAGCCGGGTCAATGCAAACAGAAGGGACAAGGGGCTTCCTCCTCTTGATGCAAACTCAGAAGCTATAGCCATCGAGAACTTTGTTCGTCGTAACTTCAATGCATTACCTGCCGGTGCTAAGGTGCCGGGTAACATTAAAGCAAGGGACGTTGATCTAATCTCTGACGATATGTTTGACTCATACGTGGATCCGGTTGAGGCACTTAACCGATACATCCTTGATGCCGTTACTGCCATTGAAACCAAGAGGCTGATTGGCGGAATGAAGCCAATGGAAGGCGAGACTCAGGCACCAAGTGGGGCACTAGGAAAACGTATGAACGAACTTCGTCGTGCCGGTCAGTTGTCAGACGGAGACTTCCAACAGATAACCGGGATGGTTCGTGATATATTCTCAAGCAAGAAACCAGAGAGCAAGTTGAGTAAGACACTCCGGATGGGGTCATACAATACCTTACTTACTAACTTGGGATCAACCTTGATTCAGCTAAAGGATATTGCTCTTACACTTTACCGGTATGGTTTCGTTGACACCGCCCGTGGATTTGTAACCAACAAGGTTGCACTCGAGGATCTGGGTAAAGCAGGTAAGAAGATTACTCAAGAGCTAGAGACAATGGACGAAGGCAAACTTGGTAAACTGTTCCGTGCCCAAACATTGATCACTGGATTTGCGGCAATGGATAAGAAGATGAAGACCGCATCAATCAATGCGGCTTATCTTAGTATGCAGAGGGCGGCACGTTCTGATAAGAACTCTCCGGCTTACAAGAACCTAGTGAGTCACTTGAAGTTCCTTCAGGGTGATCAGTATATCTTTACGATCTCCGGACTGAAGGCAGGAACAAAGAACGACTACGTGATTGAGGCTATATACAATGAGCTTGCTGATGTCCAACCAATCGGACGTTTTGAAATGCCGTTGACATACAACCGCAATCCCGGTAGCCGGATATGGTATAACTTACGTTCGTTCCAGATCAGACACTTTGCCTACATCCGTAAGCAAACTCTTAATAAGATTATCCCTGAGCTAACCACTGGTAAGAAGGGGAATTACTTGGAGAGAGTTGAAGGGCTACGTAACCTTATTCAAATCATGGGCTACATGGTTCTTACAGGTGTGCCGGTTGATGCTATCGTGGCATGGCTACGTGGTAAGCCCTTGGTCATCGAGGATATAGTCCTTGAGAATATGCTACTCGCCACGGGTGTGATCAACAAGTATACCCTACAAAGCCTTGAACGTGAGGGTCCAACAAAATCATTCCTTGGTTATGTTACACCGGCACCGATGAGTATCTTCGAGACTGCGGAAAGAGTTATTAAAGCTGATAGCTTGGCACCCTTAGCTAAGTTCGCTTTACCCGGGGACGACCTATGGTATTGGAGATATTCTGATGCCGGACGTGATGCAGTTCGTGAACAACGTCAAGCCCTAGCAAAGGAAGGTAAGTATGGAATCAACTTCCCGGGACCAGTTCCGATGATTGATCCGCCTAAGCCTTTGATTGATCCCAAGCTACTAGGCTACTAGTAAAAAGCCTCACCCCTGAATTAACAAGGGTGAGGCTTACCACACACTGGAGATTTAACTAGGTCTAAGAGCAGACCTCGTGGGCATCACTGCTAGCACTTACTCCGGTATAGATTATATCACTTGGATTCTTTGGTAAGAGTCGCCTTGATGTGGGCTTTCTCCTGCTGTAGCTCGTGCCTCCGCTCCTCGAGTCTCTCTATCTGATAGGAAACCATCCGTGATTCTGCCCGGATCAAATCAATCCGGACCTGAAGTCGTTCTATATTAGTATCATTCATCTATATTTATATAGTTCATCTTGAGTGAGTTGTCAAGTATATCCCGGATGTGAACCCTCATGAATCGTCCACGATTGCTGTCCTCTTGGATACGTTTGCTTACACGTTTGATGCCGTGAGTTACCGATGTTCTTTCCCGGTTAAGTATCCGGCTGATGTTTTCGTGTGAGTATCCGCACTTGTGCATGAGGAACGAACAGATGTCCCGGGCATAGGATGCCTTCTTTGTTCGACGGGTGCCTGATATTATTTTTACTGGCACCTCACATGAGTTGCTTACTGCTTCAAGTATTTTATATTTATTATTCATTAGTAGAATCTTCCTGTTATGTGGTAGAATTTAAAGTATCCGATGGTGCCTCGTTCGCCTTCACGATTCTTAGCTATCTTATACTCAAGGTTAGTGTATGGTCCATTCGAGTCAGACATCTTTGAGTCCTCGAAGTTACCCTGTTGTGGATACATGAGAAGGACAACGTCCGCATCATTCTCAATATCTCCTGAGTCCTTTAGATCATAGATGTCCAAGCCTCCCTCCCTCTTGGCACCCTCACGATTGACTTGTGCCAACAGCAGGATACCGATGTTTAACTCAAGGGCTAGTTGCTTAATCTTATGAGAGATGTTTGCAATGCCTTCCGCCTTGCCAACCTTCCCGGAATTAAACGGGATGAGTTGAAGGTAATCAATCACGGCGAGCTTTACACCTTGCTTGTCCACTAGCTTACGTAGTTGAGATGCTAGATCCTCTGCTGACTTGACGTTGTGACTGGTGTATAACGGAACGGAGTGAAGTTGATCAATGGCTTCATCAACCTTCTTCATATTCTCCTCTGATATAACCCCGTCACTTATCTGCTTGATGTTCACACCGGCTAGGGTCTGAGCCATTCGTTTAAACAACTGCTTCTGTGGCATCTCCAAGGAGAATACAGCACAGGGTGCATTGTTGTGAGTGACTGACTTGAGGGCTATGTTAAGAGCCAAGGCTGACTTACCGCATGATGTCGGTGCCGCGAGGGTGATCACCTCACCCGGTGCTATGCCCCGGTTACCTAACTGCTGATCGAGTTTACCGATGTGAGTAGGCAATGCATCCGTAACAAACTCTCCGGCTAGCATCTTGCGGAACTCGTCCTTAATCTCCTCAGCGGTTGAGCTTAAATCATTGGGCTTCTCTTGAGTGAAGTGAATCCGGTTAACCTCTGAGTCAACCGTGTGCTTAATGTTCTCAGCTGAATCCGACTGAGTCATTATGCTTTCGGTTGCGACCCGGTATGCCCGGTTCATCTTACGTAGGTTGGACTTCTCCTTAACTATCTTTGCATAGTGATGCATCTGCATAGAAGTCTCAACCCGATCCATGATACTGTAGATGGAAGTTACTCCACCTACGGCATCAAGGTTATCATCACGGGTTAGTTGTTCGGACAGATGTATCTCATCCACCGGCAGGCTAGCATCAGCTAGCTTACCGAGGGCACCAAAGATACATTGGTTCCTGTGGATGTAGAAGTCATCGGCACTTACTAATTCTGTAACAGAATTGTAGTTAGCCGGGGAGTCATCAAGAAGACAGCAAGCTATGACAGCTTCCTCTGCTTCTGCATTATGTGGTAGAGTTTCTATTTCGTTCATCGCTTAAGATGAAGTCCATAGACCGCAGGCATTGACCCAAATACTTAATATTCTCTTGCTCTTTTTTAGGTATTTTTTGTGTGTCAATCTCTTTATGTAACTTGTTTCCAAGTTGAACTGCATCGTGTATGGCTTCCAATATTTGCATAGTTGTTTTGTGTTTCATGTTGATAAATAAATGTAGCCCCAACACCTTGTCGAGGCTACATTGTATTTTACCACGAAGTTAATTAGAGTCTCGCTCGACCATCCCTAGACTGATTAGGCTGTAGCCAATCAAGTCCCGGTAGATGTCACGAACCGTATCCCCTTTAGTATCAAGGGATAACTCTCCGTCTTTACAAAAGGCTTTGAGCCTTTGAAATTTATCCTGCATCCGGATAGCAACACCAACTAACGGGTCAATGCCGAACTCCTCTGACCCATCGAAGTTAGCAAATGGATTATCACATCCCTTGCCCCCGGTGTAGTCAGAGTTCTTGGCTCCGGTCAGTGCCAGTATCTCCTCGATCTCCTCACGGCGGAACTCGCTCCACCATTCCTTATCGAAGTTGATGTCGTCCAGTTCCACTTATTAAAATGGGTCTGAGTTAACGGCTGGACTGCTGTTCGCTACTGCCTCATCCTTTGGATTGACAGCTAGTGATAGGAATTTGACACCGGACTTGGCATCTTTCTTCCATGCCTTGATCCAGTAGTCAACACCACCCACGTTAATTGATCCACGTAGATCAGGGTGAGTGTCTTTTTCCTTGCGGTCATTGGGGAACAGTGCTCCGCCGTTAGTGTTATCGTATTTCTTTTCCATTATATTAGCTCCTCTAAGCTATTGGTTTTTGTTTTTGGTTTGTTTGATGTGCCATGTGTGTTCAGGGCATCCGGATCCTTCGTATCATCGATAGCGAACAATCCGTTGAGAGCATACTTCCGGGCATAGCTTGATGCTGACCCGGTGATCTGTGCCTCGTCCATTCCTTTCTTGGACTCAGCCTCACGTGCGAATGCACTCGAAGCTATAGCCTGATCGGATTCGTTGTCAGCTAGGGTTGCCGAAGCACGAACGTAGATACGTCCGGCTACTTCTACAATCTCATCGCTTACTACAAGAGAGCATCCCCACTCGCCAAGCAAAGGCTTGACTGAATTTAAGATGTCCTCTGCTGATCGGTAGTTGTATCCACCGAACTTATTTGTCTGCCCCTTGGGGGCTTTAAGCGATCCTTGAATCGCTGATAGTTTAACCCGAAGGTTAGGTTTAGTTATTTCTTCTGACATGATTTAGTGTATATGGTTTTAACTAAGGTTCGATACAAGACTGATCGATCATTCACATTCTTGCAACATTTTATTTCACTTTTTTTCGCACCCATTTTTTGTAGTGCAAATTCTTGTTCCTCCTTGTTAAGGTTCCGCTTGAACCTAGAGGTTAATTGTTTGATACCAACCGGATGAAGTATCCCGGATGCCGGTGCCTTGAGATACTCAGCTATGTTCAACAACACCTGCGGTAAATCTTTTGGATCCCCCTTGCAAATACTTCGGTGAATGTTTTCAATCTTTCCAAGCATGGTGTTAGCTTCCCGGCTGATCACCGCCCTGATCTCTCCGTTGAGATGATCGTGGTCAACTACTAAGTCGTCAGTCACCCGGTCAAGGATGGGGCACCTGCCCGTGGAATTATCCTTTCGCCATTGGGCTAACTTGTTTTGGGGAACGTAGGTCATTAGGATGATGGGGTAATTTCTTCTATGGACAAGATGGTAAGGGTAGCATTCTTCTTGGTGGTGCAGTTACCTTGCTTGTCCGGTCTACCTTTGCACAAGTATCCGACCGCTTGTTTCTGATCGTGTGCCCACTTCTCCGTGTAACCAACGTAGTCCTCCGGCATATCCCGGTGCTTATACTTTATCTTGTATAGGTTCACAAGGGCAGGTGAAGATACTGTTTGCCATCGTCCCACTCTTGAACAGTTAGCCCAGTCAGCTTCTTCTGTAGTGCCGGGAACGTAAGGAAGTGAGGGTCTTGTCCCTTGAAACAAAAGGCTAAGAAAAATCCGCACTCACCCTTGAACTGTTGCTCGAACTGAGAGTAAATGAATAAGTCAATGAGCTTAAGTCGAGGTGTTCCCTTGACGTGTATCCAACTCAACTGTCCCTTGTCGTTCTCAATAAGGTAGTCCGGGATGTGCCTCATCGTAGGATGAATCATCCAGAACTTTTGTATCTGATCCTGCTTCTCGTCGAAGCCAGTCCGGTAGAACTGAACTCCCTTTCGAGTGCAGTAGTCCTCGAACACGTCCTCTCCTACCCTGCCCTTGCATCTGTTTTCGTATGTATCTTGTGCGGTATTATTCATATCATTCAATGGTTACTTCTAGGTCAAAGTCATCAAACAGAATAATAAAATTCTGCGGTTGAATCCCCATGATGTTGTAGTCAACCCACTCCATAGCTTCACCTTCGTCCATGCCTTCTAATACAAAATGATTAAGCAGTTTGCCGTAATCATAGATCAAGTATCCCCGGACATCTGTTCCGATTATACAATTATCCAACCCGTCTAAGCGGATCGGTTCTTCGTTTATACTTTCGTTTGGTGCTATCATAAATTACATTCGGGTCAGCCAATAAAGTTTGGATGCATTCTTAAAAATTTGTATCCCGGTTTTGCATTCGTCCCTTGTCCACTCCTTGTGGTAGTGCTCGCACGTATCGCTGTCAACCACTACACTTATGCAGGCAGGCAGGTAGTCCAACTTGTGGTGCCGGCGGATGATGTCCGCCTCAATAGCTAACTGGTAGCAGTCCTTCGGGTAGGTCTTAGCCTTACCCTTAGTATTAGTCCGGCACTTGTAGTCAGCTAAGAATACCAAGTCATTCTGATCCTTGCCAATGAAGTCAATCGACCCGGCGGTCTTCACCCGGTTGCATTTAACTAAGTGCTCAGTAGCTAGGGGTGTGACTGACTCGTCGGCAACCCAGTCAATGAAGGCGGTGGCATGGTCACTCCATGCTGTCTCAACTCTTGGCTCCTGTCCCGGGCTGAGGTGAATGTGCTGAAGCTGATCCTCTATCTCCTTGTGAACGGCGGTGCCGAAGTCACTTGAATACATTGTGTCCCCGGTTACCGGGTGCTCCCGGGTGCCATAGCATAGCTTCTCTAGCTCTTGCCAAGGCAACTCCGGATACTGTCGGGCGAGGTCAGTAATCATTCGAGGGCGGTATATAGAATCAAGGAAGGGGTCTTTGATCAGTCCAAGGATGGTGGTAACGGATGGGTAAACTTTGCTTTGCTTCCGTGCTTGTGCCGGTGTGGTCACATCGAGGCAAAGAAAGGGGTCTTGCTTGCAATCATAAAAATGAGCCATGCCTCCCATGAAGCATGACTCATCCGTTTGTGTCAACACCAATCAACCACAACTAATTATAACTCCTCCATCTCAATGATGTGAGTGAGGCAGTCCATCAAGGACTGACCCTTCTCGCCGGTAAAGAATGCGAGGCTGTTCCTCCTTAGCTCCCAGATAGACCCGGGCAAAGGGTGAACTGAGATTTCATTATCGTTAATATATTTGATCGCCTGCTGTGCATTGATGGAAGGCAACGGCATCTTGGGATCAAGAACATACTCATCTCCCGGCTCCAACTCTCCGACATAGCAGTCAGTAAAACGTCCCTTGCCTGTTAGCTTGGACACGATATCATCTTGAGCCATCCGGCTCGCTCCCCCTTCGGGGTATGTGTGTAGTTTTATTCTCATAATTTTATCCGGCTGATACTAAACATTCATATTGAAAAGGGCAATCATCATCGTCTCGATAATCATCGACACACTTCATGACTAGACCATCATTGTAGTTCCAGACTCTCTCTCCCTTGAATCCCATCCCGGGTTCAAAGTAAGTAAGCTCAAACCTTAGAGTAGGAAAGGCAGAAGACATAGCAATCGACACACGATTGTTGAACGTCTCCCATGCCGTGTTGAATTGGTAAGAGATTTCTCCCTCCCCGTGGTGGTCTTCGTCCATGAGCACACACTCGTAGGCACCCCACTTGGTGCCCCAGTTTTCTATGCACCAGTCATACCCCATCGGCTCGCCCGTTGCTAGGGCTGAGTAAGGCATCAAGAGTTCCTTGCCCCTTCGACCAAGGTCAGGGTGCACGAAGTGAGAAAGCTCGAGGTCGTTCACGATCTCTGGCTTGTCTGACCCCTTCCAATGTATGCCGGTGCCACGGGCAAATCGGATGAAGTCTTTGATGGACGGGGAATCTCCCCGTATTACTAGTTCGTTGGCTACGTGATTAGGCATTAGTTGAATTGGTTGATGATGATTTGAACTGTGATGAGAACCAAGATTCCTAGTGCGGAACAGGCTACAACGATTGAGGAAAAAAGGACAGCATCTCCGCCCTTGTATAGGTCTTTATCTTTTTTGTTATTCATAGTTAGTATGTGGGTTCTATGTTTGATTCATCTGCATCGACTGCATAGCAATCGTTAGTCCAAGGATCTGATTTGAGTTCATCAAACCATTGCGAATCTCGATCAGTCAAGCGGTTATCCTTAACCTTTTGAATAGCTTCATCTTCGCTTCTTGCATATACAGTATGCCTACGTATGCCTATCACGGGTTGATCTATATCAAAAGCTATTGGCTCTTTGTATGTTTTTTTATTCATAATTTAGTATGTGGTTTCTTATGTGCCCCATCGGATACTCCGACTGGGCTTCTTATGTATCACAGGATTTCGAGGTGGGTGTCAAGCCTTAACCATAATTTTCTGAACAGAAGACGTAGAGGTCAGGGATGTAGTAGTGATAGTGGTCAGTCTTCATGAACTTACGATAGACTTTGTGCCCTTCCTTCACAGCCTTACGGCGGAACGACCGCCACATGATTGCCTGCTCGTCACTGCTTGAGTGAGGATAAAGGGACAGTGTGTGCACCGCCTCCCTCTCCCATTCTAATGTGGAAGAAGACGGGTGCACGATCTCGAATTGATACGGCAGTTCGGGGCTTTCCGCTAGCTCCAAGTCTTCCTCGAAGACTCGAATGATTTCGCAGGTATCGTTGTCATCGGTCAGCCAGACGTTGTTGTTCTCCTGCTTGATGACGGTGCCGAAGATGTGAAGGCGAGACTCGAGGTCTTTGTTCTTGTTCTTAACGTGGTGCACGTAGTCCCATGCCTTGAACTTAGGTGATGGCTCCGGCTTGCCCATCTCATCGACCAGAGAATCGATAAGCTCATCCTCAGCACGAGCGATAGCCTCGTCTATGTAAGACCATGCTTGGTCATCGTCGTAGATTGAATCTGACACCTGTTGCCATTGAGCATCAGTTGCCTTTACCTTCATGCCCAGTCGGGTGGACATCATGGCATCTAGTGAGTGCCTGCAATAGGTGGTTACCTTTTCGAGGCAAAGTTCTTTGCTAACAAAGTCGAGGGCATCGAGCACCTCCTTTTTATTATCTCCTAGTGCGGATGACTCCGCTTCGGTGGTGATTATATCGAGGGCTTGCATTAGTTTTGAGTTCATAATATTGGTGTGGTTTTATGGGTTGAGGGTGCCCCCAGAATGGGGGCTTGTCCCTTATGATTGTTTATAATACGTGAATAGGTTAGTGAGTGTCAATTATATTTGAGTTAAATTCCGTCACCGAAGATGTGACTCTCCCCGACTGGCTCCCGTCCCTCACCTTTCAGTTTGTTTTCGGATGCTATCTCAATGGCTCTTGATACATCTTTGATGAGCCAAGTAAAACAGTTGCGATACCCCAGATTTATACTGAGCATTCGGGCATGACTGCCTGCCTCGTCTGTATCAAAGATCACCTGCTCGAGGTCATCTATGCAGGCTATGTCTTTACTAGTCCAGTAATCGGGATAGTAGTCTCGAAGGAATGAGTTACAGTCCTTGAGTAGGTCGAGTGCCAGTTCCTTCCGCCCTTGATCTACGAGATCGTTGCTGTCGGTGGTGGCTTCACAGTATAGTTTGCTTAGTAGTGCTTTGTTCATTTTAGTAGTAGGTTGTGTGGGTTGTGGGTGCCCCCAGAATGGGGGCTTACCCGTTGAGAGTGGTTAGGCATTCGTGATTAGATCAAAGGCTTTCTGAGCCTCTCTAGATGCCTTGAAGATCAGCTTCTTGTCAGCCTTGAGCACGTCCGCCCAGTTCTTGAAGTAAGCCTTAGAATTATCCTCAGTCTTAGCGAAAATGCCGTGAGCATTTGAGAGAAAAGAGGCGGTCAATTCAGCTACCAGTTCCTCTTTAGCATAGGGGTCTGACCCGAAGGTTGCAGGCTCGAGGCGGTCAAGCCGTGAGGTGTGCCCTGTGCTGTGTGCCATCTCGTGAAAGAAGGTGTGATAATATTCAGCAGGGCTGTGAAACTGAACGAGTGCAGGCATCTTGATGCTGTCCAGACTTGGACTGTAGCAGGCACGATTACCGCCCTCACTTGTCGCAATGCCCTCATTGCCTACCCATGCTTTGACTGTCTCAAGACAGGCTTTAAATTCGGGTGTGTCACCGCCTTCTACTGATTCGGTCACAGCAGGCTCGGGCTTTGCTTCCTCTTTAAGATCAGTCTGATCTTGATTGAATGCGGTGCTGTATTTTTCATACATCACCTTCTTAATCTTACCTGCTCGAGCCATAGCTTCGAGTGTCTTCATGCTGTGGGGCTTGCCCGGGAT
>Ga0181412_1000080_pt1 | contig 35949 bp, 39 predicted proteins | sample 35SPOviralmetaG_FD_130113 | JGI IMG/M metagenome (GOLD analysis project Ga0181412, IMG submission 130113) | Marine viral communities from the oligotrophic San Pedro Time Series (SPOT) site, San Pedro Channel, CA, USA - 35 SPOT_SRF_2012-08-15 | ecosystem: Environmental > Aquatic > Marine > Strait... | reverse complement strand
TACCAACCTCTCATCGAAGATGTGGTTTTACCAGAAGAAAGACCCACTCGATGCATACGATGAACCCGAGTTCTCTAAGGAAAACTTATTTGTTAAGGGGCTGGGTAAGGCGATCCCAGGTGTCCCCCCGTTTGGCATAATCGCTTTGCCTTGGTACGAAGTAGAGAACTACGATGGAGATCTTAAGGTTCTTAAGTTCCCTGATGACACCCCTGATGGATTTGTGCCATGTAACGGTAACTTCATTGAGATAGATGGGCGGGAGTTTCAGTTACCTAACCTTGTACTACGAGTAACACCTTCTAGGGACGAGGCCATAAACGACACGACCGAGTACTTGGCTCCTCCAGGATGTACGTACATGATGAGACTGCCTTATGGGATGAGCGCAAAAGGGCTGATTGGTAGGAGTGATTCTTACTTCAGGCAATATAACGAGATCAAGGGCAAACTCATAACATGGGGGAACCCTGCGAGCCCATTTAGTGTCGGCAGGTTCTTCTATTAGCCTGCATTTTTCCTGGCGCCCCGCGACGCGGCCTCGGAATGCGCAGCCTGCAGGTTGACCGGGCAAATTAAAGCTCGCCAGGTGGGGGAAGACTTGGCCAGGGTGGGATTGTCACAATTTGTTGATACAACCAGCAAACAAAATTACCGTTTATAGACACTTGATAGAACTTACTAAAATATAAATATGTGGGCCTTACTCTTACCCGTTGCTAAAAATGTAGTCATGAAGGCCGTTGAATCTGATCAGGTAAAATACCTTGTGGTTGAAATCCTCAAGCGTATTGTCGCCAAAACAGACAACGACCTCGATGATCTTGTTGTTGCTCAGTTAGAAACTGCGCTATTCCCTAAGGGTTCTGCTGAAGCTGAATAGTGGGGTCACCCCACATAGCCTTACAAACATTTGGAAGTTCTTGCTCTAGGACCGTTTTACATCCTAGGGCGATATCCATATGTTCTTTTTGTGTACCATTAGCAGACCGGAGATCAATGTAATGCAGCAAAGAACGTACCGTACCAGTCATATAAAGCCTAGAAGGCGTAGCAATTGGCAAGAAAAACCTAGCGCATTCCTTAGCGACTCCTTTATCCAGCATTTTGTTATAAAGTTTCTTCGATTGTTCAATCAGGACTGAGGCTTCTTCATACAATTCCGCCTTAACTTCAAAGGATAGATCGTTTGTGGAGTTCTGGCGGTTTTTAGTGTCTTGTCGCCGGAGTTCTGGGATCTCGACATTTGTTAATGCATTAACATCTGCGTATCTTTGCGAGAACTCTTGGAAAGAGAACGATCGATGGCGAAGGATCTGTGCTGCGATACCTCGATTAGTGTTAATCTCCATGCACATACTGGCCATCTCAAATGGACTCCAGTGGCGATGCTTGATCAGATAACGTACTAACTTATCAGCCGTATCGTAGTTACCTTGGTTGGATGGGTTGGACACACGCGCCATGTCCGAGATGAGATGCTCTGCATCTGGTGTGACCCATACAAGTTTTACAGACATAAAAAGAGGGCGGTTGATTACCCTCTAATTATATCATAGTTTATCTAGGTGTGCAAACAATGAGTCTTGTCTCGATCTTATTGTTACTGTCGTACGTAATAGTTTCTGTGGCTGCGATTACACCACCTGCGCCTCCTCTTTTGTAGACAACAGTGGTAGGTCCGTGATTTGCGGTCATGCCAGCATGCTCTTGGTAGTCATGTTCTGGGATTACAAAATTATCTGTGGGGTGCGCCATGGCTAGTGAATAATATACTTAACTTTAAACTCTAGGTTTCGATTCTTACTGTGTCGCCATATTTGATATCCTCGTTCTTAATCCCTCCGGGTGATATACACCAAAGCAGCGGAGTATCCGGTTCCTTCCATGTCATAGGAGCATATCCGTCGGTGTAGATGATACCTAGGGTATTGGTATAAGCGTTCTCTGCGGATATCTTATTTAGTTCTGCCATGATAGGAACAAAGCTTGTACCTCCTAATCCTACAGGTTTGGGAGGACTATCGAGATCTTCTATGTTACCTTGTGGATATAGTTCTGTATCAAAGTAATAGAGATAGCCGGTAGTTCCTCTTGTAGAGTTAATCGCGAAGAATAACTCTGATAAGAAGTTTTGCAATAGTCCTTCATCTACTGAGCCTGAAGTATCAACAAACGCCGCAATATGCACTTTATTGCCCCCAACATCGTCTATATACAAACCGTCGTGGATGAATCGTCTATCGTATCCCTCAAAATCCGCTCTTGATTGAGTTACATACTTATACAGCGCGTCTTTCCAGTTGATTGTGGGATCGAGTAATTCCTTAAATATCCTTGCCATACCGGATCCTTTCACACCGGCTTGTTTCATCTTAGCGATAGTCTTTGCCTTATTGATTATATTCTCCCATTTAGACTTGTTGCTTACTTTACTTTCAGCGGGTCCATCTTCACCTGGCTTCAGGCACTCATTCACTTTACCATCTCCATACTTATCAGAGATATAATTTTTATCTTTGTCTTGCTTATCTTTGAGTATTGAGTAGATCTCTCTCACACTCAGATGCTTCAGATCGTCATCAAACAACGCCTCTTTAGGCAAAGAGATCTTATTATCCTTAATAATACCATTCACTACTATGTCTGCTGCGATATTCGCAAGCATCATATCTTCTAGATCTTTTGTTCTTTCGATGTGACAAAGAGCCATATGAAGAGTCTCATGTAGAAGTACTCCGTTGAAGTTATCTTCTGTCTGTGAGCACATCCACTCTTCGTTAATGAGTAGAGTAGTGCCATCAGTGGCAGCTGTTTCAATAGCATCTGTAAGTTCATATTGTGTATGAAGAAGGATTGTACCAAAAAATGGGGATTTCTTGAGGAGTTTTACTCTTGATTTTACAAACTTTTCTTCAAACTTACTCATTTCAAAAGTTCCTGGTACTTGTTCATAAACGCTTTAGTTTCGCTATCTTTAGCCACGAGCTTAACAAATGCTCCTTGAAGATTCTTTGCTTTCATTGCGATCAGAGCGTCGCTCATATACAAACCAATGTAATCTTCTGTTGTCCCTCCCATCAACCACTTAAGTCCTTTATAGATGTCATCTGCGGATTTGGCTCTGTTAATCATCGCGCCACATACGGCATACATTAACGATGGTTCATGCGGAACTCTGATATCTTCTCCTCTAAATATAGCGTCAACGTCTGGAAGTTCTTTGTAGATTGTTTGATAAGCGTAGAATTCAGAAGCAGCACCTGAACCGACTGCAGATTCAATATTAAGGTCAATATTAAGCAGAGTATCAGCGAATTCCCAAGATCTTGGAGAAGGCCAAGCAGATTGATTTTTTTCAAAATGATATAGTAATTGAGGCCTAAAGTTCAAGAACGATAGTATCTTCTCGTCTATACCTTGAGCAATAGCATACTCTTTCCAAGAGTCAAGGTTAGTGTCGATGTGAAAATGGATGAATCGATTTGCTACAGGAGCCGGCATCTGAGAGATAGCTGCACGATCTTCTGTACGATTACCAGCTGCAATGATAAACCAACCATCAGGTACTTTGTAATCACCAACTTGACGATCTAGGATTAGTTGTTGAGCAATACCCATGACACTCGGAGAAGCCATGTTCAGCTCGTCAAGAAATAAGATCCCCTCACCAGAGATAGGTAAGAAAGCGGGAGGGGCAAAGTATGCCCTGCCATCTTTAGTATAAGGTAGACCTCGAATATCTGTAGGAGCGAGCTGTGAGATCCTGAGGTCAATTAGTTCTAGATCTCTTTCGTTAGCCACCTGTTTCACTGCAGAGGATTTTCCTATGCCGGGAGCTCCCCAGATAAAAACAGAATGCTTAACGTTATTCTCGATCAGAGTGCTGAGAGATTTAGTAAGACTGCTGATCGTGCTCATTAAAAATGCTCCCTATGAATAGCAACATTCTATCATAAGAAGCAGGGGTTGTAAATGGCTCTTTAGTTAATTTTGATCTCTTTTAACTTTTGCTCTTCAGGTATCACTCGTTTGAGTCGGATGGATAAGATGCCACTCTGTAGTTTGGCGTCTTCTACGTATACGTTATCTTCTAGATATAGCACTTTCCTAAACGATCGCTTGGCGATCCCTTGGTGCTGGTAGATATAATCGTCTTTATCACTAATCGCCCCTTCGACGGTTAGCTCTTGACCTTCTATATTAATCTTAAGGTCTTCTTCTAAATATCCCGCTACCGCAAAGTCAACGTAGTACTCTTCTGAGTCTTCGGATTTTTTATAAACGTTGTATTTTGGAAACGAGGGCGCATTTGCGCTGTTAATTTTATCTAGTGTGGTGAAATGCTGATCAAACCCAACTGTGTGCGGTCTGTAAGGCGTAAAAAATTCAGCAAAATGGGCGTGTATTGGTACCATGTTATAATCCACCTTAAAAAAGCGTGGGATAGAATAGAGTAGAATCGTTTAGATCTCTACTAATTAATATTTAAACAATTTTCGATTAAAGATAAGAGGATAGTGCACTATTTATCCAAAATCATGAAAAAACAGATAATGCTTAGTATTGCATTGCTGGGATTAGCTACTCCGGCATTTGCAGACATAACACATAAAATGCAGACTTCTATCCAATTAACCGTGGATGGAGCAGGTAGCCAAGCTACAAGATTAGGATCAACATACTCCATAACTGGTAATAATATCACTTTAGATACCGCAGGTGGTTTAGGATCGCTTAGCGCAGGTGACGCTGTAGGCTATACTGCAGCTGACTATAGTATAAATACCGCCGGCAGCGCTTTCTCTTTCACAGAGAGCTTCTTAGAAGGAGATGCAACACCATCGGCAACGACTGTTACAGCCGGGGTTGTACCCGCTTTGCCTATATTAGGTAGTACGTTAACTACATCTGGTGGAGTTGCTGGAACTCTAGCAGGTACGATTAGCACCGGTGGAGCAATGACTATAACCGCCGGAGGCGCAGGTACCACGGGAATTGGACAATTTATCACGGAACTCTCTATCGACTGACGTAAATGAATAGACTTCACGAGGCTATAGGACTAGGATTATGTCTTGGTATTATTCACGGGCTCGTAGCCTCCGCGGACGCTGTACCTGTGGTCCCTAACTTCTCTCAAGGTAGTATGACTAGCCATACAGAAACCACCTCTAAGATTGTAGAGACAATTAACTCTATAGACTACAATACAGGGTGGACTTACACTGTAACTGGTACAAATATAAAAAATTCCGGTGAAAGTTTATCACCACCTGCAACTAGTATTACAGGTAACGCGAACGGTATAAGTGCAAAATGGACTGGTCTAGATCTATCTCGAAAGCCCAACTGGCAGCAAGCAAATCCAGGGGCAGCGTTTCAATTCACAGAATCATACCTAGGTCCAGGGCTCCAGAATCAGACAGTAATCCAAAGAACAACGGAAATACAAAGTATAACCGATACCACAAGTATATTTACCCAGTAAAAACATTATGTCTACTTGCCCTAAGTGTAATTGTAACTGCCCCTGCAAGTGCAGAGACTGTGGGGGGTGTGAGTGCAACTGCGGCTCCAGTAGCTAACAGTTCAGGCTCAGTTACCAACCAAGCAATTCAGGTCTTACAGGGACCTTATATAACAAATACTTACGGAGGAGGAGTTCAATGTCAAGGTCCGACTATGAACTTCACACCTTACGTAACAGGTGCAGTTGCTGCGCAGAAACCATTTCAGGATTATTACAACGATCCAGTGTATGATGTCACTGATAACTTCGGAGCCTTTGATGAAGATGGCCAGCCAATTGGCGATGGTATATTAGACAACCCAGGTAGTATACTATTCACAAAGAAGACAAGAACAGCTCAAAAAGATAACTACAACTTAGGTGTGGGGTTCTCTGTCACTTGGTCTAGACCTATGGATAAGAACTTACAGAAGCTATGTAAGGATGCCGCTCAGACTCAGGTAGAACTTCAACAACAAATTATCTCAAGTAAGAGATTAGAGTTTGAGTTAGCAAGGTTAAGAAACTGTGGCAACTTAGCAAAAGAAGGTATACAATTCCATCCAAGGTCACCTTATTATAAGATCTGTGCTGATGTCTTGATTAACAACCCGCCCGGGCACAAGCATCCTCACCGCCATGCTATTTCTTCAGAGCCTTCCGCAGAGCCTGAATCGCATTTACCCGGTCGCGCTGAGCATCTCGGCGATCCTTTACAGACTCAACCTTTACAACCTTCCCCCTGATAGAGGCTATCTTCTTAACAATCTTTTTAGTTGTGGGTTTAACAACTCTGAGGAGTATGTCTGCAAAAGGTTTTGCTAACAGCGCAGATGTGGTTGCCACGACCGCGATAGATGCCGTTGTAACTACGGTGCCGGTGGGAGGTAGAGCATTAACAGCCTGGTTTACTATCGATAAATCTTTAGTCTCTACGATACATTGCTTACCTTCTAGTCTGTATCCAGTGACTTCTTTCCTACCATTGTCAAATATTAACCCTATAGGTTGTTCATCTACTAACTCTTGAGTAGGACAAACTATCTCTGTATCTGCCGGAGACGGCGGGGCAGGAGGCGGTGTAGGTACATCAGCGCTAGGTGATTCCGGCTTAGGAGTATCTTTTTTGTTGTTGTCTACCTTAGGTCTAGGTGTTTGAAGTATTACTTCAGGGTTAAACTCTATAGGTCTAAAATAGGGAAGACTACCATCACATAGAGTTAGATTACCCTTTGGGTCGTCTTCAAGCAACTGCATATTGTCGCTTTGCCTTGCTTCAACACAGCCTGGTAGTTCAACAATAGGCCTACCTATTTGGTCGGTAATTGGATCTATCCCAAGACGATCAACGACCGGGGAGCGAATCTCCCACGGCCGGATTTCTGATATATTTATATTACTTGATCTGATCTTTATCTCGCCGATTCCAGATCTAATCTCTGGTATCTCCATCACTCCTCTTCATCTTCAAAACCAGGAGGGTAATTTTCTGCTTCAAATCTTACGCCGATAATCTCATCAGAGCCGTCAATCTCTTCAACTTCTGGATGGTTGGGGCTCTTAGACATTAACTCTTTTACCTTATCAGGTATTGGAGGTGTCGTCCCTCCTTGCTTTTTTGAGCCCATCTCCGCCATCATAGCCATCATGCCAAATGGAGGTGTGTTAGATGTGAGTTTCTCTAGTAAAATAGTTTTTTCTTTTAATTCAAATTCTATTGCCTCTTTCTTCTTGTTCCATTTTTCTATATTAATGCCAATCAGAGAGATAAAAGCAACGAGCCCTAATCCCCATGTGCTATATACAAAGACGTACAAAATTGCTGATGCCATGGGATACTCCTATACTAAGTTTATTATACAACAAAAAGGGGCGTTATGTCACCCCTTAGAAGATGATTTACCTTTACATTTCCACTTGCGTCGTGATAGACACATTGGAGTGTTACGATCTTTTCCAGAACAATCTTTATTGTGTGACTTCATGTCACCGTGACTCCTAGCGCAATAGCTATCCCCGCGCTTGGTTCCAGGAGAAATAGAATAACCTTTTGCGCCGTATCTTACTTTCTTTTTCTTACCTTTCTTATCAGTGTAAGTATGGGTATATTTCTTGCCATCATCAGCGTATTCAGTCTTCTCTTCGTCCTCTTCGTCGTCATCGCAACTGCATTCTTCTGCCCAAAAAGCATACTCCTGCTCAGACATGTCAGCGCCGTCCATATCGTCACCGATCTCATCTCTGAGCATTTTGGAACTATCTTGATTACCAACAAGATGGTCTTTCTTTTTGATCTTTGGCCCTACGGTCTCTGCAAATGACGAGTCAACTTGCCAACCCTCAGGTAGGATATAATCATTCGGCATTGTAGACATTTTCGCTTAAGCTCCAGCCTTCAGGTACATTAACCTCTGAATACATTTCCATGTCCATCTCTCCGCTAGAACCTTTGGGTACGCAGTTAGGAACTTTCTTTCCGTTCTTAGTCTTCATGCCCACCTGCTTGTAATCTTTCCAGCAAGGATCTCCGTCTTCTTTATGATCGCTGGTCTCTTCTTCCTTGCCCATGGCCTTCTTAATGGCTTTGTCTTTTGCTGCCATGTAATCATCAGAGTCGATGTCGCCATCGCCGTCGTGATCTTTCTTCTCACCCATGGTGGGTTTGGTAATTTTAGTCATTAGAGTATGCTTATGTCGCGATATCCTTCTTTAAACTATTGTTTGGTCTTCCAGCCGTCAGGAACAACCATTTTCACTTCTGAATCCTCTGACTCGAAGATAGGTGGCCCGTCTTTCATCTTCTTTTTTGTGTCTTGTTTTGAGATGGTTCCTTCCCCGCCGCCACCGGCGCGGGCTTGATCGATATTCATCATAGTCCTAAAATTTCATCTAATGTACTTTCATCTATCCTAGTACCTGAGTTAAGTTCAGATAGCTCATCGCGCTTAGACTCATCATGGCAGACTTTAGTGATCTCTGTGAGTACGCCAACAACGTTAGCTCTCTCCCACTCGGGTATCTCCCCCATTGCGCTGAGTTCTTTATATTTTTCTAGGATCTCTACTAGGATTATATGAGATAGCTCACGGATTGCGATCCAGTTATCTCTTACTTCCTCGTCAGTCTCCTCTTGAAAGCGATGAGATTGTTTGATTAAGCCAATTAATGTCTTACCTACGTGAGCGATTGACTTGGGTCCGATCTTCTCTAGATCGATTGTTTGAATCTGGTCGATGAGCATGTGCTGAGCGTCTGCTCCAAATTCGGCGAAATTCTTGTGGATTCTTGGCATTACCTATCTACTGAGTATTTAATGATGTATTTACCCGCTTGTTCTAAAGAGTATCCCACGTACACAACTGCAGATCCTGATTCGCTAATCTCTACAGACACGTCTAGCTCTACATCAAAGGGTACTGCTTCTTTAATCTGTTTTTTAATAACTTGAGAGAGGACATCTTCTGATATAGTTTCAAATACTGTCTCTGGTACTCCAAAGAATTGTCTATATACTCTCTCGCCTATCCTTGTATCAAGTATCTCTACGATCTGTTCTGATAGTCTCTGAGTGTTTGAAGAGGTCTTAACTCCTCCGTTCTCATCCAGCTCTAGAGGATACGCAAAACCCTTGATGGAAGATGTTCCGTACTTTTCATCCGTGGATATACTGCCTGACCTGATTAACTCGGCCCTGGCTCTTGAGGATTTAAGTATCTCGCTATTCTCGGCTCTTTGGTTATCTTTTAGCTGAAAGTTATTCTTAATATTATTTAAATCCCTGCTATTCGTTTGAGAGGGATATATTTCTGAGCTAGTTTGAAAGTCCATTTATTTCTTCTGTAGAGTTTTTTCTTCTTCTAACATTTCATCTAATTTTTTTATAACATCAAAGGATAGTTGTTCGGCAAACTCATCTGCTCCAGGAGCATTTACGTTGATGACTATGTTGTTAATTGGTTGGCTAGTAGATCCCCTTTGAGATAACCCTAAGCCAGCAAAAGATGTCATCGGAGTAACAACGCTACCGCTACCAAGGTTAACTAATTCTGGGCCATTCTCTCCCACCAGGGTCATACCACTACCTACTCCACCCAGGAACTTCCCGCCTGTTTCCGAAGCCTCTGGCTGTTTGCCGGTAAATCCTTCTGTTATTGATTTCCAAAGCGTTGCAGGAAGACCTACGACTTTATCCCTTATGGCTTCAAAGCCCTCCTTGATACCTTCTACCATCTTTCCGGGTAATTCTACTACGAACTTAAAAGTAGACTGAATAGGTCCTTCAGGTCCGAAGAAACTTGTTACAGCCTTCCACCCATCTCCGAACAATTGGCTAGTTCCTTTCCATAGTCCACTAAAGAAACTCCCTACTCCTTTCCCGAAATCTGTAATCCCGTCGATTATGGGATCTGAAAGGAGTTTAACCGCCTCTTCTCCAACGATCCCTCCTATTACACCTCCTATAACTGTGCCTACTGGCCCTCCAACAAGCGTACCAAGAGCCGCGCCCCCAGCCGCACCACCTGCAACGCCCCCGAGCACTCCAAGGACGCCGCGTGTCTTTCCTCTTTCATCTTGACGACGTTGTTCTCTCTTCTGTTCAGGAGTGAGCCCTTCCATTTCAGCAGCATTGGCCCCACCTCCTCCTAGTATAGAGGCGATTGAAACTCCCGCCAATAGAGTTCCCAGTAGGGGGACTCTTCTTAATCCACCACTCAATCCTCTAGCTACACCGCGACCAGCGCCACCAAGTCTACCTAATAAGCCTCCTCCAACGTTTACTGGAGGTACTCTAGGAACTGTGGGAATCCTGGGAATTACGGGACTTCTAAATTGAGCTGGCCTAGGAATCCTAGGAGCTCTTTCTTGAAATAGGCCCGCAGGACTTCCTATCCTAGCGTTATTTCTGTTTGGTATGTTACGATAGTCTCCAGGTAACCTACCTACACTCAAACTTCGCCCTTGAGACAAAATAGAAGCTCCGGGGATTCTAGGTGCGCCACCTAAGAAATTTCTTGCCAACTGAGCAGATCTAAGTTGACGAAGGCCGGGGATCCTAGAAGTGATGCCTGTGATCCTTCTGCTACGTCTGATGCGGTTAATGTTCCTAGCTCTCTGGCTAGCGGTCCTGCCGTCTCTTCCCGGTGCTCCTCTACGTGGGCCGTCACGGCCTCTACCTGATGGGTCTAATGGCGCAGATCCTCCCAGCAACCTGATTATGGTGTTTAAACTGCGGATAACCCTATTGTTAAAGAGCCCAGTGACTCTATTAGCGCGGGCGTCCATCACTCTTTGATTGTTCGTCCTAGATGCGCCTACACCTGATCCAGCCCCTAATCTTAAAGCCGCCGCTAATTTGCTAAAAGAGTTAAGCAGGATGTTTCTTATCCTACCAACAAGCCCTGGCCCACCGAATAACTTATCAGCAAAGTTTACAAACCCCGCGATAATAGCGGAGTATATCAGAGTAGCACTACCACCCGACGAGTTGATGGTGTCAAACAGTACCCCAATAATCTTGCCTAAAGAAGAGAACACCAGGTTCAATAGGCTAGGTATTGTCTTTACGAGCTCTTTTATTATAGTCCCAAGAACTTCGCTAACGGCCTTTGTATCAAGCTTCCTAATAAACTCTGCTGACTTATTAAATAGCTCCCTTATAGCATTTCCTATATTTCCAATAAAACCTTTTATGGTATCTAAGTCAATTGTGATGTTAGAGACATCTATGTTTCTTATGGTGTCAGCGAGAGGCTTGAATACCTCTAAGAAACTCTTGAACTCATCAGAAGCAAAGAACCTTGACACGGCTCTGAGTGCTCTGGTGAGTAACTTGATCCCTCCGATTATAGGTGCTAGAGGGTCTCCCTCGCCAAATACATCTTGTAATGACTTGAATAAGACAGCAAATAATCCCTCGTTTTTATTAAAGATAACATTTAAGAGGTTAGCTGATAGCTGAAGAACGTTTTCTGGAACAGTATCCCCGCTTAAGTTTGTAAACTTGGCATCTTCGCTAAGAGTTCTAAGGCTACCAAATACTCCCTTTTCAGAGAATATAGAACTAATTTCTCTCTTTAAAAATCTAAATGGATCATCTATTCTGGCTTGTTCAGTTGCTCTTTTATATACCTTGCCTACTTCTGTAGTGTCGTCCCGTATATCTCTGAATAGTTGCTCAGCAATCTGAGTCCTTATCTCTGGAGAAAGATTTTGTATGTTACCCCCAGCTTTTTCTCTGAGGTATTTTGAGATTACGTTGGCTCCAGCTCCACCGGCTCCAAAGTCAAGATTTAACAGGGTATCTGGACTAGCTTTTCCTGTAAGGACTTGTTGTAACTGACCAGCAGAAGACTTTCCAAACGCATCGTTTGTGTCAGTTGCAAATTTTGCAAATCTTCTAGAGAAAGAATCAAATTGAGCGGCGATCTGAGCATCACTTCCGCTAAAATCAAAGAATCCCGCTACGTTGAGTGTTTCCTTTAACGCCTCATTTGTGATTTCGCCTTGGGCCTGTAGGTCCCTAAGGCTGTTTGTCATGTTCTTTGTGATGCTAAACGCAGCATCAACCCCTAATTTATTTAAAGCTGCTAAGTTCGCTGCCGCATTCCTTTGGAGCTGGTTTGTGCTCTCTGATGTCTTAAATCCTTGATCGCCTAATGCGGTATCAAACTCTTTGGTGATCTGGCGAAACGCGTTTTTAACAACATCAAGCTTTAGCCCTTGGACTAAGAACTTATTATCTAGCTCTCTAGATAACTTCTTAAATTCTCCAAGGGCCTTACCGGTATTGGCCTTAATGTCTAGTGCTATATTTGCCATGAGCTATTATGTTCCTGGTGGAATGTACGCCGGGGCGTTTGGATCTATTGATTGTGCTCCACCAGCGTTTCCACCTCCAGTAGCGCCGCATTTTCCTGCATCAGACTTGGCCTTTAAAACCTTTCTAAGGTCATTAGAGCAAGCTCTAATACCGGAAAATATCTTATCTGATTTTTCGATTGTGTCTGTATAAGCATTGTATATATTATTATTTGAAATAGAGATTAGCTCTCCGTACTGTTGGCCAAAAACTTCTCTTGCGCATTTAGTATTATATATAGAGGGGTCGGCTTTAGTTACAGAATTCAAAAATTTGTTATAAGAGGCTATTACATTTTTTGTGTTATCAGATATAAATTTTATTCTGTTCTGAACGACTACAATAGAAGTAAATCGACTGAGCTTTGGAGTTTTATTTTCAGCAGCTGCCTCAAAAGTTTTATCTAATATTCTTACTGCATTTAGTTGAGCATTTCGAAGCTCCAAGCAACGAACAGCGGGTTTATTTTCTTTTTCAGGCGATGTAGGAGGCTGGGGTTTATCTTCTGCGTTTGGCTGCTTTGCTTCAGAAGGAGTTGTTTTTGTAGGAAGTGCAGATACAGGGTGAGCGGTAGGATCGAATGTGCTAACCTGGCCATCATTTATAGTCCACTCTGGCACCTTCTCTAGAGTGAAACTAACATCGGCGCTTACAAGGCATCCCTCATCCCACATCTTCTCGTTCACTCTGATGTCTTTTATGACGCAAGGGCCAAAGCTCCTCTTACCCCATACAAACTCTAGTACTTTAGGTCCATGCTTTGCATCATTTGTAGGGTTCTCTAAGAACAACTTGAATAGACCTTGCTCTAGGCTCTCTACTTTCTTACCAAATATGTATCCGTTAAGGAGTACCTTACTGAACTGTAGGGTAGTGTTCTTATTGTTTGTCCAATGTAGTGGTTGTCCTGAGTTAGCTTCGTCGCTCACTCCCCAGGTCTCTGTTGTTTTAAACTTAGGCCCGGCGCTCAAGGCTATCTCGCTAGGGTTAAAAAGGAACTGCCACATCCCGTTGGTAGGTTTTGCTTTTGCAGCAAATCCCTCGAGCTTAGATCTCTTTGATTGAAGGTTAGGTGGTATAGATGTGGTAAGTCCTCTAGGGACATTTACCCCAAATATAGTAGCTATATCTAAGACTTGATTAACAAGACCGTTAGCGTTACCTATATACACGGGACCAGTAGGAGTATTGAGTAACCCTGCACCTTGAGTTAAAGCAGTATCCACAAGCCCTCTTATGCCGGTGTCTTCTATTAACTCTCCGGCTAGGAATCTCCCACCGGCCAATATACCCTGCCTCCAGCCCATAGGTACCTCAGAAGAAACAGCCGCTTGTCTCTTCTCAGCAGCTGATTGATCTAGAGTGGCCTGATCTTCAGTATCTGTATTTAGGATCTTAGTGTAATACTCGCTATTTAAATTACCTTTGAAATCGTCTCCTACAAAGAAGTCTAGGTCTGTATTAAAGTAATCAATATTTGCGTCCCACGAACTATTGATCTCGTCCCAGCTTGGGACAAAAGAAGTATCTATACCATCTAGTATGCTATCAAAATACCCAGGTTCTGCAAACCCGAAGTCTGGGCTGAGCCCGTCTATCACCCCTTGAAAAAAGTTTGTGCGAGGAGCGTTAACTGCAGAGGAGGCCGACTGTGTCCTACTGGAGGATGAAGCTCTCTGCCAAGGAACTATATAAGCGATAGCATTCCTCAATGAGCTATCTCCCATAGCTTCAAATTGGATATTATCTTCGTCGCCTAGCGTGGCTACTACGTCTAGGTTTGCGCCAAACAAGTTCTTCGCCTGAGGTACAGCATAGGACTCGTTATAGTCTCCTTTGTCGTAGATGTAGTAGTCAGGGTTACCGGTACTGCCACCACCTAGCACGTTGTCTATGCTAGTTTCTCCTCTAAGGACTTCTACCTGTTGACGAGCAGCCGACTCCGCAAACAAAGAATCGTCAGTCTCTGCAGCGTCTTTAAAGATATCTACATAGAGTTCTTGAAAGTCTTTTTGGAAAGAAATTACTTCTAAGGGAATAGGTTCTTTTTGAGCCACCTAAAAATACTCGGTATCTATCTGATACTTTAAACCGGATCGTCGGAATGGTCTATGCTCCACTTGATTGCATTCATCACAACCCCTTCTGGCTCCCAGTCCCAATCATTGAAGTAAGGGTTCTTTTTGATAGAGTCTGTCATCCATTGATACACGGCTGACCCTACGAGTTCTGGCATCCTAGCCAACCTAGATGTATTCCTCCATACGCACTCGTACCTAGATCCCTTAGATCCATCAAACACCTCCACTTCTTTCAGAATGGCGATAGCTTTCTTGCGTACGTACGTCTGCTTTGATTTACTGAGTTTGTGCAGAATGTTCTTCTGAGCAGTAGAATCTCCCCAGTGCGTGGCCTCTGGTTTCTCTGCGCCCCTCTCCGCAACCTTAACAAGGTACTGATCTGCATTGATCTCTTTCGCAAGGTCTTGAAGCTTCTCGATAGATACTGTGGCATTTTTGTTTACTTCGATGATAGAGTCCGGCTTAGATCCAAAATAGAGCCGTGCGACGTCGATACACTGTTTGTCTCCGTCAAATGCATAAGCTAGGGCAATAGAGAATCTCTTAGCTTCTTCAAAGTCTGTAATCTTTTCTTCTGTGAATACGATTCCACGGTGTTTTGGAAACTCTTCTGTACTCGAGAAGCTGTTATGAATAATCGTGAACTCAATTCCGAGTCCTTTAGCTTTTTCTTTAATCTGTTCAGTGGATTCTCCATTGTCAAAGTCAATTGCAAATACTTGGCAAGATTTAAATAGTGTCTCGATACGACGAGGACGTTTCCAATGTGGGCATTCGTTGAATACGAACGGTGACCAGGTTCTCCCCTGAGAAATGGCTCTGGCAAGAGAAGTTGGAGAGACTTTATCAATATTAGAGCCCATACGTGCCCCAATGACACTCACTTCTGTGCGAGGATTGCCAAACTTATCTATCCAATCTTTATACTGAAGTTTCACGCTTGGCTTGTGATCCCAGTTTTCTTCATCAATAGAAACAAGAATGTTATTCATAGTACCCCCTATCACTGATTGTCACAATTTGCCATGGTACCCCCTCCCACTTTTTTAGGGTCGTAATCTGGATCATACAACCACTGAGAGTCACATACAGTCACAGTATTGCAGATAGCGTTACGTTCTTCCTCAGAGATCTGATCAATAAGTCTACCCGCAAGAGCATAGATCTTCTTTGATTCACCTTTCACAGACTCCCAAGTCCGAACAACATAAGGCATCTTCTTACCCATGTTAAATCCATCGCGAAGTCGAAGTACATCTAGAACCATCTCTACGCTTAGAGCTACATCTTTGCTTGCTTTGGATTCTTGAAGAGCAGCCCAAGCTTTGTCTACAGATGTGATCAAAAGCTTCCTTTGTGCCCAGTAGGGGTGTCGAGATGGGCGATTGTTATATTCCCAGTCTTGCTTCATTAGGGTGCGAAGGTGATCGGCTCTCTTGTCAATCATCAAGAACCTCGTGGCTTCATAAGCATCTTCAAAGCTATTTAGAGTTAACTCAGGTAACCAGAGTCCTTTGCCTTGGCGTTTACGAATTGCATATGCAATAAGCATGAATCTTAGGAAACTCTCCAGCGCGGCTTTATGCATCTGGATCTTCATGTAAGGTAGCAGAGCTTCTGAATAGAAGTGAACGTCCTCTCCCTGTTCTCCTTGGCATCTACTAATAAAGAAGTCGGCGCAATCGCGCAACAACTTGATGTATAGAGTCCTTGGATCTACTTGGTACTTTTCGCACAGAAACCGAATATGTGCAGCAGGGTGGAGATCATGCCCGGCTTCTTCGGACATTTCTTCAAGTTCGTATAGTCGATAGGTGGCAATAGGAGCCAAGCGAGAGATTGCACCAGAGTCTAGGTCGTAAGTAAGTTCAGGTTTCCATTCGTTGCAGTTTGCCAAGATGACCGTGTTTGCAACAACTTCAACAGCGTCTGTCCCTTTATTTTCAACTCTTTCTGTACCTCCTGTAACAACAGACTTAAAGCTATGTGCTGTTAGCATAGACTTTAGACCCTCTGTTGTAAGGTCGTCGTTATAAGCTAAGTGAGACGTGATGATCTCCCCCTGGTTGAAGCGAGAGCCAAAGTCCCCCATAGCTGTGACTTCATATCCAAGATACTTCATCGCATCTAGTACCCCATTAAGAGTGATCGTTTTACCTACTCCAGGTTCTCCAATGACAACTCCAGCTTTACGGAATCCGTGGTTGATGATCTCTGCCGTGCCAGGGTGAACGGTACCGCTCCGGCCAACAACAGCTCGGCCAAGGATCAACTTGATCATGTTGGCTTCGTACTTGGGGAAGATCTTCACGATGTCCTCAAACTTCAAGTCTTGGATCTCTTTCTTGAACCAGGACTTCTCTGGGATATAAGCAAAGATAGGACTGACGCTAGTGTTCTTACCTAGAGTAGTCTCCGGCTTAAATGCGATTCCTTGCTCATATAGCCCTCCACCCATCTTCTTATGATAGCGAGCTTTGAGTGTCTGGAGACCTAGTACATGATCAACGATATCCGATGCTCTTCCTTGCCGATAGATTACAAGAGGTAAGGCGAAGTCTGCTTCTTCTGCGGTTAGTCCGTCCCCGTCTTGCCCAGATGCAATGCCAAGCAGAGTCTTCTGTATACCTTGTAGATAGTTCTCGTCTGCGGGCATAGCGACAGAGAATCCGTTCGGAAACTTTATACCCTTGATAGGAGTTGGATCTCCCCAAGTGTATAAGCTGTGGTAACTCTGAAGCTTTGCGCTGTAATCAAAACGCAGGATACATCCTTTCTTCTGGAGCCAAGGTGTTAGGCTATTGTACATCTCAGCCGGAGTACTCGGGGTCAATGTAGCGAACGCCGAGTCATGTTCTTTCTCTGGCTTTTTTCTTGGCATAAATCATCTCCACTAGGGAGTTCTATTATAAACCCCTCAAGACGGTTATGTCAAGAGGGGAGTGGACGGTTTATTGACTGACTTTGTTGATAAAAACTTTGTCAGCTGGGTATCTAACTCTGACTAACTCCTCTAGGAACCTACGGTCTGCCGAGTCTGAAGTTATAGAGAAGTTGTGGGATCTACCGCGGGAGTCTGTATATCTCCCACTAACGTTAAACTGAGTCATGGGCCGAGAATGATTTAAGTTTTTCTTTTATATCTTCGCGGAGAGTCTTATAAGCTTTTATAGCTTGTCTCACCGCTTTTTTACAAAGCTTATCTTCCTTGCAGTCCTTGAGATTTTGCTCCTCATACTTAATCTTTTGCTTAGTGTCTTCGTCCCTGACAACAAGGTCTTTGCACTTCTCAAAATCAATCTTAGGAGCCTCCAAACAAAGCTTTTTATTCCTACCCTTGAGCTCCGGGTTCGCTTTCTCTTTACGGATCCTTCTGGCTTTTTGAAAGAAAAGCTTTTTGTCGTGTTCGTTAGTCTTAGAGAGTTCAGGGAGGTACATCCCTTGAGATAAGAGGAACTTTTTTGCGGAGTCAAGGTGATCCGGCCTGTTTGATCTATAGTTAGACCTAAGTACTTTTGATAAGTAAGAGGTATCCTTTTCTGAAAAATACCAAGTATCATCCTCGTCATAGAGATCAAAAAATCGTAGTGGGGAACCAGGGAGTAAGCCGTCGCCAATGTCGCCGACTTCTACTTTAACAGTGTAGCATTCTTTTGCTTCTTTAATCTTTAGCCCTTCTTTACGAAGGTAGTAATCAACAACCTCAGCATCACCTCTCATACGAGGTAACCAAGGCCCTGTGTTACACCAAAGAATCTCTTCTTTATTTGAGACAATCCCTTGCCAGTCTCCGTCAAGAGTACCGAGGAGGACTTGTCGTTTGCCAAGGTTGGAACGCTTGGAAGAGTTACGCTTCATCCTGGCGATCTTGCCAGCGATATCATCAGCCTCAAAGTATTCTTTTGAGAAGTAATGGAAGCTTGAGTTCTTGCTATCGATGTACTCGTAGCCTACGTCTTGAACAAAGATAAAGTTATCTTTCTTAGGAGCTCGGCCAGCTTTGTACTCTTGCATCTTAAGCTTATGTGCTTCGATATGGCGCCAATAGCCCTTACCGTTTACAGAAGCGTCGTCTCCTACGGGTCCTTTATAATCGTCTGCAATTACCGCAACAAAGTCAAAAGGATCAAGCATGTCAGGCCCACGGTTTAACCGATAAGCCCACATGGCCTTGATTATATTCTTGAGTAATTCCTGATTGCCTTGAGCTATATCTTCTGCAATCTCATAGAATCCATTGATGAAATGAGCAGCGACTTTAAAGTCGACAACATATATAGGTAGGAGGGGTTTCGTCTTTACCTCGAAGATGTCTTCTAGGAGGGTTTCTGTATGGTCATAATCTATCAATTAGCCACCTCCATCTTAACGTTTTTATGAGAACTATATCCTACGAGTTCAAAGTCGGTCTCTGGATCTAGATCAAAGATCGTCTTAAGGTTATTCATGACAACGTTACATTTTCCCATAGGGAAGTTCCTGATAATCTCAGAGATAGCTTCTTCGTTCTGGGAGTAGATGTGATTATTAGCAGAGGCAAACATCACAAACCTAGGAGTTAGATAAGCGTCTTGGGCCATCTTTGTACAGAGGAGTCCGTACCTGAACATATCCAAAGGTACCCCAGTGGCCATGTCATTAGATCGAGCGTTTACAAGAATGTCAAGGAAAGTTCCATCGCTAGAAAAAGTGATGTTAGGATGACAAGGAGGGCAATGGAGAGACTGATAAGCAGGGTTAAAAGTCTGAAGAACGAGCTGGCGATTAGTCGGATTAGTCCTGAGCTGCTGATGGATCCACTTAAGTTGGTCAAAAGGTCCGTCACGGAAGTTCTCCCATTCCATGTGTTGCTCAGGGCAAACCTGTGGGAAAGCTCTCCAGCTACGTCCATAGGCTCCGGCCAAACGTCCTTCCGCATCGGCGAGGAAATCCCAGAAATGTTTTGCAGGTCCAAGGTTGCTGACTTCGTAGTTTCCATTGATATCCCACATAAACTCTCTGAAGAGGTTCTTCACGGGCATCTTGCGTAGGGACAACGCAGGGAATCCGTCCCGTAGATCGATCTTGATCGTTTGTCCGAATACTTGCTTGTAGCGTAGATTGTTGCGACCTACGACCTCCACTCCATCCTCAAGGATCTCTTTGGCAATCCTGATGTATTGTTGGTCAAAAGAAAGGGCCATAGACTGAAATAACTATGACCCTATCATATCATATTTAGTCGGTTATGTCAAGATCCGAAGAACTTCTCTACCAACGTTTTCTGTAGCTTAACAAACTTACGAAGGGGATAGTCAAACTCTAGTGCCCATTGTAGAAGAGGCTTAGACTTGATATCCATTAGTTCGATAGAATCGTCTTCCGAGATATTTGAAGCTTTGGATACATAAAACTTCTCGCCGTCCCGGGCAACTACCAGCCATTCGACGTCTTTGTCGAACCTGATAGGCTTTTGTAATTTTTCAATCATCTGTTTTTTCTTTGTCTTTTTCTTTGTGAGCTTCTATAATCTGCTCGGTAGATTTTGCCTTGGAGAGCCTGGCTACTTGTTGCCTTGATAACCCACCAAGTACGTTTTTATTATACTTGCGCCCAGCTTCTTCTTTTTGAACCGGAGCGCACGTCTTGCCAACTTTTGTAGTACCTGCAGGACAACGTCCTAAGGCTTTACCCCTATAATATACCATAGAATCGGCATATTCGGGGCTACGAGATAATTTAATCAACTCTAGATAATCCATCTCAGTCATATTAGCTTTGGCTTTTTTACGAGCTTCAGCTTTCTCTTTTTTAATTTTAGAAGAGATATCGCTTATTTCTCCCTGCTTACTTGCCACAGAACTATGAATGTCTAGAAGGCCTTTGTCTATTTTTTCTATTTCTGCTTTAGGTCTAGGGTTTAAGTTTTTAAGCAAGAGTTTTTTAGCAGTCTCGTTGCCAACATAATTTCCTCTGCCTCTGGATTCTCCATCTGCTTGGTTGCTTTTATATAATCTTACTCCAGCAGCTTCTGCAACTCCTTTTAGAAATTTCTCTCCGGACGTTCCTGTGGCACCAGATACATCTTCCCTGGATAGACTCTCAAAGCCGTTTGCTTTAAAATAGTCCCTGTAAGAGTTTCTCATAAGGTTTTGTACTTCTTGTTGAAGTTTTTTCCTTTGCCCCTCAAGAGGAGAAGAACTTAGATCTTTTTTAAGCTTTTCTTTCACTTGATCATCTGTAAAAGCTAACTTGTACTGGTTGAATCTAGCTTCTACCCACTCCCAATTGTTGGGACCATCAAGACCGCCGTTAGTTAAAGAGATTCTGTGATCCAATTGAGCATCAGAAAACGGAATTTTTTTACCTGTAATTGTGCTCATGCCGCCAGTAGAAAGATAGTGCTTTAATACTGATCTAGCTCTAGCTGCATTTTGCATATTTCTTGGGGGTACTCCCTTTCTTTTTAGAGAGTTGCTAAATTGCTGAAAAGGTTTCCCTTTACCCACCGAATCTCTAACCTGATTTAAAACCTCATCAACGTCTTCTTCTGATATTTCGTAAGAAGGAACGGTTGGCTTATTTCCGTCTAGATAGGATACGTAATCTTCCATGTCTTCTCTGGAAAGATTATATTTTCCTGATCCTTTACCAGCAGAGGTTTCTGCCATTAAAGCCTCTACCATAGTTTTTAGGTACTCTTTTTTATTAGATTCTCTTTGCTCTTGTCTATCAGAAAGCTTAGGTTGCTTCCTGCTCTCGAGTTCTTTGACTTGCCCTTTTACGTCATCAGAGGTTAACTCTGCTATAATCTTATCCGCCGCCGCTTCAAGTTGTCTAGAGGGTTTGCTCCCTCTATCTTCTTTAATACTAGCTTCTGGTTTTTGTTGTGGTTTCTGAGAAGGTTTTGTTTGAGTCCTTACGTACTGCCAACGTTTTGTACTTGGATTTAAAGCAACAGGCTTTCCGTCTTCTGATCTCCAAGCTTGAGCGTTATCTGGCTTACCTGGAGCAAGCTTAATTTGAGCAAATTCTATAAAACCCGCGACGTATCTACCTTCTAGCGCCGGTGCTCCATTATCTGTCAGCTCGCTATGACTAACCCATTCTGTTTTTGAAGAAACGCCCCAATCACTCGGGGCTTCGTAATTAATATCGTCTTTCATGCTCTATAGCATTATCTCCCTCTACTTTAAACTGAGTTCATTCAGTCTAAAGATCGAAGTAAAAATCAATATTATGAGTAGTTATTCTCACGGTCATATAATTCCTTTGGTTGGTGGATCGGCTGTAGGCACAACCATTGCTCTCGGTCATGATCCAGAGTGGATTGCATCATGGTCTGATACTTTCGGTCTGAACGATTCATTTTGTCTAAAATACTTTTCAGAAGTTCCATTTTTCAATTTGGATGAGGGCGCTTATCCAAAGAAATACGTAGATATCGTAACATCTTTGCCGCCATGCGCCGGGTTGAGTATGGCAAATACCACGAGTGGTGATACGGCCAACAACCCTAGAGGATGCCAGGCTCCCAGCAATATGCACATGGTACATGCGTCAGAGTACGCTATGACCCACCTAAAGCCTAAAGCAATGATGGTAGAGAACGCACCCACCCTTTTCTCAAAAATGGGAGAAGAGTTTGCTGAGCGGATAAACAGGCTTGCACAGGAACATGATTATACAATGAGTCTGGTTAAGACGTCAACAATCAAGCATGGAGTGCCTCAAGAGAGGACTCGCAGTTTCTTTTTCCTATGGAAAGGTAAGAAAGTGCCTGTGTTAAGACCTATCAACAAAAGCTATAAACCTTTCCACCAGTTCATAAAAAAAGGGGAGTTCTCTCCAAGCCCATTTGTTAACACAAAAGGCACGAAACCCTCTGACGACCACCTCTGGAAGTTCATTCGTGAGAAGTACAGGGGATCAACCACACAGGACATATTGTCCATCGTAGCGGCTAAGAAGATGGTCAGCGTATGGGAAGTTATCTATAACTCTGGGTGGTTAGATGAGGCCTGTGTAGCTGTTCAGGATGAGAGGATGAACAGATGGTTGAACTATACTCGCGATAAGAAAGCTGCTGGGAAAAATATCATGGATGGCTCTATGAAGCTTGCCTGGCATAGGACTCAGAGCTTGATGTGGAAGACCCTACCGATGCTTATGCACCCATACGAGGACCGCTGGCTCAATACGTCTGAAGCTCTGGGTATGATGGGTTTCCCTTATGAGTTCAATAAGAAAGTCCAAGTGGACTCAAAGAACTCTAATGTTATCTGTCAAAACGTCCCTGCTTGTACCGCTGGAGACTGGATCGGTGAGGTTGCAGCAGCACTCGATGGCGACCGAGATTGGATCGAGCCTGAGCTTAAAGACGATGGCACTCCAAGGATCTTACGTCAATCTAACGTGGTCTCTAAGAAGACTATGGAGCCTATCTGGGGCGTATAAAAAATGGGGCCCAAAGGCCCCTGATCATTATTTGGTGTAGATGCGACCACGATAACAATATGTTCCGTGGGACTCATCGTAACCGCCACAATTCACTTCGTACGCTACACCACGGTATGTAGTGTGGGTAATCTGTGCGTCATGGATAGCAGAGGCTTTTGCAATCTGCTTCTTGATCATGTTGAGTGTGTTCATTTTGGTACTCCTGAAGTAGTTGGATTTTTAGGCCCCGTTCCTTCAGTCGTTTGCGTCCCAATAGCACTCAGGTACAGATTCCTTTACGGTCTCTATTAGCTCAACTTTAAAAGCTTCAGAGATATTCTCATTTGCTTTCATCCTAAGCATGATGCCGTCGGCTTGAGCGCATGTGAGTGTTGAATATAATAAAAATTCTATCATGGGATCAACGGTTCCGTTGCGCGACTTACTTGCGTCTCACAATGTGAGATGAACGGAAGAAGCGTAATAGGTTTTACACTTCCTCTATATTTATATTTAAACTATAAAGCAATATTCTTTCCACTCTTCGCACTTGGTTTGAAAAATAGTAAGATCTAGATGAGTCCTTGGCTTTGCTGGCTTCTTAGTCAGTTTCAACCCACTCTGCTCTAGCAGTTTATTGCTCTTTTTTGTATTACAGGAGGAACATGCGACAACTAGGTTGTCCCAGTCGTCTGTCCCTCCTTTTGACTTAGGCAAGACATGGTCTATTGTGAGTCTTCTAGTAGAGCCGCAATACTGACATTTGTTGTTATCTCTTGCGTAGATAGAACTCCTGCTAGGCTTTGCTCTCATCATCTTATTAAATGGGATCTTAATAAAATTAACTAAGCGAATAACCTTCTGGCTAATAACCAGGGCTTTCTCTTTGAGTAAGAGAACAAAAGCTCTTTTCCAAGAAGTGATGTTTATTGGCTCGTATGAGGCGTTAAGAACAAGGATTTGCTCTTTAGCCAACTTACTGATTTCGGTTAAGCACGCCTGTTTCATTACACCATTCGCATTCTTCTACCAGGTTAGGTAGTATCTTTCCCTCTAGAGTAGTGCATTGAATTATTTGAAATCCTCTGCCGTCGCAATAGTGGCACTTGGTTGGCCCAAATGCTCTGTATTCTGTTCCGTTACTGTTATCAGTTTTTTTCATCTTTACTAAAGTCTGCCGAAGCACAGTTGCCTTGGAGCTCTTCAGCCGGGTTTTGAGATGCAGATTCAGTACCATTTACGTTATGGTCTTTCCTCTTAGAGTTGTAGTTCATTTTCTTTGCGGCAATCCTCTCAAACTCATCTCCGCGGATTCCAGCATAAGCAAGTGCTGCTCGGTGGAACAGGAGGATGTCAAACATCTCTGCAACAAACTCCTCTCGAAGTTCATCAGAGTCCAAGAAAGATGGCTCATTGTTTTTCCAACTACGCCTGGGAACGTAAACCCTGGCTTCTATAGTCTCTTCAATGAGGTGGCCGATGTGCTCGATTACTTTACCGTGGCGTTGTTCAGGGCTCAATCCGTCAAGCGGACCGATCTGACCTGCAGCCTTAGCGTATTTCTGCTGATGCTGGTAGCCTTCTTCGATAAATTCAGCGTAGTCAAGCATGGTTATGTAAAGAACTCTCTGTATATTATATCATAAAAAAGAGGCCTGTACAGACCCCTCTTTGATTATATTTTCTATCCCTCACAAGCAACGCATTCTTTGTACTCTGGTTCAGCAACCCCGTCAAGCTTTTCAACGAGCTCGTTATATCCACCAACATAGCTCCCATCAAGCCAGATCTGCGGGACAGTCTTATAAGGAAAGTCCTCAACATTTTTTCTATCGATTTCTTGATAGGAGATGTCATTTTGAGAGAGAAGTGCTTTTGCTCTTACACAGTATGGACAATCATCTTTTGTGATTATCTTTACTCTTTGTTCTGCAACTTTAGGCGCTTTCTTCTTAACAAGAATAGAAGAGCTCTTTAAATAATATAAACTCTTTAGCCCGCTCTTCCAAGCACTGAGATGGAGCTTGAAGATATATGTTGGGTCCGCCTCAGGATCTACAAATAAGTTAAGAGATTGGCCTTGGCAAACAAAAGGCTGACGATCGCCTGCTTGTTTAATAAGCTCGAACTGATCGATCTCTCTTGCGGTCCTGAATACTTTCTTTTGGTCCGCGGATAGAAACTTAAGATGCTGAACCGATCCTCTCATCTCTAGGATGCTCTCCCAAACCTCATCTGTATTTCTTTCAATATTATTTAGCAAAGAAACAAGGTATGGGTTCTTTCTAATAAACGTGCCTTTAGCTTGTTTTGCCACGTAGTAATTTGCGTCGATAGGCTCGATACCTTGAGAGATCGCTCCGCTAATCACCGAGTTGGATCGTGTCGGCGCTATAGCGATTAAATGGGTGTGTCGCATTCCGTTGCCCTTACACCATTCAGGTTCACCATACTCCTTTGCCATCTGCTTAGAAGCCTTCTCTGCGTTATCCTTGATGAACTTATGGCATTCGATATTTAGCTCCCGGGCCTCTTTAGATTCAAAAGCGTATCCTTTTGACTGATAAAGAGCATGAAGTCCCATTGTACCGATGCCTAGCGCCCTTGATTTCCTGGCAAAACGTACACTTCGTCCCATAGATGGCAAACGGTCGGCTTTATGGCAAAACTCCTCCACAACAGCATCAAGTAGGTAGGTCACGAGCTCCGGTACGGTCTTGCCTGTGTTAGGAGCTTTCCAATCTTTCCATTGCTCATATCTTGCTAGGTTGAGAGAGCTAAGTACACAGACAAATGAGTGGCTCTCGTCAGTGTGCAAGAAGATCTCGGAACAGAGATTAGAGGTAGAGACTTTTAAACCTCGTTGATCATAGCACTCTGGGTTTTGTCTATTAGCATTGTCAATATACACTATGTAAGGCGACCCACTAACCATGCGGATTTTCATCACCTCGCCAAATAGCTTCTGCTTATCTAAATCACCAGCAAGCATAGAGTTAATGAACTCATCATCTACTGTTACTGCTAAGTTACTATCAATGAACTTACGAGGGTCGCCCTGAGAATGATCTTTAGAACGAAGGAGTTCAGGTAAGTCGGGGTGGGTGATCGGGATGTAGATAGCAAAGCTACCCCTCCTAACTCCGCCTTGGCTTACAACACTAGCAGCAAGGTCATACTGCTGGGCCCAAGGTACGGTCCCGGTGCTCTTACCTCCGGCAGTGATAGGAGCTCCGGCCGGACGGATGTCTCCGAAGTAAACTCCTACCCCACCGCCGTTCTTAGACAAGGCCGCCACCTCTTTCAAATGAGAGTAGATAGACTGCACAGAGTCAGATAGATGGACAGAATAGCAGGAGATTGGAAGACCTCGTGGCACTCCAAAGTTAGCAGCTACTGGAGTCGCAAGGCCAATATACCCGTTCCATAGAGCTTCGAATAAATCTGCTCCGATGTCATCTCTTTTTAAAATGCGGGCAGCGTTATTAGCCACCCTCTCCCACATACCTCGTGGGGTTTCTGCCTGCCAAAGATAACCGCGTGACAATGTATCAACGGCTTCCTGGCTCATCCATTCAGGAACCTGTAGCGTCATATTTAAAGTGGCTTGTTAGTCTATTATATCAAAATTTTTCTATCTTTAATCGATAGATTGGTTATTTGTCAATGAGGCCATCGTCATAGGCATCTTGAGTGTTCTCTTGTCTAGTACCCCATTTGAGGTTAGAGATCTTATTGTCTTGCCCGTTATTGTTCTTATGCATTATAACAGGGCTGCCAGAGGGCTTAGAAGGGCCGAAGAGATCCATGACCATCTGATGGATCTTGGGTTCCTCTCTCTTGCCATCATAGGTCAAATTGACCCTATAATGTCCTCGGCTATCATCTCTAGGAGCGCGGATCTCTCCGTCTCTTTTGATCCGGCCTTTGTTGCTTACGAAATACGGAGACTTTTTCCATTGTTTCCATTCCTCTGCAAAATCAGACCACCCGTCTGGTACTTTGTAGTCGCTCATTTTTCTTTAAGAAGATATCTGATCTAGGATCTGTGATTAAATAGAGTGCTCCTGTTGCTTGTTTTAGGAGCTCTTGGTTCACTTCAGGGGTTCTTGGTTTCATTGTATCGTGCTTTGTTGAGTAGATAGAAGTCTTCAGCCGTTTCACCATCAGCAAAGTAATGGGCACGGTCACTGTATTCTACTATCCATTGCCTGATTCTTGGTTCGTAGCGAGGTTCTTTAATCATACAATTGCTAGGTCTAAGGTGGATAAGTCCACTGACATAAAATCTTGAGAGATCTTAGCAGTGTAGTTTGATCCATCTTTAGACTGAGCGAAGAAGTCATGGCTACTTGCGCCCCTGATTGTAGGATCAAACCATGCTGCAATAGATTTTGCTTTAGATAACTCTTCAGTAGAGAGTTTAAAAATTTGATCAAGTCCAAGTTGAAGAAGGCGTTCGTTTGCACGATTCCTTATATAGGCCTTCAACTCTTGGGCGTCTATAGTGGTTAGTTTGTAACCATTAAAGATATTATCTATGAAGGCTTCTTCGTTGTCAACAACTAGCCTGAAACCCTCATAAACCGCCTCCTCTTCTTCTGCTGATAAGCCAGTCTCTTCTACAAGATGTCTGAACAGTTTACACCCAGCTTCCGAGTGGATCTGTTCATCGATAGCGCTCCATGAAATGATCTGGCTCAAACCCTTGTACCTGCCGTCCTTATTAAAGCTTAAGAGTACCGAAAAAGAGCTAAATAGACTTACTCCTTCTCCTGCACCAGAAAACACTCCTAGGGAGACCTTATCGGAGTAGGAACTAAAGAAAGTTTCGACTTTTTTCCTAGCAATTTCATCATTGATGAACTCATCGTACTCATCAAGGCCTAGGATATCGTTGAGGTAAGAATAGGCTCCGGCGTGGATCGTCTCAAAGAAACTAAACGCACGGGCCATAGATTGGATCTCTGGTTTTGGGAAGATAGAACATACTTTATCAGCCCAGTAGCAACCGATGCCTAACTCTGCACTAACAAACCCCTTGAGGATACCTGCAATAACGTTACGTTCTTCTGGAGTTGAGTTAAACTGCCAATCGCGAAGATCAGACTCCATGGCCACCTCTTGATGGCGCCATACGCTGGCCACGGCCTTTTCGTAGTATTCATAGAACTCAGGGAAGTCAAAACCTCCGTCTTTCTTGAATAGCATTGGGTCATGTTCTAGTATACTTGTCATTTGTTTTCGTAAATAGTAATATCATTTTGTAAAGCGTTGTAGACTCCGATGGTGCCATCAGTTTGGTGGCCACCTGGATCATTGACTACACAATTATCGGTAACAATCACTTGTTCCCAGTGTCCTGCACATAAAACATGGTTATCAACAGCGCCTCGTTTCTGAGGATTACGCCAGAATCCAATATACTTACTATACTTCTTCCCTTGATACAGCCAGCTATGTTTGATACCTCTAAGGGTACGATTTATATCTTCTGGAGATAGAGACGACGGATCAACATAGTTCAATTTGCGATCATGGAATGCATGAGCAATATGATAATGTTTTCCGTTATCTAAAGTATAACTAACTCCTAAAGGTCTGGAGTCTAGCCATTCTATGATGTCTTTTCTGTACTCTTCCTCTAGTTCGTCAAGCTCTGCCAGAGTGTGCTTGAAGCCCATGATGTTTTTCCGAACTTTCCTTCTTTCAAGATAGTGGTCACAAAGATTCTCGGAATGATTTGAATGGACTAGTGTGGCGTAGCCTTCGTCACAAAGCTGACGGACTAGGTTGTAGATTTTTTCGAAGCTGCATTTCTCCTGGTAGGACTTGTCACGACAGTCGTTTAGGTCTCCAAGAAATACAAGGTGGGCGCCGCTGTTGAGCTGATCAGTTAGACTGTCAATGAGCCGGGGGAGAGCATCGTCTCGTGAGTGGATGTCTGAAACTAAAAGGATGTTTTCCGGCATCAGCGGCCTGTAGATAGAGTTATTCTATCACGGCCTAGGCTCAGTGTACACAGCTATTAGCCACCGTAAGAACTGACATCTGGGGCGTCGGATTTAGCTGCTCCGTATTTGCCGTTAGGATCTACATACTGAGAATGGTACTCATCCTCGCCTGTCTGTGGACCTGGGTCTACCATACCAGCATTTTCCTCAGAGTAAGCACTCCAGCCCTCAGGGACTATTAGCTCATTTTCTTCCATGTTTTATTTTGTGCGGTAACTTTCCTTTAAACAAAAAAATCCCCGTGATTGTAGTCACAGGGAGATAGAACTATTAAGTTTTTATATTTATATCAGAAGTCTAAGTTAAGGTCTTCGTCACCTGTCTCCTGCTGAGCAAGGAGCAGAGTGGAGCGAATACGAATACGTCCATTATCCATTTCTTCTTTGCTACGCAGGGTCAGTGTAGCAGGCTTCTCTTGATTGATCTCTGGCTTTGTTGCCAAGAGAGGACGGATGGAGCTATGAGCCCATGCGCCTGCAATGTTTCCTTCTTCGGGACAGTTATTGATCAAGATGCGGTAGGTCAGACCATAAGATGTCTTGCAAGGGTAGTACCCAATAACCTCGTAGGGGTTGTTGAGGTCAAGCTCGCGGAAGTCGATCTCATTTGTTGCCTCGATGCGATTACCGCCACCGGAACCTTTAGCAGTGACTTTCTGAAGCAAGCCGACAATATCAGCAGGCTTCTTCTTAGCAAGAGCGTTCATTGCCTTAGGCTCAACTGGATTCTCCCAGTCAGTAAAGCGAACAGCAACGGGAAGGACGGTCTGTCCATCTTCTACGTCAACTGCCATGAACAAAGCGGCGTCTTCGCCTCTGCCAGAGAAGTTATAGGAACCGAATTCAGCTTCGATCTCTCGGCCATCTGTGGTCTTGAAGCCATCCTTACCAAGCTGGACAGGGATGAATCGAGGACCCCATTGAACATAGAGTTCGCCATCTTTAGTACCTTCAACGCCTTCTGCGCCGACTTTAAGTACGGGGCCAAAGAGACGGAAGTAAATGCTATCACGAGACTTGATGAGGAAAGTGTTTTCATCAAGGGGAAGCTCTTCTTTAGTCAAGAACTGGAAGACAGTGTCAAGATCTTTGCGCAGTCCTTTAGGGAGGTTTGCGTTTGGAAGAGAAGTATACTCACTGTTGTACTCACGACCTGCCAGGGGAGCTAGCGATGGTGCGTTTGTAGAGATATCAATTGTATTGATTTGAAAAGACATGTTTGATCCTTTTAGTAATGGGTCCTTTGGAGTAAGATCTCTCTTAGCTCACTTAGTTATTATATCATGGGAAAGACGTCATGTCAACCCCACAACTCTCTTTAATCTAGTTTCTCTAAGTCGTAGATATAGGTCTTTGCTTCTAACTTTATCTCATAGAGCTGCTTCGAGAATGGGTTGAGAGGGCACAATGGTGGTATATATAGCACAAGTGTTTCTCCCACCCACAACTGCCTCTCGAACGGGCATTTATCTGGCACAGCATTAATCCATTTATATGCTAGTTTTTTGTTCCACTTCTTAGGCTGGAGGAACGGAGCCCGAAATTTAGGCAACGCTTCTCCAAACTTACCCCACCATCGAGGAGCTCGAGCTTTACTACCGCTCGAGGATCTAGTTGTAAACATTATAGATTGGAAAGATTAATTGGAAGAGAACTTGCGTTAGAAACCGCTGAATCTATAGTACCAGGATATATCGCTCCAGAGTGGCCCTTAAGCTCGCCCATACCGGTGCCTCCGGAGCTTAGTGACGTTGCTGAAGTTCTAGCAGTGGGATTTCTAAATCTAGTCTTGTCGGGGTGTTCGTGATAGTCCGCCAAGCTCCTTCCATCAACGCCTCCAAGGTTGTCTGCTGTTGCATCGCCAGGAGATTGATCCGCTATCCATACATTTCTTACTAGTTCCTCTATCATACCTATAGAGTTAGTTGGTATATCTAAAACAGACTCTCTTACTGCTAATAGGGTTATTGTGATGAACTGATCGTTAGCCCCGTCAGGTGCGCCATCGCTATAGACTGCGGTGGCTGTAGTCCCGCCAGACTTAGTGACGACAACCTCTTCTGGACAGGGAGGCCATGGTTCGTACTGCTCGTATATACCTCCGGGTGGTATACAAGTCTTAGTAACGGTCCTAGTTATCACAGGAGGGTCTCCGCTTGGTCCAGATAAAGTAACTGTTTCCGTCTCTCCAGTATATCTTGTGCGATCGGGTGGAGCTTCTGGAGTGGAGGAACAGGCAAATTCAATAGTACTGCTTCCATCTATATTATACAATACAAACTCTCGATTTTGTGGAGAGATGTCTCCAGACCCAGTTGCATGACTTATTGACGTGCTGTACGAGGCGCCGCTACTACTCGTAGAACCTCCGTTTTTACTATCAGAACAACTACCAGATATGCTAAAGTTTTGAGCCCATAACGCCTGTCGGTACCAGTCAACCCTTATAGTGATGAGCTTATTAGCTAGAGATCGATCACCTATAGAGTCTGATAAACCAAGTCCTTGCCTGATTGAATTACCAGATCCGCTAAGTTCGGCAAACCTCAGGCTAAATCTTTTTGGATCTCCAGGGTTGACATTAAGAATCAGTCCGCCTTTGCTTTCTTCGCTCCTGTTTGTAGAAGGATTCGAAGCGCAAGTCGGGCGATAACTTCCAGCCCAGCCATTGCTCCAGTCAGGATTAGTAGGGCAAGAGGAAGCCCCGGCCGTAACAGTAGTGATAGTTGGCGGATCAAGAGGATCAGGTATTGGTTCTGGAGGATCTTCTGGGGCTGGAGGACCAGTGAATACTATGTCATAAACGCAGTCAATTGTTATTGTGGCGTTAGTAATGCCATCGCCTTCGCAGCTATCTCCCATAGTCAAGGTAGAGTTGTCTACCTTACTTGGAGAACCATAATTACCCTCAAATTGTATGGAATAAAAAGTTTTTTTCCCTGGAACTAGATTCCTTGAAACGATAGTATCTGCATTGTCTTTAACGGTCTTTGATTTATAGTTTCCATTAGTTGATATCATCTTGAACTTAGTCAAAGAATCCGTTTCTTTAATAGCAAAATTAGGGTGGTCAAGTATTAATTCAGCGTTTCGGTCGCCGCCGTCCGCGTCATAAAACTTCAGAGTCTTAGGGAAAGTTGACCCGTCATTATTGCTGTCTACTCTGGGAGCTTTCCTACCATCAGCTGTAGGATTACTTTGGTAATCTAGTACACCGCCCCCGTCTTTTTCTCCCTCCAACGTGCTGAATCTATGAAACGTTTCAGAATTATTAAATTTAAGATCGTCTTTCTCAGTACCACCACCAGAGAGCTGACTATCCGTAAAGTTAGAACTCATACTTACGTTTCCAGCGTTTATGGCCCAGTTTCTAAGAGCAACGCCATAAGCATTAGGGTTGTCATCGTTTGTTCCTTCTAGCTCTATTACGTGACTATGCTCGCTACGGGGTAATAATTTTGAGGCGAAGTAGTTTGCAACTCCCCACCTACCACTAGAATCTTGAGCAAACTTTATATTCTCGTATACTTTATCTCTACAGTAGCCATGTGAATCGGCCCTGGAGATTCTAATATCAATAGAACAGCTAACAAAGTTCTTGTTACTTATTTTTATACCCCATTGTCCGCTTACTTTTGAAAACTTTATACCGTTTCTAATATCTTGTTCTGTAGCCATATCTAGAATGCCTCATAAGTAGCGCCAGCGCATCCACGAAACTCTGACATATCCGCACCACCAGCTCGTAGGTTAAGAAGAGATCTTTTTTCTGTAGGTACTCTCAACCTTATTTTGTCAGAATGATCGTAGAAGTCTGCCAGGCTCTGACCATCGACTGCTCCGTAGTTATAGTCCGTGTCCGGAGTATCACTCGGAGTCCAAGCGAGTCTTTGCAGAGTGTCCCTTAGGTATAACGTGGCCGGAGGGAAAGGAACAGTATCCCTTACTTTTTTAACTGTGACTTCTACACTCACGTCGTCAGGTGTCCCGTTTGATGTACCCCCTCCGTCTTCATATAGCCAAGAAACTGAGCTACCACTTGACTTTGTTACATAGACACCACTTTGAAATCTTGGCCAACTCTTTCCTGTTTCGGTCCAAGTTTCATACCCATCTGACTCGCACGTACACGTTGTTATCACGTTGGTTCCTGAAGATCCGTCATCGTACTCTACATCTTCTTCAGTTTCTACACATACTAGCTTGAATTTCTCTCTTATTGGCTCGGGGCCAACCTGGTTATCGTGCTTAAATATATACTCGTAGCCTCCGTCTAAGTTGTAGATCTTAAATGTTTTATTTGCTACGCTTGTGGCGTGGCTATAGGGAGGGAAGTTATACTCATTGTCATCTCCTCCCAATCTTCCTTCGTCTACGTATAGATCAGAGCAGTTTGGTATATCAAAATCAAAATTCTGTACCCAAGAAGCGGTGATGGAGTAAGTTAGTTGTAAAGTAACGAGCTTATTTGCATAGTTTTTTAGATCTAGAATTATGTCCTTATCTCCACTCTTAGTACAAAGCAGCCCTTGTCCGCCTCCTGAGGTATCTATAATAGGAGCAACAGGCTCTATAAAGGAGTTCGGGTTATAAGTTGCTCCGTCGATCTCCCAAGGGCCCGGCTGGCAATCTGATGGACCTATGGTTTCTCCAGTCTCATCACAAGTAAAAGAATAACTTTGTATTTCTAGCGTAGCGTTTGAATCATCGCCATCACGATCTAAAAATTCAAGTCGGCCACCGTCACTCAGCCTCGGACCCTTGATATTGTCCATATCAATGAAGCTATAGAAAGTTCTTGCCGCACTAGAGACATTGAAAGTTCCCTCGTCTTCGTCTCTTTCTTTACTTTTGTCCAGAGAGAGCGTAGTTTTTCCTCCTGAGCCATTAACAGACAGAGTTGATATGGCTGTACCGGCGTCTTCTGGCCTATCTCGCTTTTTAAACTTCAGAGTTATTGTGCTAGGGTTTATTACGCCAGTCGGTATAGATATCCCAAAGCCTCCCCCTTGTTTTCTAATTACTGGTGGCTCAGTTCCACAAGCGGTAGGAGGATTCGGGTTTACAACGGGATCTGGAGTAGTAGTGCCTCCATCCATCACCACGTTTGTAGTGCTTATAGTTATGCGAGCGCCTTCAGGTGCATTATCGAGAGCTTTTAGTTCTTTCTTTCTTATATGAAGGAAAGCATTTACGTCGTCCCCGTCTTTGTCAAAGAACTCCAATCTAGGGCCAGGAGGGAAGTCCCCGTTCTTCCATGAGCCGCCTTCGTTCCTCTTGGGTGCTTTTTGGGTGCCCGACAAGTTAAATTTATAAAACTGCCCACCATCGCCTCCCAAGCTTACTCTTTCGGATTCACTATCGTCCTTGTCGTTATTAAATGACATCCTATTGGTCGTCCCATTAACAGGGCATTCAAAAGCCGTGAGGGCTGTGCCATACGCATCAGGGTCATCGTTCCTTTCCATATAGAACTCAACAACGCTACCTTCAGCCACACCATTAGGTATTTTTAATCCCCAATCATTACCCTCTTGAGTAATAAAGGTTTCCTTTTCTAGAGTATCTACAGATATGCCAGGATGGAATAAACGTAGGATCCTTGTGGTGTTAGTCGCTATGCTTGCATTAACGTTTGTATCAAATTTTAATTTATATCTACGGCTATAGTCCCTATTAACAGGAAATGTGATTGATTTAGAGCCGCTCCTGCCTGGAGTATATATCTCATATCTAACTCCGTCAGCGCCCTTTACAACAACTTTACCTACCGGATCGCCCTGAAGCCGATTGGCGTGTTCCCAATCAACCGTAAGAGTTACATCTGCTGATATTAAAGCAGTGTTATTAAGAAAAACGTCCCAGTCACCCTGCTTTTTGTCAAAACTTACTTTATTAGCCATTTAGCTTTTCTTCTAAGATCTTAACTTTTGCGCTAAGTTCTTTTATAGATTCAATAAGTACGGGAATTAGGTCATTGTAAGCTAAGTTATACATGCCTGTTTGCTCATCGGTTCTTAGAAGTTCGGGGAAGACTTTACCGGCGTCCTGAGCAATCAAACCTATTCTTTGTTGCTCTGGATACATCTTGAAGTTATAACTGACGCCTTCTAACTTCTCTAGTTTTTCTAGAGAGCCATCAAGAGAGATCACATTTTCTTTCAATCTTGAGTCGGAGAACGCAACTGTATCAAAAGCTGAAATGTCTTTTGTTGCTTTAATACTTAAGAAAGCAACGTTAGCTCCAGTGTCAGCAACATACGCTCCACCAGAAATATCTGGAGGGGAAACGTCTTGGCCAATAGAGATCTTCCTAGGTACAAAATCGTCGCTGGGATCAAGAGGATCACCGCCAGGGGCTTCCACTGGGGTTCCGTCAACAACCGTAACGCCGAGTCCAGCTTGAATTTGATTTTCCTGACGGAACTTAAGCTCATTTGCTAAGTCTGCGGCAGTTACCGCAACGTTAGGAGAAACCCCTATAGCAGTTCCAAATGCCCCTCTGATATCTTGTGCTGTTGCTAATTCTACCAGACCTGCTTTCTCTGTTGTGGCATATACACCTGCGCCAGGTGTTCCGCCTGCAGGAGCCGTGATTGCGCCAGCCGTGCTTGTGAAGGTTGTGCTATTACTAAAGATAATCTTAGTGTCATCTCCAAAGACCATCTGAGAGTCATCTTGCATTAGCAAGGTTCCTTTGATGATCACGTTGTTGAGCACCTGGTTTGTAACAGATCCGATCTCGTTATCAGCCTTAAGAGGTATAGAGAATTGCTCACCTGATCTTAAGTCGAATACAGTAGTACCTAGATAGTAATTACCCTCTTCGTTCATACCAGTGGCATAGACTCTACCGGCAACTTCTTCAACGATGATCTTACCAAGAGCGAAATCTTGCTCTAGAGGGTCACCTTGGAAGGCTGGGAAGGAGGTATCGTAGTTAAGGTATCCTGTCCATTCCCATGTATGTCCGGAGGCTCTAATTACGGAGGGTCGTCTGGTCTCCACCAAGAATCCAGGAGGAGCAGATTCAGAAGTAGAGATGTTAACTGGATTTGTGTTAGGT